>Ga0315282_10005775_pt1 | contig 20952 bp, 20 predicted proteins | sample YL17G07_20_MG_FD_203693 | JGI IMG/M metagenome (GOLD analysis project Ga0315282, IMG submission 203693) | Sediment microbial communities from Yellowstone Lake, YNP, Wyoming, USA - YL17G07_20 | ecosystem: Environmental > Aquatic > Freshwater > Lake > Sediment | place: USA: Wyoming | collected... | reverse complement strand
AATATGTATCAATTTGTACTTTGACATTGGGATTTAATTTCTTTGCCAGTTGATTGACCGCCTTCTTAAAACACTCCCCTCTTTCCTCGTAACTGGAAAACATATCAAAACTGGAGCACATCGGAGAAAGAAGCACGCACTCTCCTGCGCAGGCCTTCTTAAACGCCTTGGCCACTGCCTCTTCCAGCGTGCGGGCCTCTGCCAGATTAAAAAAACCCTCTAAGGCCGACTCTATTATTTTACCTGCCTCTCCTATGAGTATAATTTCCTTTATTTTATCGCGGCCTGCCTGCCGCAGCCGGCTGTAATCTATGCCTTTGTGCCTGCCGCCGGCAATCAACACTACCGGCCCGCGGATATTCTCCAGCGCCCAGAGCGCCGACTCTACGGTAGTGGCCTTAGAGTCATTAATAAACTTTATATCATTTATCCGGGCGACGAATTCCATACGGTGCTCAATGCCGTTAAACTCCCCTAATGCCTGCCTGATCAATTCCTGCGGGATGCCCAGGACCGAGCCCACCGCCGAAAGCGCGGCCTGATTGGGATTTAAATCCGGCCCCCTGGAAAAATATACCACTTTTGCCTTTGTTTCTTCGGCTAATCCCTTAAGCAGCGGGTCATCCGCGTTTAAAACCAGAAAATCCGACGCATCCTGGTTCATAAAGAGCCGCTTCTTGGCCCTGATGTATTCCTGCATAGCGGCGTATCTATCCAGGTGATTGGGGGCTATGTTGAGCATAACCGCTACTTTGGGCTTAAATGCCTTTATCCTCTCCAACTGGAAAGAACTCGCCTCCAAAGACACAAAATCCCCTTCCTGTATTCTCTCTACTTCTCCCGCGAAGGGATTGCCTATATTGCCGCAGAGAAAAACTTTTTTCCCGGCCTTCTCCAGGATCCTGGCGATTAAGGTGGTTACCGTAGTTTTACCGTTTGAGCCGGTAGTGGCAATAATAGCGGCCGGGCAAAGAAAAGCGGCGAGCTCTATTTCGCTGATTACGGCTACGCCGGATGCAAGCGCCCAGCGCAGCGGCAGGGAAGTATCGGTTAAGCCCGGAGAAATGACCAGAAGGCCTTTATCCTTTATAAAGGCCTGCGTGTGCCTGCCTAACTCTACTTTTATGTTTTGTGATTTTAGTTTTGCGGCATTTAGCCGTGTATCCGCGCTATCCTTCTGTTCAGTCACCCAGACATCCGCGCCTAAATCGTAAAGCAGATTGGCACAGGCTAGGCCGCTGCGGCCAAGGCCGGCTACAGCCACTTTCTTATTCCGGAAATAATCGCTATTGCGCATCTATCTTATCTTCAAGGTAACCAGGGTAAGCAACGCCAGGAGGCTGGCGATAATCCAGAACCTGACGATTATTTTGTTCTCCTGCCAGCTGAGGAACTCAAAGTGATGGTGGAGCGGAGTAATCCTGAATATGCGCTTCTTAAAAATACGGAAAGATGATACCTGCAATATCACCGAGAGCGCCTCCAGGACAAAAATGCCTCCGACAATAACCAGAAGCAGTTCTTTTTTGATGAGCAGCGCCACCGTCCCCAGCGCGCCGCCCAAAGCCAAAGCCCCCACATCCCCCATAAATATGGAGGCAGGGTAGCAGTTAAACCAGAGGAAACCTAAGCCCGCTCCCAGGATGCTGGCGCAAAAAACAGTCAACTCTCCGCTGCCTCTAATGTAAGGTATCAGGAGATAGTTGCTGAACTTTATGTTTCCCGTCACGTAAGAGAGCACGCTAAAGGCGATGGCTACCATCACTACAATACCTATGGCTAATCCGTCCAGCCCGTCGGTAAGGTTCACCGCATTGGAGCTTCCCGCTATTACCAGGATGACAAAAATAATATACAGCCCGTCTAAATTCAGGGCAACGTCTTTTAAGAAAGGCACATCCAGTTTGATGCTCTCCGGGGAACCCACCAGCAGGATAATCCCCAACAGCAGCCCCAGGGTAATCTGGCTGGATAGTTTCCCCGCGGCGCTCAGGCCCTTGGCTTTCTTTTTTACCTGCTTCAGGTAATCGTCTATGAAACCGGTTACGCCCAGCCAGAGAGTAACGAATAAAACAATGAGGATCTGCCTGTTAAAAATATCCGCCCAGAGCAGGGTGGAAGATACTATTGCCAAAAGTATAAGCAGGCCTCCCATGGTGGGAGTGTCCTTTTTATTACGGTGCAATTCATCCAGGCGCAGGCTGTCTTCTTTGATAACCCTCTCTCCTATCTTAAGGATTTTCAGTTTTTTTATGATAAGCGGCCCGAAGGCCAGGCTGATGGCAAAGGCAGTCAAAGCCGCCATTGCCGCGCGGAAGGTAATGTAACGGAAAAGATTAAAGACGGAAATTACCTCATGTAAGGGAAAAAGCAGGTGGTAGAGCATAGTTTTAACTCTTAAATATTTCTTCCATTTTCATGGCGCGCGAGCCCTTAACCAGCACGATATCCGCCGGATTTACCGCTATTTTCTGCAATAAGATATCGCGCGCTTCGCCTGCCAGGGAACAGCGGAATATATTCTTGGCAGGCAGGCCTGCCCGGCGCGCTGCCTCTGCCGTCAGGCGGGCCAGCCTGCCTACGCTAATAAACAAATCACAAACTTTTGCAACCTCCCTGCCCGCCCGCAAGTGAAGCTCCTCTTCTTTCTTCCCTAATTCCAGCATATCTGCCATAACTAAAATTTTTCTCCCCGCTACCTTAAAACCCTTAAGCGCCTCCAGCGCCTGCTGCAGCGAAAGAGGATTGGCATTATAGGTATCATCAATAAATTTTATTTTATTTAACTCTATCAGCCTGAGCCTCCCTTGAGGAAAATCAAAAAGATCCAGCGCCCTCTTTATGTCGGCGTATTCTATGCCGAAGAGCCGGCCTATGGCTATGGCAGAGAGGGCATTATATATATTATAATACCCGGCGCTGGCTAATGTAAATTTATATTTTGCCGCTGTAAAGCTAACCCTTGCGCCGTCTCTGGCGATATTTTCGGCGCGGAAGTCGCTTTTGTTTTTAACAGCGTATGTGAAAATAAGCGGCCTCTTCCTCTTTCCGGCCGCTTCTCTTTTTAAAAAAGGGTCATCCGCATTCAGCAGCGCGATATAGGGAGATTGAAGGTTTTTTATCAGGGAATACTTTTCCGCAAAGACGCCCCGCAGGTTACGCAGGTACTCCAGGTGAGAGGGCGCGATATTAGTGATTATGCCGATATTGGGCGAGGCTATTGCGGATAGGTATTTGACCTCTCCGAAATGGTTTGTCCCGATTTCCACAACCGCGATATCAAAAGAATTATCCAGCTCCGCCAGGGCCAAAGGCAGGCCGATATGGTTATTTTGCGTGCCGATGTTTTTGAGCACCTTATATTTCTTCGCTAACACTTTGGCTACCATCTCTTTGGTGGTAGTCTTGCCGTTGGAGCCGGTAACCGCTATCAGCGGGATATCAAATTTGCGGCGGCGTGAGCCGGCTATATCTCCCAGCGCCTTTATGGTATCTTTAACCGAAATAAAAGAAATCCCTCTTGGGCGACGCATGACGCATGACGGATATTGGACGATGACTGCCCCGGCGCCTTTTTGCAGCGCCGCTGCGATAAAGTTGTGGCCGTCAAAATTATTTCCTTTGATGGCGATAAAGACTTCGCCCTTCTTTATCGTCCTTGAGTCTATGGAAATACCGCTAAGCCCGGCCTCTTGGCTGCCGCTGATTAATCTGCCTGCGCTAGCCTTTAATAATTCAGTGAGCGTAAACATTCTCTTACCGCTTCCCTATCGTCAAAAGGTATTTGCCTATCCTTTAATATCTGGTAATTTTCATGGCCCTTGCCCGCTACCAAGACTATATCCCCGGCCTGTGCTAAAGAGATGGCCTTCTCTATTGCCTCTTTTCTCTGCGGAATGACGCAATAATTATTTTTCTTTATGCCTTTTTTAATATCGGCAATTATGCTCAAGGGGTCTTCTGAGCGCGGGTTATCGCTGGTAATCACCGCGTAATCCGCTAACCCGCAGGCTGCTCGACCCATCTTGGGCCTTTTTCCTTTATCCCGCTCTCCCCCGCAGCCAAAGACTACAATAATCTTGCGCCCGGATATTTTCTTTAAAGCGCTAATAACGTTCTTCAGCGCATCCTCAGTGTGGGCATAATCCACAAAGACGCAAAAATCTCCCTTAGCCTCTATCTTCTCCAGCCTTCCCGGCACAGAGGAGAATTTTTCCAGGGCGCTTTTTATCAATGCAGGCGCCAGGCCTTCTTTGAGCCCCCAGGCAGCGCAGGCCAGGATATTATAGACATTATGTTCTCCGATAAGCGGGGCCTTTAATTTTATTTTATCAGCGCCCAGCGACAGCGTAAATTCCGTTTGGCTAGATGTGAATTTTATATCCCGCGCAGTTACATCCGCCTTATTGCCTATAGCGTAAGTAACCAGGCGCGCCTGCGTTGCCTTTCTAATCTTTGCCGAATAAGGGTCATCGTTATTGAGCACGGCGAATGCCCCGCGGCCAAGGCCCTTAAAAAGCCCGAGTTTACTTTTGAAATAATTTTCTAATGTCCGGTGATAATCCAGGTGGTCTTGCGTTAAGTTCGTAAAAATTGCCGAGGAAAAATTAATGCCTTCTGTCCTCTGCTGATGCAGAGCATGGGAAGATACTTCCATCAGGGCGTATTGCGCCCCTGCTTTAAGCATAGCGCAAAGCAGGCCCTGCAACTCCACGGGGCCGGGAGTGGTATTTTTGGAAGGGGTTACCTTATCGGCAAAACGGTAATTAATCGTGCCGATGACTGCGGGCTGTAAACCGGCCTGCTTCAGGATTGCCTCCAGTAGATAAGTTATGGTGGTCTTACCGTTAGTGCCGGTAATGCCCACTACTTTTATTTTTGCGGAAGGATTTCCGTAGAAAGAGGCAGCCAGTTGCGCCAGCGCCTTACGCGTATCCTTTACTGCAACAAAACAGGCCTTTTTACTGTGGACTGTGCCTGCCCGCCAATGGTTTAGTGGCGGGGACTGTGGACTGTGGACTATAGACTGTGGACTGTGGACTAAAGAACGTGGACTATGGACTATAACCCTCGCGCCTCTGGCCACCGCCTCCTCAATGAACTTATTTCCGTCCTGGCGGTTACCCTTTATAGCCACAAAGATAAAGTTCTCGCCCACCTCTTTTGAATTGCAGCTTATGCCGCCGGCCTCAAAATCAGGCAAGCCCCCACACCAAAGATTTTGGTGTGGGGGTAAGCCCCTGTATTTGACTTTAGGCCTTAGTATCTTAATTAACTCCGCTATTCTCATCTAAAGCCACTCCTGCATTCTGCGCGGAACTTACCCTAAGGTACTTAATTGCGTCGCTGGCCACATTTTTAAAAACAGGCGCGGCCACCACCCCTCCGAAATAATAGGGGTGCGGTTCATCCACGGTAACTACAATCGCGAGCAAAGGGTCCTCTGCCGGGGCAAATCCGATAAAAGAGGCCACAAATTTATTATGGGAATAGCTGCCGTTGGGCTCCAGTTTCTGGGCAGTGCCGGTTTTTCCGGCCGCGCTAAAACCCTCCATCCTCGCCATTTTCCCCGTGCCCTCCTCTATAACCCCGGTGAGCATTTTCTTTACCCTCTCTGCCGTATCCAGGGAAATAACCTTGCGGATTAACTGGGGAGAAAATTTCTTGATTACCTCTTGATGTTTATCGCGGATCTCCTGCACGATATAAGGCTTCATCAGCTGCCCGCCGTTGGCAATCACGGAAATTGCGCCGGCCAGCTGCAAGACAGTAACGCCTATCTCTTGTCCTATAGGTACCGCTGCAATGGAAATTTTTGACCAGGACCTCGGCTCTCTTATTGAACCGGGAATTTCACCCGGCAAATCAATCCCCAGCCTGGAGCCAAAACCAAAACGCCTTACATAACGGTAAACCGTTTCATTGCCCAGTATCTGCGCTATCTTAACCGTGCCGATATTGCTGGACTGCTCTACCACCTCCCGGAAAGTAAGCACTCCGTGCGGCCGGTGGTCATGCAGTATGTGGCTGGCTACGCGGTAAGCGCCGTTTTCGCAGAAGAATTTATCCTCCTCGTTTACCTTTTTTTCTTCCAGGGCCGCTGAGGCAGTCACGATTTTAAATACCGAGCCCGGCTCAAGCATATCGCAGATGGCGCGGTTGCGCATCTGGTCTTTATCAACGTTATTGCGCGTATTCAAATCAAAGGTAGGCCGGTTAGCCAAAGCCAGTATCGCGCCTGTATGCGGGTCCATCACTATGATGCTGGCGGCCTTGGCATGGTGGGCCTTGAAGGCTTTATCCAGCTCCCTCTCGGCAATATACTGTATTACCTCATCGATGGTCAATACCAGTTCATAACCGTCCTTGGGCAGGACCATTTCCTCCCAGAGGTCTAATTTTTTCTGGCGCGCATCCCTGAGGAAAAAACCCCAGCCGGGCTCGCCTTTGAGGTATTTATCGTAATAAATCTCTACTCCCTCCTGCCCTGTATTATCCAACCCGGCAAAACCGATGATGTGGCTGGCCAGATAGCTGTTGGGGTAAGAGCGCCTGCTTTCCTTCAGGAAACCCAGGCCCCTGATATTTAATTTTTTAATCGCTAAGGCCTGCTCAGGGGTAATTTTGCGGGCAATCCAGATAAAAGATTTTTTACGCCAAAGCTTCTGGCGCAGAAAAGCGCGCTCTAAATTCAGGATAGCGGCAAGCTGGTTTATGATATTTTCCTTGTCTTTGTCCCTGATTTCGTTGGGAGAGGCGTAAAGCGAATCCGCGGAGATATTGATCGCCTGGGGCTTGAAGTTAAAATCATAGATTCCTCCGCGCTGAGGCTCCAGTTCCACAAAAAGGTTGTGTTGTTTTCGCGCGATATCTGACAGGTAACTCGAACGGAAGAACTGAATATAAAGAAGGCGGGCGATACAAAGAATGAGAAAAAGGAAGAAAAGCAAAAATACCGCTTCGCTCCTGCGGCCGTAATTATTTATATGCACTTAAGTTTCCAGAGGGTATTTATTTTAAGGGGTTACGACGCTAGCGCGCTGGGTTATATCCTCTCAGCGCAGCCTGCGGCTCTATGGTTTTTGCCTCAGCCTGCCTGTTTATGCCGAAGATGCGGGAGAATACCGTCTGCCTGAGGGGCGCGTTTTGGCGTGCCTCCAGGCGCAGGCCTTCCTGTCCCGGAGAGAGCCTGACCAGGCGGTAGGTATCCGGCATCTGGAAATCAGCGCACCCTGAGATTTTACTGCCGATCTCTACCAGGGATGCTTTCTTGTCTATATTGTATCTCAAGATGTTGGTTTTATCAAGCAAATCCGCCAGATACGCTGATTTTTTCTGGCCTACATAGGCGAGGCGAAAAACCTCTGTCTGCTGGTAGACATAGAGGAGGGAAAATAAAGTAACGATGGTTACGCTGGATAAAAATTTAGACAGCCTCATCTTATACCTTTTGCGCAGAGCGCAGTTTAGCGCTGCGGCTGGAGGGATTAAGCGTTAACTCTGCTTGCTGAGGAACAAGCGGTTTAGGTGTCAGGATTTTCACTATCCCCTCTGCGGCAGCCTTACGTAAACTCCATTTTGCCAAGCGGTCCTCCAGGGAATGAAAAGAAATAATACATATCCTGCCCCCCTTGTTCAGGAGGATAATAGCCTCTTTTAGCGCGCCCTCTAAAATCTCCAGTTCCCTGTTCACGGCAATGCGCACTGCCTGAAAAGTGCGGGTTGCCGGGTGTATGCGGTAATACTTGTGCCTGTACCTGTAAGGTATGGCCCGGGTTACTATGCCGGCTAATTGCAGGGTGGTGGCAATCGGCTGCCTCTGTCTTTCCTGCACCAGTTGATGCGCTATGCGGTTGTGCCAGCGCTCCTCGCCGAAATTCCAGAGGAGCGTGGAAATTTCATCTTCGTTGAGGTTGTTGAGCAAATCGTAAGCGGATATGTAACTACTCCTGTCTAAGCGCATATCCAGGGGACCCTCCTCCTGAAAACTAAAGCCTCTTTTAGGGTCATCCAGTTGAAAAGAAGAGACGCCCAGGTCAAAAAGCACGCCGTCTATTTTTTTAACCTCTAAACTTTTTAATATGCTCTCTATGTCCGCGAAATTTCCGTGTGCAAGCGTAAAAGAACCCGCGTATTGCGTAAGCCTCGAGCGGGCAATTGACAGGGACTCTTCGTCCCTGTCAATGCCGATGAGCCTGCCTCCGGGCAGTATCCGCTCTAAGATTTCCCTGCTGTGGCCTGCGGTGCCGACTGTCCCATCCACTATCACCTGGCCGGGCTTTAAATTTAAATAATGCAAAACTTCTTCTAACATTACAGGGGTGTGAAATTCTTCTTGCGTCTTCAAGATAACGCTCTATCGTCCATCAGCTTCTCGGCAATCTCTTCAAAAGACTGACGGCTTGAACCGTAAAATTCCTGCCACTTATCCCGCGCCCAGATCTCTATCCTGTTGGATACTCCGACGATCATCACGTCTTTTTTTATTTCGGCAAAATCCTTTAAATACTGCGGCAGGAGCATCCTGCCCTGGCTGTCAAAAGCGACTTCCACCGCACCTGAAAAATAAAGCCGGTTAAAAGTGCGCGCCTCATGCTTGGTAAAAGGGATGGCCTTGAATTTGGCCTCCTGCGTGCGCCACTCCTCTTCCGAAAACATAAAGAGGCACTTATCCAGGCCGCGGGTGACAAAAAACTTTTCTATGAAATGGCTTTTTGCGGTCTCGCGGAATTTGGCAGGCAAGATAAGGCGGCCCTTGCGGTCTATGGAATGTAAATATTCACCGTAAAACATATTTCTACCTCATCCACTTTACTCCACTATTACCCACTTTGTATCCCAAGTATAGATAAAATCCCCTCTTTTGTCAAGATAAAAATTTACCTAACCTGATGAAAAACAAGCGGTAGTAGTTTAAATGGTGCTTAACGGGCAGCTATTGTGGTAGGACAAAAGGGAGGGAAAATAAGCGTTTTGTCTGCAGGGTGTCTATCTGGATTTGTTTTGCCAGGGTATCAAGGGAAGGGAATTTTTTATCCACCCTGAGCTTTTTAATAAACTGGATCTCCAGAAATTTAGCGTAGATATTCTTACGGAGATTGAATATATGGGCTTCGATGTAGAGCTTCTTGTTACGGCGGTTTAAGGTCGGCTTGCTCCCGATATAACAAGTACCGTAGAATGACTTTGCCTCAAAAATAATGCGCACGGCATAAACGCCTTTTGGCGGGATTACTTCGTGATGGGGGTTAATATTGGCAGTGGGAAAACCTAACTTTCTCCCTATGCGCATACCTCTGGCCACCGTGCCTAAAACCGCAACCGGACGAGAAAGCAATCTTCTGGCGGCCGGCAACCTGCCTTTTTTGATCAGCGAACGGATATAGGTAGAGCTTATGGGCTGGTTATGGGTGCGCATTACCCTGAAGATTTTCAACTTATAATTATAAACCGCCGAGAGCCTTTTCAAGGTGCGCACATCCCCTTCTGCGTTCTTCCCAAACCTGAAATTCCTGCCCACATAAACCTGCGCCGCTCGTATTTTTTTGCCTAAAATATTTTTAACAAAGCTATCGGCTGAAATACCGGCAAAACTTTTATTAAAATTTACGACAATGCAAACATCTATGCCCAGTTCCCGGATCAGCCTTAAGCGGTGTTCCAGAGAATAAAGGCTCTCCTCTTTTTGCGGATGCGGCCAGAAAGTAAGCGCAATGCTTGTGCCTTTGATAGAGCGCGCCTTTGCCGAGGCGCTCTTTAAAATCTTCCTGTGCCCCAGATGCACCCCGTCAAACACCCCCAGCGCCACAACAGGCTTCTTGAACTTCTTTAGCTTATTCAGGCCGAAGATGACTTTCATATTTTTAGAACTTATCCTGATTACATTTTAAAATGTGCCTGGCGGTTTTGGAGCAAGTTGAGTTCCTTCCTTTATGTGATATGCAATTTTATTTTTCTTGCAAAACTTAATAACTACAGCAGCCGAACTGTTATAAAACTCTCTGGCATATTTAAACTCGGAGGATTTAACACTATAGTTAAGGCGCCCGAATATAATTTTATTTACAAATGATACTGCTTCTAAAATCTTCGTTAAGTCCTGCTTAATTAAGTTCGGAGTCGGATACGGCTCCATGCTCACCCAGGTTTTGAATCCACTGCTGCTCAGATTCTCCAATGCTTTAATCCTATCCTTGAAAGGAGCCGAATTCGGCTCAAATTCCTTTCTAAAATCCTCGCTCAAGGATACCAAAGTAATGCCATATTCGTTATTCGCACTTAGTCCATTTCTGTCCGCTAACTCTTTTGGATAAGGCCCCTTGGTTAGTATTGTACAGCGGATACTATTTTGGTTAAGCCTATCAATAATTTTCAGGCTTAGTTCGCCTACTTCCGGCTGATTATACATAAATGGATCCGTAGAAAAACACAAATGGACATATTTTATTTTATCCTTATATTTAGGAATCTCCTTATCTAAAAGCTCTAAGGCATTAGAAACAATCTTCGGCCTGCACCAATCTTCATAAGTTTTTACTATGCCGCACCTTTTTTTCATCATAAAAGCATAACAAGGATACTTACACCCATGAGAACAACCTTCTACGTGATTTAAGCAAAAGTCGGCGTATTCAACACCGCTTTGATAGAGTAAAGTTTTTCGTTCAATGGTCTGCATAAGCTAAAAGAATGTCTTTTGACCGCTGGGACTCATCTTAATTATACTCGTCCAAATCTTTTGCGCAAGAGGATGTTTTGAAGCAAGTATTAGCACATATAAATCTACATCCTTTGTATTCTTGACGCTTACTGTCGGTAACCCCGCATAAATATCTTTCTTAGAAGATACCAATTTTAAACCTTTCTCAGGATAACCAATCGTTTTTAGCTGTTCTTTAAATACATCAATTAAAACCTTAAAAATCTGATTGCCGGGAATTCCTGCAATTTTACTACGCCAGATATCTGTACCCAAGAACTCATCAAGAATGGTATTTGCCTTTTTTTTCCAATTTGGCAGATTCCTTTTTATGGCGCCAATAGGGAAGTGAATCAGCATATCCATTCGTTCTAAACGAGCTAATTCTTTAAGCGTTTTGAACTTTAGATTATCCGGGCCGAAAGGGTCGATAAAAGCAAAATGGTACCTATAGTATTTTTGTAAAAGTGAGCTGACTAAATCCGGCACCAACGCATTTGAATCGCCGCGCATAACATGACAATTGGCCTTATTATTAACCCGCTTCAGCAAGGCTTCTGTATTTATCTTGCTGATATCAAAGAAAAACAATTCATTAAAAGGCGCTTCGTCCCGCTGTAATGCGCGTATTCCCCCGTTAAGTATTTCTTTCTTTTCACCCCTAATTACACATTTGCCAGGACCGGCAAATAAATCAATAAAGACAGCGTTATCCTTATCAGCAAATTTTCTTCTTACCTCACAGGATGCATTAAGGTAAGCTTCTAGAAAGAAATATTTATCTTCTGCCCATGCTCCAACGCATTGTACCGGCAAGCCGTCTTCTCCTAAAACCGGACAATTTCCTTCTCTGCTTTTACAGCTCTTTTTACTGCAATCCCTAACGTTCATTATTAAATTTTGCCTTTCTAATATAATTGACGTAAGAACAGGTAAAATCTAACTTAAATTTTTACTTCCCCGCCACGTTCCGCAAGACCAGAGAGCCGTTTCTATTCACCGCCCCTCATCATTTTTTTGAAACCCCGAAGTGTCCCCTAGTTTTATAATCCTTTATTCTTGTTAATGCCGTTTTTTAATTTAACTTTTGCTTGTATTTTGGCTTCAGCATTAAGTCTAACTACGGGCTTGGTACCATCTCCAGAGAAAATTACCTGTGCACTTTGTAAAACGAAACGTCCCGGAAGAACACCGTCTTTTTTTCTACGTTCAATTTCTGGCAAAACAAATAACTGCATAAATTGATTGAAGGCTCTTTGCCGTGCTTCATTTTCTAGCATATGAATAACCCTTTTCTTCCTATTAGTTTTAAATTTTCAATATAGTCTAAAACAAAAAACCCTCGCCCGCATACTTATGCCAACGAAGGTTTTGCTTTTTTAACGTCCGGGATTTATCCCTTCCAACTCGGGACGAATACCAAATTAGTGGTTTTAATATATCATATCTATCTTATTTGTCAACGGGTTTCGATATCAAGCAAGAGATATGAGCTGGTATGGAACATTTAAACGTCCCATACCCTGTGGATAAGTCAGCTCTCGCCAGTGGCATTTTTAACAATAAGTGTTGGCGGGCTGACGCGGCAGACCGCTATGCTCGGACGAGTCGAGAACCATCTTCTCGACTCCCCCGCCTACGGCGGGGGGCTCGAAGAATATTGTTGCCTTTACAAGCTTTCTTTTATCTTCGCCAATACCTGCCTGCGCACGCTCTCGATGCTGCCGCGCATGGTAATGCCGCTGGCAGCCTTATGGCCTCCGCCGCCGAAAAACTGGGCGATTTTATTTACGTCGACTTTTCCCTGCGACCTTAAATTCACCCTGATTTCATCTCTTACCCCCAGGTTCTCTTTGAAGAGTGCTGCTACCTGGACACCTTTTACGGCGCGGGCAAAAGTAAGCAGGTTTTCCGCCAGGTCGAAGGATAATCTCTTATCCCTTAATTTACCGCGCCTGAGCGCAAACCAGATAATCTTACCGCCGGCCGCCGCCCGCATTTCCGGCAGCAGGCGGGTTAATAATTTCATATCCGCAAGAGGGATATTTTCGTATACGTTTCTGTAAACCCCCGCTACATCCAGATTATAGCGTAACAACTCTGCTGCCACCCTGTGAGTGGAAGAAGCGGTATTGGAATAACGGAAAGAGCCTGTGTCGCTGACTATGCCCGTATACAGGGAGAGGGCGGTTTCTTTATCCATCTCCAAGCGTAATTTCTTATGCAGCCGGTAAATCATCTCCGAGCAGGAAGAGGCATACGGCTCTATCCAGTTCACCGTGCCAAAGGCCCGGTTGCTTACGTGGTGGTCAATGTTTAGTATTGTTTTCTTCCGGCTGTTTAACCTGTAGACCTCTCCTGTGCGTTTTAAATCCGAACAATCAAGCGCCACAAAGCAATCAAAATCTATTTTTAAGTTATCCTTGTATTTTTTTATACTATCCGTGCCGGGAAGGAACTCATACCCGTAAGGCAGGTTATCCTCATTGACGATAACAACGCTCTTGCCGAGTTTCCTTAAGATCCTGTAAAGAGCGAGCTCTGCACCCAGGGCATCCCCCTCAGGGTTTACGTGGCTGGTAATGAGAAAACTTTTATTTCTTTTTATGCAGGCGACGGCTTCTTTTAGGCTCACCCCGCCCTTCCTTTCTGTTTTTAACCCCATCCCTTGCTTTGTAGGAAGGGCGGGGCTTCCCCTTTCTCGCTTTACTCTTTGGCTTCTTATCAAAGGCAGGTGCAGGCGCACTCAATTCTTTTATCTCATTAAGGACCTGCTCAATCCTGATACTCTGCTCTATGGACTCATCTTCCCTGAAGATAATCTCCGGGGCAAGGCGCAGGTTAATCCTCTCGGCGATAAGTTTACGGATAAATCCCAGAGCCGAATCCAGCGCCTCTTTAGTTTTCCTGCGCTCCTCCTCGCTGCCTAAGACGCTAAAAAAAATCTTGGCAAACCTTAAATCCGAAGCCATCTCTACCGCGGTAATAGTCACAAAACCCAGCCGCGGATCTTTCAGTTCATCGTGGATTATAACGCTCGCCTCTTTCCTTATCGCTTCAGCAACCCTGTCTCGTCTTGACATATTTTCTACAATAATTTCGCGATGAACTTAAGCTCATCCTGTTTGGTTTTTACCATGCCGTTAAGCTTTGCCTGTAAAACTTTAGCGAAAATTTTCTGGTAATGCGGCCCGGGCAAAAGGCCCAACCCCTGCAGGTCTTTTCCGCCAATAGCTATGCGCATGCCGTTATAAATCTCGAAAAAATCCTCTATATGCCGCTGCAGGGCAGTGTTCTTATATTTGGCCTTCACCAGGAGTATGGCTTCGTAACTCAGCGGTTCAAACAAAGCAAATATATCAGCGGGCGCCAACGCGCGCCGGCTAAACCTCACCACAAAGGGGGAAGCGAATTTTTTATAACTGAGCATACGTTTTTCCTCGCCGCTAAGCAAGGCAAATTTCCTGCATAAGGCCTTGGTCTCTTGCGCGCTCAAAGAATCGGTTAAGCCCATAAAATATACCAGCCAGGTATCCAGCTGCCTGCGCAAGGGGCAACTCTTCCTGAACCAGCCAAGTTGTTTTTCTATGGCACGCAACAAAACATAAGTCTTTTGTGTAACGCGCAGCCGGCTGGATATAAAATCAAAACCGGCTATTCCCTTAAGGCGCTTTATTTCTTTGATGGGGTATTTTTCTTTGAGCATTAAAATCAGGTCGCAACACACCCTCTGAGGCTGCACCTTTTCCAGCATCTTGAGCCTTACGGATTCCTTAAGGCGGCTGAGCGTACCCGGCTCAATTTTAAAAGCGTACCTTTGCTCAAAACGTATTGCCCGTAAGAGGCGGGTAGGGTCATCTATAAAACTTAAAGAATGCAATATACGTATCTTTTTTTTGCGCAGGTCGGCCCTGCCGGAAAACCAATCTATTAAAGCGCCGAAATCCCGGCGGCAGATGCTTATAGCCATGGCATTAATGCTAAAATCTCGCCGGTAAAGGTCGTCTCTGAGCGTACCGGCGGAAACCTGCGGAAGGCTGGCGGGATGGGGATATATTTCTTTTCTGGCAGTAGCAATATCTATCTTGACGGCCGGGCTAATAATCACAGTAGCAGTGCCAAACCTTCTGTGCCGGATAAGTTTTGCCTGAAAGCAGCCGGCAAACTCTTCCGCAAACCTTATGCCGTCTCCTACGACTACAATATCCAGGTCTAAGACTTTTGTACCCAATAGCAAATCGCGCACGCACCCTCCCACTAAATATGCGCTCATATCCAAAGCGGCGGCAATATCGCTTGCGCGCTTGATTAAGCCTTGAGTTTCCTTAGGCAATTTCTGCAGATATTCTTTCATTGTTTGCTAAGGCCTGGGATGAAACATCCGGTGTATGCTTTTCAGCCGCTCTTTATTGATGTGCGTATAAATCTGCGTAGTGGAGATATTGGCGTGGCCTAACATCTCCTGCACGGAACGCAGGTCGGCTCCCCTCTCCAGCAAATGCGTGGCAAAGGAATGCCTTAAGGTATGCGGCCGGATGGCTTTCTTTATCCCTGCCTGGCGCGCATACTTTTTTATGATTTTCCAGAGTGATTGCCGGGATATTTTTTTGCCGAAACGGTTAAGGAATAATCTCTCGGATTGCGCCTTGCCTAAAAGGCGCGGACGGCTGAATTCCAAATAGCGCTTAATCGCGGCTATTGCTTTTTTCCCCAGCGGGATAACCCTCTCCTTATTGCCCTTGCCGATACAGAGCAGGAATCCGATATCCAGGTTAAGATCATCTATCTTTAGCCCCACTGCCTCTGATACGCGCATACCCGTGGCATAAAGGGCCTCTAAAACCGCCTTATCCCTCGCCCCTTGAGCGCTCCTTATCTGCGGCTGGGCCAGCAGCGTATCTACTTCATTTAAGGAAAGCGCCTCGGGTATCTTTCTGGAGAGTTTGGGGGTATCAATGAGGCCGCTAGGGTCAACTTTTACAATCCTCTCTCTTACCAGGAACCTGTGGAACATCCGGATAGCGGCTAGATGCCGGGCAATGGAGTTCGGGGATATCCCTTTATCTTTCTGGTAAAACATCAGGTCGGTTATATCACTCTTGGTAATCCGCGAAAGGGCATCAATATGCCTGCGAGAGAGAAAATCCCCGTAAGAGGCCAGGTCCCGACGGTAGGAAATGAGCGTATTCGGGGAGAGGCCGCGTTCCACGGATAAATAATTTAAAAAGGCGTTAATCAGCTCTTGCACTTTATTTTAAGAAAGGGTTATCCCTTTTCTCCGCGCCTATTGTTGAGGAAGGGCCGTGTCCCGGATAGACCAGCGTATCCTCAGGAAGCGTAAGCAATTTCTCCTGTATGTTCTTTATCAACAGGGACTCATCCCCTCCCTCTAAATCCGACCTGCCTATACCCTGATAAAATAAACTATCTCCGCTAAATACTATTTTTCCAGCCGGTTTCTCCAGGAGAAGGGCTATCCCGCCGCAGGTATGCCCCGGTATATGCTTAACTTTTAATTGTATGCCGTCTAACTCTATGATGCTATCTTCCTCCAGCGTCCTTATTTCACTGCCGGGGCTGTAAGAGAGGGCAAAGAGAGCGGAAAGGTTCAGGCGCGGGTCTTTAAGCATGGACAGGTCTTTACTATGCACATACACAGGCACCCCGAATTTATCGTCGCAGCCTATATGGTCGTAATGGCCGTGGGTGTTGATAATCAAACCCGGCTTCAACTTATATTTTTCCAAAACGCGCCTGATTTTACGCGCCTCTGCCCCGGGGTCAATAATTACAGCGCGCGAGTTTCCATCAGCCGCCAGAATATAGCAATTGGCCTGCATCGGGCCTACGCAGACGGTTTCCAGGATCATATCACTGAAGCCTTTATCTTCGGGTATGAAAAATCGCGCAGTATATTCCTTTTTAAGCGGCTGGCCTGCTGCCTGTTAAGGACAGCATTGTTGCCGTAAACATCCTGCGCAATCGCCTCCTTTAACTCCGCGGAAGCAGAAATATAGCCCTCTATTTTTTTCTTTTGCTGGCCCTCCAGTATATCTTTTAAGGCAAGCAGGTTTTTTACGGCCTGCTGGGCGCAATCCACCTGTTTCTTATGGCTGGTATTCTCCAGGAGCGCCTTGATGAGTTCATCCTGCCAGGACTTCCAGAATAAGAAATACTGGCGGTAAAGCCCTTCCTTGCTCAGCGTCGGCTTGTATTCCTCGGGCGCAAGCACCATCTCCTCCTGAGGCATATCGTGTTTCTTAGACTTACGGGTGAATTTACGCACAAAGGCATCGCAGCCTAAAATAGTAACTAGTAACGAGTAACTGGTAACTAGTAAAAAAATCTTTGCAATATGTTTCTTGGGGCCGCGTAATCTATGATAATTCATTTTATCATCTTCTCAAATTCTTCCTCATTAAGGATCTTTATGCCTAATGCCTTTGCCTGGGTATATTTTGAGCCGGGGTTTTCTCCCGCTACTACAAAATCCGTGTTCCTGCTGACGCCGGAGAAAACAATTGCTCCGCGCTTAGAGGCTGATTCCTCGGCATCCTGGCGCGTATATTTTTTAAGCTCTCCGCTAAAGACTATTTTTTTTCCGCTTAAGGGCCCGGAGGCAGGAAGTGTATCTTCTTCCTTAAAATTAAACCCTTCTTTCCTGAATTCCTCAATGATTTTCATGGTTGAGCCCTGCGAGAAATAATCCGCGATTGCCTCTGAGATCACCGGGCCTACTGCGCCTATGGCATCAAAATCCTCTTTTTTTGCCTGAAGCAGGTTATCCATGGTTTTAAACTGCCTGGCCAGGAGTAAAGCGGCTTTTTCTCCGACGTGGCGGATGCCTAAGGCATAGAGCAGGCGGGAAAGCGGCCTTCTTTTGCTTGCCTGGATAGCCGAAAGCAGGTTGCTTGCTTTTTTATCCTTAAACAACTCCAATCTCAGTAAATCTTTTTCTTTAAGCTTATAGATATCCGCGTAGTTACGCACTAATTTCAATTTCACCAATTGCATAACCGCAGACTCGCCCAGCCCCTCTATATCCAGGGCCTGGCGCGAGGCAAAATGCAGAAGCGCCCTTTCCAATTGCGCAGGACAGGCGGGATTAATGCAGCGGTAAGCCACATCTTCTTCTTTTTCCTTGATTATTTTCCCCGAGCAGGCAGGGCAGGCCTTAGGGATTGGGAAGGCCTTTTTTCCTATATGCTTAACCACCTTAACCACCTTTGGGATAACTTCTCCTGCCCTTTCAATCAACACCCTATCCCCTTCTTTGATTTCCAGGCGTTTTATCTCGTCAAAATTATGCAGCGTGGCATGCTTTATGATGACCCCTGCGCAGGCAACCGGCTGAAGTTGGGCTACCGGAGTAATAATACCTGTCCTGCCCACATTAACGCTGATCTTGAGCAGTTCTGTAGTAGCCTGATGCGCGGGATATTTATAGGCTATGGCCCAGCGCGGGCTTTTCATAGTAAACCCTAACCTTTTCTGCTGCAGGAGGCTGTTGACCTTAATGACAATACCGTCTATCTGATAATTCAAATCCTTGCGCCGGCTCTCCCAGCTGTTGCAATAAGCAATAACCTCCTCCGGGCTGCGGCAAAGCTTTGCCTGCGGGTTTGTGCGCACTCCCCACTGCTTTAATTTTTCCAGGTACTGCCAGTGCGAATTTATTTCTATGCCCTTATATTCTCCGAGAGAATGCGCGAAAAAATTAAGCCGCCTGCCGCGGACAACTGCCGTATCCAGGAGTTTTAAAGAGCCGCTGGCAGCATTGCGGGGATTGGCAAATAACTCCAGGCCCTCTCTTTCCCTTTCTCTGTTCAAGGCCGCAAAATCCTCCCTGTCCATATATACTTCACCGCGCACCTCTATTAATTCCGGTATATCCCTGTTTAATAAAACTAAGGGGATTGCGCGGATAGTCTTAATGTTGGCAGTCACCTCTTCTCCGCTTTCGCCGTCACCCCTTGTCGCACCCGTAACCAGCCTTCCCTTTTCATAGGTGATATTGGCGCTTAAACCGTCAATCTTTAACTCCACCACATACTCTATTTTTTCCGCCTCTGGCAGCCCCTTGCGCAGGCGCTCATACCACTCTCTTAACTCCTCAAAAGAATAGGTATTCTCCAGGGAAAACATCTTCTGCCTGTGCCTGACTGTCTTAAACCCCTCTAAGATGCCGCTACTCAGGCGCAGGGTAGGAGAATCAACGCTTTTATATTGCGGGTATTCCTCCTCCAGTCCTTTGAGCCGGCGCATCAGGCCATCGTATTCTTTATCGGAAATCTCCGGCTGAGAGAGGGCATAATAGCGGTAATCGTGCTGCCGTATCTGGCGGCGTAATTGCTGGATTTTTTTTGCGATACCTTCGGGCATATTTAAAAACGGATGGAGAAAGCCTTAGACTCCCGGGCTACCGGCTGCCAATCTATATGCGCATCCCGGATATACCTGGAAAAGTGCTGCTTTAACCGGAATAAAAACTCCTTCAAAATATCCTCCTCTGCCTCAGCAGAAATTTCCACCCTGCCGTCAGCCAGATTTTTCACCCAGCCAGCCACCCCTAATTCAGCGGCGATATCCTGGGCGGTGTAGCGGAAACCCACTCCCTGCACCTGCCCGGAATAATAGACGCGCGCCTGTTTTTTCATAAAATAAATCGCAGCTATTAAACGCTGCTCGAACCTATTTTGAGAAATTATCTTAATGCAAATAATAGGATAGCATAGGATACGGAAAAATCAATTGTTTAGTTGGCGGATGTGGATGTGTTTAATTATGCCGCGCCTTGGCCGGCACTGCCGTATCTCGCTTGCACCGTTCGCCCTTGCCGTGGGCGGCAAGGGCTCACTCCACGCCTGCTTAGGTCAGCAGGCTTAGTGGTAATACAAGGCTAGTTCGGCGCAGCTTGCGGCTTGGCTGGGCGGCGGCAGCCAAGCCGCAAGCGTTCCTCGCAACGAGAAAATTTTTTATAAAGAAAAGGATAAAGTTTTTATAGAGATGCTCGTCCGCTTGTATGCAGAGCTTGAAAAAAAACAAAACTTGCTCTGGGCAAAATTTTTGGTGGGTCAAAAATTTTGCCCAGAGATTACAGCCATAACCAGAAAATATCAAGAGAAAGTTGATTTTGCGGGGGAATTACGGAACTACTAATTTAGGCTCTTGGGGTGAGATTTTGATCTGACTTAAGCCGAGTTGTAATTCGCTTTCTGGTTTGCCTGCTTCAATTAAAACTAACATATCCTTTAACTCCACATCTGCATCTAAAACACGGTTCTCTTCTATTCGCATAATATCTGCAATACAACCCAAAACCTTATCCATTTTCTGACCTAATGCTTGCCTTAAACAACTGGCTAGCACATATTCTTTAATGCGTTCGTTTGAAGGAATAATACCTGCGTTAACCATATTTTGTATCTGACCCCACTCCGAATCAAGATTGACATTGTTCAATCTGGTTAAATCAGCGGCGCTTAATTTAAGCATTGTTGTATTTATCGGTTGATTAAGAACAGGGAGAGCGCGGAAATCAATACCACCTTTTTTATCTACTTGATTTTTAGAAATGGTGACTTCTCCAATAGGAGACGAGACTTTAGAAGGCAGAGAGTTACGATCTAGCACAGAAATATTATATGCCCCCGTACCAGCCAATAACTCTTGCAAGCTATCTTCTTTGGCGGTCACGAATAAATAATAGGTCCGTTCTCCTACCCGTTCGTAATCAACTTTATAGGGTTTATCCGAAAATTTACGAATGATATCGTCAATATTACCCTTGAACTCATATGAGGAGGCTAGGAGCGCATCGCTCCTGTATTGCAATGCGTCGTTCAGAGAATAACTTAATTCTTCTAGGTTGCGGAATACTTTCCCCTCTTGCTTCCCTTCTACATAGACTCTGGCAGCATGGACCAATCGCCTCCAGCTCCACTCGTTAAGATTATCAAGGAAATTGTTACCGTTAACATTATATATTTTGAACCTCTGTTTTACCTCAACGAGTGGACGGATAGATTGAGATCGGGAGTCATAACCTTCTCGATAAATCCAATCCAGCGCCTTGGTAAAAGAGCCGAGTCCTTGAATAGTTTTGCCATTATTTGAGGTCCCACCTGACTGAATGATTAATTGTTCGGCACCGATACCACTTAATCCGCCGTGATACCATTTGTATGAGGAAACCACCCGTTGAAGCAATTGTTTCATTAAGCGGGCATCTGCTAACACGGATTCTCTTGCTG
>Ga0315282_10005774_pt1 | contig 20953 bp, 23 predicted proteins | sample YL17G07_20_MG_FD_203693 | JGI IMG/M metagenome (GOLD analysis project Ga0315282, IMG submission 203693) | Sediment microbial communities from Yellowstone Lake, YNP, Wyoming, USA - YL17G07_20 | ecosystem: Environmental > Aquatic > Freshwater > Lake > Sediment | place: USA: Wyoming | collected... | reverse complement strand
TGTTGAATTCTCATCCTATAATAGTATACTAGCTACCCATGTGAAAGTCAATAGCATTGTCAAATTTTTATATTTGACAATAAAGATAATAAAAAATGGCACTATATGCTAAACGCGTACCGCCACTTTTGAGCAATAGGGACCCTACGACCGTATCCAAACGATTTCTGATGCATTTTGATGCCTATGGCAGCCTGCCTACGTTTGAACTCCGCGCCCGTCATCAGTCGCAGGGTTTTTTCGACATAATCGAGATTTTTTATGTCTATAATATCTTGGCATGCTTTTTTCTCCTCATCTCCCAGGAGCTCTCCCTCGATGTTGAGCTTGAGGATGGCATCCAGAATAGGATACGGAGGCAAATTGTCTGTATCCTTTTGACCAGGAGCGAGCTCCGCTGAAGGCTCCTTATCAATGATCGCCTGGGGGATCACTGTGGTACCCGCCAGATCGTTGATGTACTTGGCTACCGTGTAGACCTCCATCTTGTACAGGTCGCTGATTGGAGCCATACCCCCGCATGCATCACCGTAAAGCGTTGAATATCCTACAGATACCTCGCTTTTATTTCCCGTAGATAGTACCATATTCCCGTAACGATTTGAGAATGCCATGAGAACCTGCCCGCGAATACGCGCTTGAATATTCTGTTCGGTGACCCCCGCGGGTGCCGTATCGAATACACCGTTAAACTGTTCCATTATCAAATCAAAACTACTCTTGATAGGATACGTGTATAGGCGTACTCCCAGATTGTCACAGAGTACCTGCGAATCCTCATAGCTGCCAGTCGACGAGTACTGCGAGGGCATTGTGATACCCACCACGTTATCTTTTCCCAAAGCAGCCACAGCGAGTGCCGTGACTACGGCGCTGTCTATCCCACCCGACTCTCCGATGACGACCCCCTTGAACCCACATTTCCTCACGTACTCTCGGATACCGCACACGGCCTGCTCGTAAAAGAACTGAGCGTCACTCTTATAGGTCCCTTCGTTGTAGTTTTGATCTACACTCAGATGCTTGCCCATATACTGTAGGCTAAGGATAGCGGGCTCAAATCGTTTTGTATGCCCACAGATGTTACCGAACGCATCTGTAGCAAAGCTGTTCCCGTCAAATACTATGTCATCGTTACCACCTACCTGATTGACATAGAAAATAGGCATGTAATACTGTTTGCTCAAACCCGAGATCATCTCTTTTCGATACTCATGTTTGTCTACTATTGAGGGCGAGGCATTTATAGAGATGATCATGTCTGCTTTAGCATTGTACAGTTCTTTAACGGGATTGAGCGTATAGAGTTTATTGTTATACCAAGCATCCTCACAGATTAGCAATCCGATGCGAAAGCCATAGAGTGTAAAAAGACCTATCTCTTTACCGGGCTCAAAATACCTAGCCTCGTCAAATATGTCATAGGTAGGGAGTAGCCGTTTACGGTAGTTATGCATGATTTTACCTCTATAACACACTGCTGCTGAGTTATATAGCCCTTTACCCGGACCCTCGTTACGCTCTATATATCCCAGCACAAACGGGCAATCGACATCGTTTGTTCTGCGGAGGATGTAGTCCAAGGTATTTAGCTGAGCAGAAATGAAACTGCTGTTGTCCACCAGATCCAGGGGCGGGTATCCGGTTATCGAGAGCTCCGGGAAAACTACCAGGTCATTATCATGTATCGAGCCCCCACGCATGACGTCTACGATCTGTTTGGAGTTACCCGTCAAATCTCCTACGGTAAAATTGAGCTGGGCGAGAGTTACGTTCATTTTCATCTGTCCATGAGCTGATTATTGAACACTAGCCTCTTCCTCAGATCAAGCACGTCCCCGGATAGGCTCACTTTCATCGTGTGAGGACTCTTTAGACGTTTGAGAGTCCAGTGTAGCATGTCCTCTTCACGACGGACCAGAGATCTTACGTCTTGGATACTCGGATTGAACCCATCCTGGATATCCCCGTTTTTGAATGCGATTCTCTGCCGCGGGATATACTCCAAATCAGTCATGTGTTGCAGTACAATACGACTCGACTCATCATCCGGGTGTCGTGCCGACGTACATTTGGTTACATCCTCGGCTCTATCGTGGATGAGGCAGCAGAATACCTCACCCGTATCTTTATGACGTAACCACGTCGATCGATTCGATCCCGGGATGCTGGTCTTGATAGGGTTGTCATGCGCGATCTTTATGACCGCACGCTCTTCCTTCCAATACTCCACGGTCGACAGCTTCGCTACCCCGCCGATACTCGGCTGGTCAGCACAGGTACCAGGTTGAGTACCACAGGCCCACACGATTTTCCGAATAGTCTCATTGGGATCGAGACCTGCTTTGGCAGCGTTGGCGAAAATCTGCCCGCGGATGTCTTCAATGAGGTATTCATCCAGATCATTTGTCTGGTAAATCACCACATCATTCAGCCCTGCGGCGTCCAGGGCTATTCTTTCCTCGATCGTAATGTACGCCAGGTCACCCGAATCGTTTCGGATACCTGGAGCTCCCTTTGCTGCTTTGATGCGTTCCCAGTGTTTCTTGAAGGCTTTGGTGGCGTTCGGGAGTCCCGATTTGAGCGTGTCTACGGTGTCCACCAGTAGCACCGGTCTGCTCGGATTGATTTCGAGCCACTTGTCAAATGCCTCGTATTCATCTCCGAAACTCTGAATGAATTCATGGCCCATCGTCCCACGTACAGGCACGTCTATACCGCGGCGGAGTTCTCCGTTGCTCGAAATGTTGATCCCTGCCAGGTGAGCGTAGAGCGCGGTACGAAGAGGGTCCTGGGCGCGTCTACGTGCGAACTCCATGGTCGACCCCTGTCCTGCCGACTGCACTACTCGAGCCCATTTGGTCATCGAGAGCGAGGGGTAGTTCACGTTGGCGAGGAGCATGCCCTCGGCGATACGTACGCCCAGCAGGGTGCCCTCCATGATAATGCAGGGCTCATTGGGAAAGAAAATCGATCCCTCGGGCGGGGCGTAGACAGTCACGTTCATTTTTACGAGTTCATCAGTCAGGTAGCCGATGAACACGGGGTCATATCCCTGGTCTAGGAGGGCCATACCTACTGTGTCATCAAACTCGAAATCCTTGAGGACTCTCAGGAAAGCCGTGAGTCCCCCCAGGTGGGCGAATGATCCTCCAAATGGAGCTTTTCGGATGAAATAGGTCTTCGAGGCCTTGAGGTTGTGGCGCTGCAGGAGAAAGTCCGTCTGCGCCATGCGCATGTAGTAATCATCCCACGGGCAAACTTCGAGTGGGAAGAGGGTTCGAATGCCTTCAAGTAGATTCGTTGAGGGTTTGTAGCGTCGTTGCATTTGTAGTGGCTCCTATCTTGTCTGTAGTTATTTGGTAACTAGACGCTTGATTGTTTCAATAGTGGATGTTTTGCAATTGGGACAACTCGCACTGTGGTGAGCATTATTGATGGTGTGACAATGTGGGCATTCATTTTCTGGGTCGCCGTATGAAGGTGACCATGTTGGGCTATAGCTCCCATTACTGACTCCCGGTATAGGCTGCTCGCCAAAAATTCTGTCATAGTTTGCCCAGTATAAGCTATTACCGGGTTTTGATATAATACTCATCTTAAAATCCTTGGATGACAATTAACTATTTGCTTTCTGTTACGACAAGCTCTGGGATTTTCTCACACGAAAAAATTATCGCTCCTGGATATGTTTTCTGAATCTCTGGTAGGATCTCTTTTTCTGCGTCTACGATCACAGTGTCTGACTCTATGACGAGCGGCTCCAGCACCAGTCCCTCATGTGATCTCTCGAAATTCTTCACTGACTCTTCTGCGTGTTTATCGTCAGAAAATGTATCCGCTATTATAGACCGGAACAGTTCCGTGATACGGTTCTTTTTCACGATGTCAAACCCTGATCGTGGAGTAATCCAGCATTGCACAAGGTACTTGTATTTCATTGCCTCTCCCTGGTGTACTACCATGGTGTCCAGTCTGAATATACTATTATGTAACGGTATAATCAAGTGACATGTGCATTTTTGTGATATCGGTCCACGATCTCGATACACAGTTCATTTATCAAGCCCATATCTACTGAACGAGGCAGAGGGGAGCTCTTGTATAGTTCTTCAAATTCTTTGTCCTTATCGTGAGCGTACTGATCTATCTGGTCATAGGTCCATGCTCCCGCACGAATGGCTTTGAGTTCCTCTGCATCTATATTAGTACGATCTACATTTACTTTACCTGTCCTAAGAATTTCCTCTCCCATACGTAGAAGTCTTACGAGATGCCCTGCATGTTTTGTGTCAAATCCGAATTTTTCTTCTAAGGGTGCTCGCGCTTTGTTCCTGGATTTTTTCCAATCCATATATCGAGAGTATTCCTTGACAGCATTGTAGTGAGACAGCTCCTTATGAGCTATCTCTACGTATTCATCCTTAATATATTGGGTGCCTACACTCTGAAATGCATGCGCCTGAGATTTTATTCCTGTTTGTAACCATTCGATGGCTAATGCACGTTCTTCAGGGCGTATGAATCTGGCGAGTAGAGGAACTATGTAATCCCCGTAAATACCATCTAGCTCATCTATGAAATTCTGTTTTTCCTCTTCAATGAGAAATTCCATAGCTGCATAGCACACCCCTTTGAGTTGGGATGTGGGAAAAATGGATACTTCTGGCAGACCTATCTCAGCTCGCGTCGGAGGGGCTTTGGGTGGGTCTAGTAAGAATTTTCGATGTGTTCTTATTCTGTCAAGTTGAGCTATAGCATATCCTGAGAAAGTGTATCTACATCGTTTGGATATAAATAATTCTCTGTTGTCGATTATTCTCTGCCAATACTCGGTCATGCGTAGAACACAGCGTTCAGGCACCCATAATAGATCCATCATATTTGGGTTATTATCAGAAATCAATCTCAGAGCTTTCCTAAATTCGTATATGGTTTTATCCTCGCCCGGATAGCCATTAAATTGATCTACTCTGTTCAGCCCAAAAAAATATTCGATGCCGGGGATCATGACCCCCGACTTATCTACATCCGAGTGGAGACCACTTATGCCGTATGCTTGGGATCCCACTATGCATTCGAATATCGTATTCTTGTCTACGTAGGATATTTCCATTCTCCCCTCTCCTTGTTCGTGAATAAATACACTATAACATACTATTTAGTCCATTAATAATACAGTAATTTCTTCGAATATTTACACGGTTAATACACTCGATGCCTCGTGGGACCTTCCGAAAGATTCATGAGAAAGATGTTTAAAAACCGTGTGCCGACATTTATGTTCTTATATCCGGTCATTCTCCTATGAAAAAGCGCCCTACGTAATAACTCATTCATACGCGGATTCCTTGTAGTGTCTTGGGGGATCCGAATCACGAAAGGAAGGCGTTAGAGCATGTCAAACCGCTCTCCAAAGCTCTCGGTCGTGAAAACCCTCCCAGACGCCGAAATCCCCAAAAGAGCCCACCCAACTGACTCCGGTCTGGACCTCCACGCCTGCCGGTTCGAGAGAGTCTATTACATCGCAGATGAAGGTCTGGAAGCGTACCATGAACTGCGCCCCGACCAGACAGAGCTCCATCTACAGCCTGGGTGCCGCGCTCTCGTGAGTACCGGTATCTGTGCTACCGTGGGTCCAGGATACGAAATACAGATCCGTCCTCGCAGCGGCCTGGCGCTTAAACAAGGCCTGACTGTCTTGAACTCTCCGGGTACTGTGGATTCCAGCTTCAGGGCTCCACTCGGTGTGATCCTCATCAATCACTCCAGCGTCCCTCAAACCATAAAAAAAGGTGATCGTATAGCTCAGGCAGTAGTTTGCCCTGTGATTCTGTGTGAAGTTGTAGAGGTAGAAAGCCTAGATGAGACTGCTCGTAACACCGGCGGATTTGGTAGCACAGGAGCTTAATTCATGATCAGGATACTTTGGAAACCCAGTCCATTCTTTAGGGCAAGAGGAAACTATCCTCTCGACATGATCATCATCCACCATATAGGGTCGGATGCCGGTAAACTCTATAGCATATCGGGTACTATCACCTGGTTTACGAGTACAGACTCCCATAAGAACCCTCAGACGGGCGCTATCGAGAATCCTGTGTCTGCTCATTACGCTATACCGCGGGCACCCCAGGCTGATTACGATGTTGTACAGTTCGTGAAAGATACAGACACCGCCTATCATGCTGGTGTATCCCAGTGGGTAGTCAATGGCAAGACGCGTAACAACATCAACAACTATTCTATAGGTATAGAGCTCGAGGGTGATGGTAACCTTGTGGCTTACACAGACTCTCAGTATACCATGTTGACTGAGCTATTGTCAACACTAATCAGCAAATACAAAATTTCCGGTAATTTGATCGTAGGTCATCAGGATATAGCGCCTAAAAGGAAAGTAGATCCTGGAAAGCTTTTTGATTGGGATCGTGTACATAGAGAGATAGGCCCCTCGAGGGTGGCTGCTTCTTCAGATCCCTCAAATAGCACCCCTGCTCCAGCGGTTGTTCCGCAGACTACGGTACCTCCTGTAGAGATGGTGCCTGACGCGCAGTTTCACATGGGCGGTGGGACGGACAAAGACGGTAGACCTTATAATTTTATGGTTTCTTTTATCAAAATGCTACTGAGTCTGTTTAGACTCTCCTAATCTTTTTGTTGACAAAAACTAAGACCAAATGGTTGCACATCTTTAATTAAGATAAAAATTACTATACATATAACAAAAACTAACAGAGCGCATAACCAATAACATATAGAGAAGGAAACAGTATGCTAAACTCAAGAGCCATTAGAGATAGCGATTATATGTTTGATACCAAATCTTTTCAGCTATCTCCAACATTTGTAGAAGAGTTCGAGGACAAACAGCCTGATTGGGGTCCTTTAGGATACATAACTTTTAAAAGGACATACGCTAGGCCTCTCGGGGATGGTACCACAGAGGAATTCTGGCAGACTATAAATCGAGTAGTGAACGGAGTTTTTACTATACAAAAACAATGGTGTAAACAATTAGGTTTACCGTGGTCTGATGCTAGGGCCCAAAAGACAGCCCAGAAAATGTTCAAAAAAATGTGGGACTTTAAAATGATAGCCCCAGGCAGAGGCTTGTGGATAATGGGTACAGATTTTATTGAAAAGAACGGTTCTGCCGCCTTGAATAATTGTGCGTTTACTAGTACAGAAGACATTGACATAAAGCACTCCAAAGCATTTGAGTTCTTGATGGACATGTCAATGCTTGGTGTGGGCGTAGGTTTTGATACCCTGGGTGCTGGTAAAATCACGATAAAAGAGCCTAAAGAAAACGGCGTGTATCAGATACCTGATAGCCGAGAGGGTTGGGTAGAGAGTTTGAAAAAGCTACTCGACGCCTATTTCCTTGGGAAACCAAGATATACTTATGATTATTCGCTGGTACGGGCGGAGGGGTCTCCTATCAAAGGTTTCGGCGGTCTGTCTGCAGGTCCCGCTCCGCTAAAAAAACTACTCGAGGATGTGGAGATACTCTTGAGAGAACGTGTAGGTCAACCTATTAAATCTACAGATATTGTTGATATCATGAACATGATCGGTAGATGTGTGGTAGCCGGTAACGTTCGCAGATGTCTTCCTGAAGGTACTCTAATTCATACTAAAGAAGGTTTAGTACGCGTAGAAAATATTCTTCCAGGCATGTTAGCAAAAACCAGTGATGGCTATGCAGAAATATCTGAGTTGATTCCACAAGGGAAGCAAAAAACAATAGCCATCAGAACGCAGCTTGGGGTTTTTGAGTGCACCAAAAAGCACAAGGTAGCTAAAATGACGGGTATTGGAAAATATTTGTGGGTTATGGCACAAGATCTTAAAAAAGGAGATCGTCTAACTTTTATCGATTCTGGCATTGAAGGGGAAAAAACAAGTTTACCAGATTTTAGTTACAAAAAAAGCAAGCACTCGACCACCTGCAAAAACATTACAATACCTGAACTAGATACCGATATGGCCTGGTTCCTGGGCTTGTTCCATGGGGACGGGTATACTTATCCGAATTTTTCGAAAAATGGTTTTAACGCCTATGTTTCTGTAGCATGCTCTCCCGACTATCCTAAAATAATAGAAGATTGCCAAAAACAAATCAAACGTTTTGGTGTTGCTCTCTGTGATACTTTACCTTCCACTAAAGACAAAGCCCATAAAATTAGGGCCCAATCAAAACAGCTGGCGTGGTATTTGTCCAGGTTTAAGCAAGCAAGCACTAGCATATCCATACCTGATTTCATACTAAAGGGTACTCGAGATGTCAGAGCTGCATATGTTATTGGTTTGTTTGATTCTGATGGCGGAAAACACAATAGACCTATTATAGCAGCTTCCTCTATATATCCAGAATATTTATCGGAAGTTCAGACTCTTTATGCCTCTTTAGGAATTCCAACAAGAATAAAAATGCACAGAAAATCTGCGGGTAGTTGGAAAGCTTTGTATCACCTTACTATCGTAGGAGAGAAAACAAAAAAAGATTTTTTTGTTATTGCAGAGAAATACAGCAGATGTTTCGAAAGTATAATTAGAAACGCTACCTCAAGGAGTCAGTATGATTTTGGATTTCCATCTGAATGGATTAAAAATGTACCTTTCAAAAGGACTTGGGATCGCAGTGCAAAACAGATGACCCTTTCTTGTTTGACCGCTTGTGGCGTAGATTATAAAAATATGGTGCCTGTAGAGGTACTAGGGATCTGTGAGAATGACCTTGAAGTGACAACTTATGACATTTCAGTCCCAGGAAAAAAAGAGTTTGTATGCCAAGCTGGCTTGCTTGTTCACAACTCAGCTGAAATAGCTTTGGGTCTCCCAGAGGATATTGAGTTTTTGACAATGAAACAAGACGTGGCTAAACTGGAGAGCCACCGTTGGGCGTCGAATAATTCTATCCTCGCTAGATCACACATGGACTACGGACCTATCGTAGAGAGCGTATGGAAAAACGGTGAGCCCGGCATCGTGTGGCTAGAGAATGCCCAAAAATACGGTAGGCTGAAAGATGGCATTACTTGGTCTGATAAGCACGCTAAAGGGGTAAACCCTTGTTTTTCTGGAGACTCTAAATTGCGTATCCTGAAAAACGGATCAATGGTAGAAGCTGAGTTTAGAGACATCGTAGGTCAGACTGTTGATATACCTAGTCCTTTCAGTAGAAACACAGTTAAAACGGAGATAGTTGAGACAGGAGCTAAAGCCACTATAACTGTGAAAATGTCGAACAATATTAGTTTCCGATGTACACCAGACCATGTTTTTCGCACCTCTGATGACAAAGACATACAAGCTAAAGATACCTTAGGTATATCTTTAATGACTTTGTCACAAGAACTTTGTCCTGTTGTAACCTCTATCGAGCCCTATGGCGTAGAAACCGTATATGATTTCAAAATGGAGTCTATACACTGGGGTTATGTTAATGGTGTTGTCGCACACAACTGCGGTGAGCAGACTTTAGAATCATTTGAGCTGTGCTGTGTTTCGGGAGACACAAAAATACAGACCATATCAGGGGTGTATAGTATATCATCTTTGGTCGGAAAACCAGTAAAAGTATGGAACGGAGATAGCTGGTCTCTCGTAACACCTTTTGTTGCTGGAGCAAACAAAGATCTTTATCGTGTCTTTCTAAGCGACGGTTCTTATTTGGATTGTACAGAAGACCATGGATGGTACATAAAAGGTAAAACTAAAAGGATCTACAAAAAGATCGACACCAAAGATCTAACGGTAGGGGACAGATCGATACCTTTTTCACTGGGAGATATCCAAGGTAATTTTGAGCCGTATGCCTATGAGTACGGCCTGTTTTCAGGAGACGGGTTTATAGACAATGATCGCCCTATGTTCTGCGCTTATGGCGAAAAAGCTCAGCTTAAAGATCTCGGAATGCATGGAATATGGTATAAGGAGCAGACAAAAGAGGGGTATTCGGACCCGTTTAGCAGAGCCTCCTTTAAAGGGGTTCTTGACCTGGACCGGTGTCAGGAGTTGAACGATAAAAACAAAGGACTGCCTGAGTGGGTGTTTGAGATGGATCGAGCATCCATCCTGGAATTCGTAGCTGGTCTATTAGATACGGACGGCAATGTGTGCAACCAGATCAATACAGACAATTTCAGAATTTTTGGTAACGAGGAGAAAGTTAGTGATCTCCAGATCTTGCTTAGACGAGTGGGCATAGATCATGCCACAACATATTTAGTTGGAGAAGCTGGAGAAGAGACTAATTTTGGCACACGTAATTACTCGGTATACTGTTGCTATATCCCCTCATACGAGTGCGGAGAAATTCCTGGTAGAATTAGGAAAGCAACAAAAATAGGGAGCCGTTATAGAGTTAACAACGCCTATCCTGACGGGCAAAAAATAGACGCTGCATTAAAACAGAGAATTGTTAAAATAGAAAAACTGGATGGAAAGCACACTACCTATTGCTTCTCTGAACCTGAAAACCACATGGGGGTTTTTGGAAACGTACTAACGTTTCAATGTCTAGTAGAAAGTTTCCCCTCACGCCACGAGTCATACGAAGAGTTTGAGGACACTCTAAAGATGGCGTACCTTTACGGAAAGTCGGTAACCCTGGTCAATACTCATTGGGCAGAAACCAATGCTGTCATGCTCAAAAACCGTCGTATGGGTATATCTCAAACAGGAATCATAAACGCTATAGGTAGGCACGGTTTGACTAATATGCTTGAGTGGTGTGATAAAGGGTATGCTTACTTGAGGAGTATAGATGAGCAATACTCAGCCTGGTTGTGTGTACCCCTGTCAAAAAAACTCACTACAGTAAAACCTTCTGGTACTGTATCTTTGTTGGCAGGAGTATCCGCGGGGATCCACTACCCACACTCTAAACACTACATCCGTAGAATTAGGTTTGATGTAAACAGTGAGTATCTGCCTATGCTTAGAGAGGCGGGCTATAGGACTGAACAGGATGTGTACTCCCAAAACTCCGTGTGCGTAGAGTTCCCTATTGAAGAACCTTTCTTCACCATAGGTAAGAATGATGTCACAGTATGGGAGCAGCTTGAGAATGCTGGTATGTACCAGTACCACTGGTCAGATAACCAGGTCAGCATCACAGTAACGTTCAAAGAATCTGAGAAACAGGACCTCAAACGTGCTCTAGAGTATTTTGAGCATAGACTAAAATGCGTGAGCTTGCTACCCAATACAGATAACGGGTACAAACAAATGCCCTATGAGACAATTACTGAGAAAGAGTACAAAGCGTATTCATCAAAGCTGAAACCTATGACTTTCTCTAAAAAGAAACTGGCTGCGGGTAAAGGTGAGCGTTTCTGTTCCAATGATTCTTGTGAGATAGCATCATCAAAATGAACGATACAAAATACTTTATTCAAAAAGCCATAGCTGTACATGGTAATAAATACGACTACAGCAAAACAGTGTACGTGAAAAGTAACGCTAAAGTTATTATTACTTGTAAAATTCACGGTGACTTTGAAATCACGCCAAACAATCATTTAAGAGGGCGGGGTGTCGAAAATGCTGGCTATTTAGTAAGACATCTTGGATTTTCATCTAAACTGTACGAGTTTGCAAAAATAGGCTTTAAAATAATAGGAGCTACTTTTCCTATACAAAACAGTATGATCAAAAAGATACTAACTAGAAAAGACTCTTTTCATGCATCCTGCGAATCTACAAACCAAAAATTGAGCGCACAGGTTTTTGACTCTGGAAACATAGTCGTGTGTTTAGGTGACACTCCTGAACCAAGTACGTTAATAGCCGCTGGATGTGGCAACCTGAACGCTCTGTCTTTGTATGAATATCTGAAAGCGGCTTAATGTTTAATATTCCCTTTTTCAATTTCCAAAATTTTCCTATAGAGTCCTACGGTCTCATCCGTGAGCGCCGGAGGCATCTCCATAAATAGAATTCGTACTTTCTGAGTCACTCCAGGGGAGACCTTGTCTTCTATCATGGTCTCAGATGCGTTTTTCTCTATCCTGAACTTCAATTTTCTGCCAAATACCGTAATCTCTGCATCATCCCCTATGATCCTCTGTACGGGTAGAATTTTATAGTGTGTCTTGAAATAGTCGTCCTCGATACTTATGACGTTGTCGGGCTCTATGTTCAGCTTGATAAACACGTTACCAAAAGCGCCACCCGTTAACTGGTGCCCAGCACTTTTTATGGTGACTATCTTTTTGCGATAGTCCTCCAGAGAAAAACGTATCTTTCTCAGAGAACTGTCTGTAACAAATTTAGATCCCCTACACATAGTACAGCGGTTCTGTTCAGGCACCCCTGTCCCCGAACAATTAGGACAAGTAGAGTCCCTGCCGAGGAGTTTTAGAACATTGCCCGTTATCTGCCCTGTACCCCCGCAGAGTGAGCATACCCCGGACTCCCGAGCCTCCGCTCCTGTACCTGCACAGTGCCCACAAAAGACTTGTCGGGAGATCCTCACTGGGATTTCTCGATAGAAATAGAAATCTTCGATAGATACGTCTATGTCCACCCTCAGAAAATTTATCGTAGAGGCTTTTTTACCATCTAGGATCGACGGGTCAGCTTTGATGGTCTCATAGGCTGCCTGTATCTCTTGGAACTTTTGGGTGTCTTCTGTGGCAGTATGGTCAGGGTGGTGTTGTTGGACTAGCTGACGCCAGTGGTATTTTGCATCCTCGAGGGAGCTGCCGGGAGGGAGGCCTAGGATTTCGAGGGGGGACATGTACTCAAATATACTAAAAAGGGCAGTGATAGTCCTGCCCTTTTTTACATATCATGAAATTACAGTCTATTTCGTAGATTGAGATCTTGGAGCGTTCGCCAGCAAATCCCTACCGGGGATCCCCTTGTAGTCTGCTGGGAATGATGGAGACGTCACTAGCTGAGAGTTCACTATCGTGCGCTCGAAATACAGGATACCCGTAGAAAACGCGGTCTCGTAGGACCCACTCTGTGCTTGTAGCCTGATCCTGATGTGAGTATTGAACATTAGAGTGCCGATATCTGAGTCCGCGTTCCACAACAGGCTAAAAGAGGCTCCCGCAGGGGTAAAATCTAAATCCCAAGTAACTGATGCGGTATCCATATAGCTCCAGTGACTGCCGTTGTCCATGGAGTACTCATAGCTCAATAGCTCAGCAGTGAGTCCTGGATTGGCTATACCCGTGAAAGGTATAGTGATTCCCAGCCTATCAGGGCTCAGAGATGATGCCCCTATGACTACCCTAAAGTCACGGATATTTATGTGCGCTGGTAGATCTCTGATAGCATTGATGGGATTACTCATTATTTGTCTCCTTTGTCATTCTTTTTGACGTCTATGCCTATCTTTTCCAACTGTTTCAGAAGCTCTTCCTCGAGCTCTTTGCTATCCTTTTTGGACTCCTCATATACCTCACCGTGGAGTATCTTCGCAGCATCCTCTTCGTTAGGCCTATCGCCTTTCTCCATAGTGATATTCTGCCTGAGAAAGATCACATACGATAGTAGAACCTTCTTGTCGGTATCCTCTAGGTCAGCCAGTGGTTTCTTGCCCAGTTTCAGGTTTGCCTGTACGCGCCTCAGATATGTAGGTCCGTCATTTTTCAGGATAGCAATATCCGACGGATCGAAACCGCACTCAGTCCTCTTAACGATTATCTGAGCCAGTTTTTGGATAGGATCTGATATTAGTATCAGCATATTAGTTGTACTCAAAAACGAATCTGAAATTGACGGTAGAGTCTCCCATCATTGTCTCTGACGTGCCTGCTTCTGCATCCAGCCAGGCGTATTCAGGAGTAGTGGCATTGAAAACGATACCATAGTCTGAATATGTCCCTATCTGTGATGCATCTGATATGCCAGTGATCGGTATGAAAAAGTCTGATAGGTAGTCACTGCCTGGTTCGATACCTGTGATAGGGGTAGATGACTTGTACCTACCGAACTCAGAATGATCTACACCGCTTGTATTCTCCAGGAATAGAGCCAGAGCTGTTAGAATAATCCCATCAGCTGTAGGACGGATAGCGACTACATTGGTACTGTGCTGACCTCGTATGGTATCCCCAAAATCGATGCCAGTGACGTCATCGAGTAGGGGGGTCATACCTGCGGGATTAAAATTAGCGATTTTTAGTCCAGCCATAATTTTTTCCTTTGCTTATCGTTTTTGATCAAGAGTACTCAAATATGAATCGATAGTTGATACTTGAGGTCCCGCCAGTCTCCAGTAGGCTCGGATTCACATCGAGCCACACGTAGTCTCCATGGCCGTCGTGATTTATATCGATCTGGATTCCATCAGACATGTCCGGAGGATTCGGGACCTCTACAAAATGATCCGATATGAAATAGACCCCTGTATCCCCAGACGTGTGTGAGTCCCAGGACTCTACGGGCACAAAACCTGAAAAAACGAAATATCCGTATTCTGTCTGGTCAAACCCACCGTTGTTCTGTAGGTACATCTCCAAACCTGAGATCACTTCTGCATCTCTCTCGGGCCGGATCAGTATGGGTAATACGCTGTGCTCACCTTTATGGACATTACCGAAATTTATTCCAGTGATGTCTTCAGACAGTATATTACCCGTACGAGGGCTGTACGCACCAATTTTCATGATTATCCTGACTTGCTATGTAAAGCTATTATTAATGGCAGCACTATTAATAGGTTATCGGGGCAGGCGGACTCAGAAAGTGATGTAGGCGTGACGGGCAGATTCTATGCTTTGACCAATGTAGTAACGGTGCCCTATAGAGAAACGTTCCATTTTCTCATTGATATCATGCTCTGCCTTGAGGATCTCTTCTTTGGTCAGGACGTTCCTACCGCCACTCAATTCATTGAGTATATCGTCTACAGGATCAGTTAAAGGGGCCATGTTACTCTTTTTGTCCTGTTACAGGTGCCTCGAGGACACTCTTGATATACATGAGACGATTAGTGTACGTGTGGTTTGCAGCTACGTTTTTGTAGGCTTGGAAAGCCATTTCATCCCGACATCTACTACCGCGGCCTATCAGATAGTAGTGCAGGCGCTCTATCAGAGACTCCTCATTAGAAAAGAATCCTACTTGTTTCTCATCAAAGACCTCTCGTGCCTCTGCCCTAGTATCCTCCATTAGCATGAATGCCTGACACAGAGGTACTTCATAGGCTCTTGGGTTGAGACTCTGAGCGTCGAATTTGCTTTTATTCAGGGGATTCTTCTTGGTAGCTGTACGCGGATTCCAGTTAATGTCTCTCAGGATGTTGAGTACGACTTTAGCCCCATTGTAGTATTTCACAGTCTCATTGTGAGGTATCGTACGAGCGTCTGTGACGTACTCCCACAGAGGGGAGCTCTTCGGGAGGTATTGGACATGTCCGCAGACCTTAAACGAGAGCCTGTGATTTTTTACGAAAGGTATAATAACTTCCAGGAGCTTTCTTCGGTTAGGATACATGGCTCCCAGGAAAAGGATGTCACTCTGGTACTTTTCGTCGATCATCTCTCGGGGTACTTTCCCACACTCCACATCACTACCCGCGGTGGGACAGTAGTACGTGTTCTTGTACCTGGTGCTGGTACCCACAGACCGCTCGTTAGAGAAATAGTAATCTACGAGGTCTAGGCGGTTCTTATTAGGGTCAAAACTATGAGGGTCTTCGGAGCTTACAATTATTGATTTCAAATGATACAGGCTCTCGAATATATAGCTCGGGATATTTAGTCCCCCTATAAACATTACATGGGTAAACTCTTTAGATTTTATTAGAGCTGTAGAGTGAATCATGTTATAGCATAGCTTGTCAGATACTACGTCCCTCAGATAGTGGTACGGAAAGGTCTCGTGAGGTATGCCTAGCTTATTAAAAGCGTGAGTATACCCCGTGTATATATCAGTGAGCGCAAATCTGGTGGGATCTGAGACCAGGTATATTTTCACTGGACAGCTTTCCTGCGGTACATCTGTACCACGCCAGAGTCCTCTACTACGGATAGTATATTTACAATACCATCCTCTATATAGCCTATGTTCCTGGCTACTATGCGGATCACTCGGGTGCCGAGATCATAATAGCCTTTTTGGGAGAAAAACCAGTCTTGCGGGGATAGTACGTGATTTTTATTGAAAGAGTCTTCAGAGGGATTCTTCAGGACAGAACCTTTTGGCTGGTCATTCCATATGAGGTCTAATCTAACGAGCTTGCCTTTGTCTATCTCAGCCCAGCTGGTAGCACATTTCTTGTTGAGCTTTATACTGAAAAAATTCTCTCGCTCTTTTACTATTTTACCGTCGTCATAATATGCTATGAACCCTGTAAACGGCTTACGGCTTTTTAGTTCTCTTTGGGACATGAAATTTTTTTACTTTTGGTTTCTTAGGTTTCTTGAAATGCGGCTTAGGAATATGAAATTTCTTGGCTTTTTGGAAATGAGGCTTGGTCCTTTTGAAGTGTTTACGAGACTTTAGAAACACCTTATTTCTATTGATATATTTTCTACGTTGTACCTTCAGGAGCATCCTATGTCTTTTGTAATATTGTCGGGCCTTTATCCTGGCTGCGGGACTCCTTTTCTTAAAAATTTTCTTTAGCCGTCTTTTATATGCGACGATGACTCTGAGCACTTTTTTGAGCATGGGGCAGTCCTTTTAGATGGGGTCTATCAAGGACGCCATATTAGTAGACTATTATCTTCAAATATCAACTCCGTGTTCCTTCCTGAATTTAAACAGACGATATTCAGGAGATTCTGCCAGCTCTCTCTCTATTTTTTTGTACTCATCTAATAACGGCTGTGCCTTTTCTGGAGTGAGATTTTTCTCCATGAGTAGCTCATTTAGTCGCTCTAGCCTCCTCAAGGGTTTTATCACTTTACTGTATAGAGGAGTCCTGGATATCATGCGGCACGCGTTCTTGAGCCTGTGACACTCTTTACACAGATAGAGCTTTTCTCGATCTGGAAAAGAGCTGGGTAGATAGAGCTTAAGGCTGGGCACACCACATTTAGGGCATTTAACAAAAAACCTTATTCCAGAGAGAGGAGTGGGCTTTGTTTCAAAATCAAAATGTTGATCATTGAGCTTGAATTCTCTCAGGTTTTTAAACATCAGGTCTTTTAAAGACTCTCCGCTTAGATCTGGGTATTTATTTAGCAGACCTTTCTTGACTCTATTTACTAGAGTGCTGAAATCAAAACTCGTGGCAGATTCCGCCGCGACGAATTTTCTCGTATCTGCATCCTTACTAGGGCTCATTCGGGCACCTGGCTATTACGTGGGTGATTGACGTATTTCAAAAGTTTTTCTAAAAACATTAGTATGCTCACTATAATGCTACCAAAAAAACTGGGACTTTTTATAGCGTCTGTGAGGTCCTTATCTAACACCCACTCTAACGCTACCAACTCAGGGTACATCTCGAGCTTTACTTTCCAATCTGCAGTCTCTATCCCGAATTGAGCTTCTACTTTCTCTCGGGTCCATTTATTTGCGAATGCATTACATTCTTTTGGGCAGACGCACAACACAAGCTCGTTGCTTTCTGCTTCTAAACCATATCTACACGCTAAAAACGACGCCTCTCCTATTCCTACAGAAACAACCTGCGCAGACAGCACTTTACCATAAAAACAGTTACCATGACACACCTGCCGCGCTCTCACGATCTTATCATACAACAGCTTTCTCTTGAGCTGTCTGTACCGTCTGTATATCACCCCGGGGCTTTTCATTTATAGGTCCCTCTGTCTATGGTGCATCCTGCCTGTTCTCATCCGGCGTATAGAAAAAACTCTCGTTCAGAAAATGTATCATGTCCGCATAGTCGCAGAATTTCTTGTTAAAACTGGTCCCCGGGATAGACCACACCTCTACGATTTTACCGTTCTTCTTGAGATGCTTGCACAGGTCTATGAAATCCCCATCCCCGCTCATGAGCACCCATTTATCGAATTTATCTATATTTATCATGCAATCTATGCATATCGCCAGGTCTTGGTCTGTGCCCTTGTAGATCCTCTGCCCCTCAGCGCTATACCCTATCACAGCCTGCTTGATATTCAGCTCATAGTTGAGGGATTTCAGGAGGCCTTCAAACTTGTTAGATTTAGCGTCCGGGGTACGTATGATGTAGGCATGGAGCCCCACGATATCATCCCCGGATTTAGCGAAATGATCCCTTATCTTAAGGAAATCTATCCTCTTGTTTATGTCTTTAGCAGAGAAAAATAGGTTCTGCACGTCGATTTGTACGAATACTCTCATTTTACGGCTATGACCTCGGCGGAATCAATGTTGCGTACGACTCTATATGAGTGGTTCACTAGTTCTGCACACCCCGGGAAATGAGTCACTAAAAGCACATCCATGTTTAGTTTCTTGCACAGCTCTGCTACGAGCTGATAGAAATTCTCTACATAGTCAGAATCTACCGCTTTGAACGTCTCATCCAGGAGCAGTAAACGCGCTCTTTTCATCTTTATGATACAGAGTATCCTCAATAAGAAACTCTCTACCACATGCACGCTACTCTTGGCATCAGGGTCCGTTACATTCCCGTTATTGATAGTCTGTAGATCTATCCACATTTTTTTGCCACGCTCTTGTACCTCAGACCTGAACTGGATGTTCTTGTCCGGATACACAGTCCTGAGCCCGTATGTGATCAGATTATCCATCTTTGAGAGATCATTCTTTACGAGCTTGTCTGTCAGGTACTTGAGAACTTTCTCGGTCTTTTCTAAAATATCAGCATCTTTTTTCAGTATAGCTATAGACATCTCAGTCTTAGCCTGGTGCCCTCTTTTACCCTCTAGGACACCCGCTAGGAACTGCGTACGCCTAACCACAGAATCGTATAGATTGTTTTCCATAAAAAATCTACTGTCGTATTACTTTCGCGTAGCTACCGATACCAGCCAGCACGTATTTATTGCCGTTTATCTCTCCACTATTGTAGACTTTATAGAACTTACTATCCCCGCTGATATGTAGCCTCGTTTTCTTATCTGCCTCAAAAGAGCTCAGAATTGACTTGAATATCTTGTAATCTACTACATGGCTCACTGAGTCTGCTCCGTCATCCTTGACCCTGTTACAGGGGAAATTTTCGGTCACTTTCGCAGTAGACACCAGACTCATGTCTATACACGCAGACTCTCCCTGTCCGGAGACCACCAGTTCTATACCGCCGCTGGACACCGACGTGCTACTCACTATCAACCTATCCAGTATCTTCAGTAGCTTGTTCTTGTCCACCTCTACATAGGGACCCTCGGATCTCGTGTAATCTTTTGATATGTTCACAGGGTCAGAGTTCGATTTCAGGCAGCTAAAATGCATGGTACCGTCTACAGACTCTACCCCGATGTTCCTTCCAGTCTCTATTATGTTGATCTCATCTCCAGGTAGGGACTCCGCGAATGACCTGAGTATGGGTAGGATTGCTTTCCTTATCTTGAAACCCGTCAGTTTCTCGAACGCTTTGCAGACAAAAAACCCCATCTTGTTGGTACCATTCGCAGCGTAGACAAACCCTTTATCTATCACGACGAAATCGAACTGCTTTTGGTCCTCTTTTAGAGTAGCCAGGAAACTACCCGCATAATTCAGGGCAAAACTCAGGGTATCCTTGTTAATCGGGTGCGCTACCCTGTTGGTTTCGGCGGTAGGGTCAAATGTGAGCATCTTATCCGGTGGGAAAGACTGTAGGGAGCTAAACGACTTGTTAGACTCTGTCGTATATACTTTCAAGGTGTATTCTGCCTGGTTAAACTCCATCCGCACGGTATCCAGATCTATTTTACTGAGTAGCTTCTCCAGTATCCTGGGATCTACTGTGAAAGCAAAATTTTCCTTAGAGACATTGTCTACGGATAGCCTGCAGACAGCTTTCAGGTCATTGTTAGTAGCCTGGATGAGCAAGACGTCATCTTTTACCGTACACAGTAGATGCGCTCGCTCTTCCTGGATGACTATCTTGGATAGAGCCTTCTTAGCTGCCGATACGGCACTTTTCAGGTCACTTGTTTTTATTCGTAATTCCACGGTTTCACACCTCGATTTTTGCGATCATTGAGGACACCTTGTCGACTTCCTGCTCGAAAGCGACTATCTGACTTTTCAGGCTCGCCTCCTTCTCAGCAATAGTTTCTTTGAGCTTACTGGGGTCATAGCCTGCGGCCTTGATCTCCTTTAGAAGAGTAGAGAGCGTCTCTTTCTTGTTCTTGTACTGCTCCTCGAGTCGTATCTTTTTCTCCCCGAGACTTTTGGCTCGGTCGGTCAACTCTTTGAACTGCTCGATTTCGCTTTGCATAGTAACTCCTATAAATCTATTATACCACCGGCATCTGTCTGCGTGATCAGACTCTGTTTTTTCTGTGCGTTGGCATCCTTTTTGGCATTATACGCATCACACCCAAATCTATACGCACACCACTTACAATGTTTCGATAGCCCTACCACAGGCTCAAACACCTCAGTCTTAGAGATAGCTTTCTTCACGAGAGCCAGTTTATCCTTGAACGCCATCACAGTATCCATATTGAAATCTATGTACTTTATCAGATGGTACTTGTAGTACAGGAATCCTAGTTTATCTGGTATCCTCTTGTTCCGTAGCAGGTACATGAGCGCGTAGAACAATAGCTGCTCTACATCCACGTTCTTATCCAGCTTGTTGGTACCCTTACCGTCCAATATCTCTACAGTACCGTCAGGCTTTCTCCAGATAAAATCCATACGGCACGACAGTATGTCCTGACTTTTTTTCAGCAGCACCTCGAAAGACACCTCAGATTGCGCCTCTTTCCAGAAAGAAAACGTGTTCATGTTCAACAGGACGTCATTATACACATTCTCGAGTATCTGATCCGCTGTCTCGTTCACCCAGGGGTCTGACCAGTCTACGTAGTTTTTCTCGAGTACGTACCCCCATAGGCTCTTTAGTATC
>Ga0315282_10005773_pt1 | contig 20960 bp, 17 predicted proteins | sample YL17G07_20_MG_FD_203693 | JGI IMG/M metagenome (GOLD analysis project Ga0315282, IMG submission 203693) | Sediment microbial communities from Yellowstone Lake, YNP, Wyoming, USA - YL17G07_20 | ecosystem: Environmental > Aquatic > Freshwater > Lake > Sediment | place: USA: Wyoming | collected... | reverse complement strand
CGAGGAACTTGACTGCGGTAACACCCTATTCGACAAGCAGCCAATCAAGCCCTTGCGGTTTCATCCGTCAACCACCACTTTTCGGCCAGATTTCTAGGCGCACTTCGCCAAGGCTTCGAAGGCCAAGGCGGCCCCGCCCTGACATCGGGCGACCACAAGGGTCGCCCCTACAGCGGGGCGGCCGCTGAGGGCCGCCCCTACGATGAGCCGACACCGTAGCGCACTGAGGCAGGCGGTGACGCGCCCCGAGCGCTCGCGGCGCGCCCAGATTGCATGCTCTGCGCTCTCCGCGGTCGGTCGTCTGAGAATCGGCGGGGCTAGGCAGCCCCGCCCTACAGGCACGAGCCGCTATCCCTCAATCCCCGCCAGGCGCTTCGCGATGGCCTTGCGCGCGGCGACATCGTACTGGCGCAGGATGGTGATCTTCTCCGCCTCGGGCGAGCCGCCGCCGTGCACCCCCGCCACCAGCAGCAGCCCCGCCATCGCCGATGCCGTGATGTCTTCGATCAAACGGAAGCACCGGATGCGATCGGCGGTGCTCACGTCCGCGCGCCCGCGCAGGTACTTGTCGAGATACTCCGCGGTGGGCGACTGCTCGAAGTCTTCCTCCGGCGGCATAGTCGCGACCAGCCCGCCCGCGATGTCGTGGACGAGTTCATATTCGTGATGGAGTGTCGTGCCGCTGTAGTACTTGCCGACGTTGGAGTACACGACATCCGGCAGATAGGTGCCGCATGGCATCGCGCGCCCGTTGACCGATGACGCGATGCCGCAGGCGTGAACGATCTCCGCCGCGGCGATCAACTCGACCAGCTTGGAGCGGATGTGGGTCGCCTTCTCGACCCCGTTGTAGTCCGCGGCGAGGGCGGCGCAGCCCATCAGCACGTCGCTGATCGCCGGCTTGCAGCCGCAGTAGCTGTGGCGGTGATAGGTGGCGAACAGTTCGGCGAGGAAGCCGGCGGCCTGCCATTCGCCGCACAGGAACACTCGCTCCCACGGCACGAAGACGTTGTCGAACACGGTGACCGATTCGACGGTGCTGTATTGCGAGCTCATCGGGCGCGACGAGCGGCGCCGCTCGCGGGGACCGGCGCAGCGGCAGATCATGGTGATGCCCTCGGTGTCGGCGGGGATGGCGAAGGCGACCGCATAGTCCTTGTCGGCCTCGGTCATCTCGCGCGTCGGCAGGACGATCAGCTCGTGCGCGTAGGGGGCGTTGGTGTTATGCGCCTTGGCGCCGCGGACGACGATGCCCTTGTCGCTGCGATCCACGACGTGCAGGTACATGTCGGCGTCGGCCTGCTGGTGCGGGCGCAGCGAGCGGTCGCCCTTGACATCGGTCATGGCGGCGTTGCCGGTGAGGTCGTTCTCCTGGAAGTACTCGAGAAATTCGTTGAAGCGCTTGTGGTACGAGGTGCCCGCCATCTGATCGACCTGGTGCGTGATGATGGAAAGCGCGTTGAGGGCATCGACGCCCATGCACCGCTGGATGCAGAGGGTGTGGTGGCAGCACTCGCGCGTCATCTGGACCTTCTTGAGCAGGTCGTCGGTGCTCTGGTGGATGTGGGTGAAGCGGTTGACCTGCTTGCCGGTGAGGTGCGACTTCGCCGTCAGCAACTCTTCATGCTCGCTGCGCCCGGCCAGATCGTAGGTGAGCGCGATGACGGAGGCGCCGGTGCGAATCTGCGGATCCTCGTAGGGGCGCTCGATCTTGCGCCCGCCCATGAAGACGTTATGCTTCATCTTGGCAAGGCTGTCGAAGTATTCAGCGGATGTTTTCATGGTGATCTCCCGGGGGAAAGTGGATCGTGCCGTGGGCGCGCGACATCGCGCGCCGCACGAGATGCCATATCGGTGTCTTCAGTGATGATTCGCCGCGCGCGGACGCGTTCCTTGACCAATCGGAGCCTGAGGCAAGCGGCCTGGCGTGGCGGGGGGTGCCGTCCCTCCGGCCGAAGGCCGGCCGGCCGACGGTCGCTTGCCGATGAGAGCCACGGCGCTCAACAGCCGCAGCTGCGGCCAGTCGCGCAGAGACACCGTCTGCACGTCGCCGCCGAGGAACGCGACTCGCACAAAGCCGTCGTGGCGCTGCGTGCCCGTGACTCGATCAAGCGGCGCGGATGCATTGCGACGCCCGATATCGGACTCGTGCACCACGATAATGGCGTCCCCACCATCGAGCTTGGCGACGTCAACCCCGCTTGCCTCGGTGTTCATCGCGTAGCTGTACCGGTGTTCGCGATCCGCGGGGCAATGGGAGATTCGGTCGGAGCTGACGTAGGATTGCAGGGCATCCATCCACGCGGTCGCCTCAGGCAGGCGCTCATGATGGTCCTGTGCGTACATGCGGAAAGCGATGCACAGGCCGTGCAGATTCGACATGCACGGATCCTGTCGGCTGCCCCCTTGTCTCCAGCACACGGGAATCGCGATCGCCGCCAGGGCTGACGCGAGGACGATCAAAAGCATGAGAGGCCACACGCGCACCGCAATCCCTTTCGTCCGCCCCCGTGTGCGTGATACCCGCGGGCTGTGCGGGGTATGCCGACGCAATGCGGCCTGCCCCAATGAGTCGAGGCAAGACGCAGGTCCGCATCTCACGCGGTAGACCGCGCGGGGAAGCCGCACTCACCTTCCTGCGCTGCGCCGGCCCGGCGGAATCCCAATGCGGATCGCCGGGCGCCCGGGTTGGGGCAGCGTCCCGGCGGCGGGCTGACGCGTTGTAGCGGGGCGAGCAGGCGGTGGGAGACTACGCAGCGCCTTCGCAGAATCGCGGACAAGCGCGGGAAACCGGTCAGCGGCGAAGCCCCGCACGCGCCCGCCGGCAAACGCAAAGAAAAGGCCTCCGTCGTGCCGCCGGGGATCGGCTAGGTCGGCGATTGTGAGCAGGCCACTTGCGTTACGGCGCCCCGAATCCGATTCGTACAGAACGATGACGCTATCAAGCATCGGCTCGGGGATGCCGGTCGTCTTAGCGCCGCCGAGCCGGGAGTTCATCGCGTAGCTGTACTTGTGCCACTCATCCTGCGGGCAATGAAAGAGGTCCTGATTCTTGATATAGGGCGAAACGTCGTCCATCCACGTGGCGGCGTCGGGCAGGCGATCATCATAGTCCTGCGCATACATAATCATGGCGAGGGCAAGCTGCTTAAGCTTTGAAGCACAGGTGGTTCTGCAATCGGTTCCCCGAGCGCGCTGAAACACCGGCGCCAGCACCGCCGCCATTGCGAATAAGCCGAACAGCGCAAGATGCCAGACTCGCAAGGGTGCCTCCCTTCTAGCCCTGCTTTTTCCCCTCTGCGTTCTCAGCGTCCTCTGCGGTTGACGGTCTGTCACTGCGCCGGCACAAACTTCGCGTGCCCGTCAACGTACGCGAAGCAGTTGCCGTTGCCATGGCGCGGCGGCTTGCACAGGCTGGTGAGCGGGTCCGCGGCATTCTTCTTGCCGCTGTTGGACTCGAAGATGGCGATCGTGTTCACCGGGTCATCGAAGCTCCCGATGCTCTTGCTCGCGATCTGCGAGTTCATGGCGTAGCTGTACTGGTGAGCTTTGTCCGACGGACAATGTATGAGCGGCTTGATGCTCTTCACATATGGATCGAGGCTGTCCATCCACACGTCGGCGTTCGGCAGATGCTCCTCATAATCTTGCGCGAACATGATCATCGCAAGCACAAGCTGCTTGAGATTCGACAAACACGTGGCCCGGTTCGCGGCCTCTTGCGCCTCCGGCGTCATCCCCGGCGCGATGGCCCCACCCACAATTGCGCCGGGCGCAGGCGCGGGCGTCGGCGCTGATGCGCCTGCTCCTCCGGCACTGGGCGTCGCCCCGCTCTCTGCTCCGGGAGAGCCGCCCGGCGTCTCCGCGCCAGGCTGTTGCGACGCCGGCGGGTTCTGGGGTGAAGCGCCCTCCGGAGCATTGGCTCCCTCCTGCGTCATCTCCTTGATCGTCTGAAGCGCGGCGGGATATGGCTTCGCGAGGTCAACCACGAACTTGTCGCCCTGCTTCGTCACCATGATGTCGCGCTTGATCTCCACCGTGACCGGCACCTTGATGCCGTCCGGCGTTTGCACCGGCTGGCCCGGCTCGATCTTCACCGCGCCGGCAAGGATCATCGCGTCCAGCACGCCTTTGAACCCCTGCGCCTCGGCCTCCGTCAGCTCCTGGTCGAAGAACACGGGCTTGGGCTTCTCCTTCAGGCTCGCAGCGGGCGCGATCGAGGTCGCGCTTGACATGAACAGCACGCTGTCCTGGGTGATGAGCGACGCCGCGCGCTCGAGGTTGCCCGCGGCAAGCGCGGCGGCGAAGTCGCGGATGACGCTGACCGCGTCCTGATTCTGATCCGCACATGCAGGCAGTGCAAGCGCGATCACAACCACGCAGCACAGGAAAGCCATCCATATTGTTCTCATCGTTCATTCCTTTCCGGCAAGAGTGGCCTACGCCCGATCTACGGACGCGCCCGGTCGCACCGACCGATCCCGATGCATTGCTCGGCCTGGGCGGCAGTACGCCGTGCCTCCGCTCTCTCAGACGCGACTCCGGTCAGTATCGTTCCGGCGGCCCGGCGCTGCCGCTAAGGGTCACGACATAGGGGCCGTAGGCGTGCCACCGCGGCCCTCGCAATACCCCGACCGGCTGGGCGGCATTCCGTTCGCCCGAAGCGGATTCGAAGAAAAGCACGGTCTCATACGGAACCGCCGTGATGGTCTTGAGCTTCGCGCCGCTCAGCTTCACGTTCATCGCATAGCTATATCGGTGGGCTGTGTCCGCAGGACAATGGAAGGTATGGCTGGACTTGAGATACGGCCGCAGATCGTCCGTCCAGGAGGCGGCGTTGGGCAGCCGATAATCATGGTCCTCCGCGTATCGAAGCGTCGCCAGGTAGATGAGACCGAGGTTCGTGGCACACGGGTCGGCCTCCCTGCCCGGCCCGTTGATGAGCTTGGTGTGGCAGTCGAGGAAGCCGAACACCCAGCCCCTGGCATGCCGGGGCGGATCGCACAGGCTGGTCAGCCGGTCGCTCGCGCTGCGAACCCCGCGGCCGGACTCGAAGAAAAGAACGGCATAGGGGCCCGCAGCGTTGTCAATCTTGACGCCGCACAACCTCGAGTTCATCGCATAGCTGTAGAAGTGCTTCTGGTCCGAGGGGCAGTTGAACAACTGGTCGGACTTGATGTAGGGGGTAAGCGCATCCATCCATCGGACGCTGCGAGCCGGCAGCAGTCCGTCATAGTCCTGCGTGTACATGACCATGCCGAGGGTGAGCTGCTTGACGTTCGAGAAGCACTCGCCGACCGGCGACCCGTCGACACTGCGCGCGAAGAACGGGAACAGGATGAAGAGCGACACCGCTACAACCACGACCAGCGCCAGGACCCACCGCAGTTGCATCGCAGTTCCCCGGCCCGCCGGCGCCTCATTGTGGTGACACACATGGAGGATCGCCGGCGCAGCGCGGCCTCGGGTGCATACTTCGGCGCCGGAATCTGCAGCCCTGCCAAACCGGGCGCGCACCCCGACGGAGGCGTCCGACCGAAAAAAAGTTGCGCAAAGCCCTTGACAAGCGCGCCGATATGATGTATTTATAACATTAGGTGATGTAAATATAACATGAGGTGGAGAGATATGAGCGCGCGCAGACTCCGATGGTTCTTTGTGCTGGGGTTCCTGGGACTGCTCCAATTCCCGCTGCACGAGTCCCTGCTAAGTATCCTATATGGGTTCTTTGTGTTCGGGGCTTTCTTCGTGAAAGTGGATGAGCGCGCCGAGGCGAATCTGGGTCGCGCGGCCGCCTTCACGTACCCGGCGACGCTGGTCGTCCTGATGGCCGGTTTCATTGTGCCCGGCGTCTTCTTCGGAGGCGCCAGTGACCATGCCAGGATCGCCGCTCTCGCCCTCTCACTTGTGGCCGCGTACGTGGTGCATGTATTGGGCTTCTTCGTCAGCTACCTCTACTTCGACCACCGCGGTGGGTGATTCCATGAAGAACCGTATCCGAGAGCTTCGCGCGCGCTATGGCCTGACGCAGGAAGACCTGGCACGGCTCGTAGATGTGCGGAGAGAGACGATTCTCCATCTGGAGCGGGATCGCTATAACCCGTCGCTGCGGCTGGCATATCGGATCGCCCGGGCGCTGCACAGCCGCATCGACGAGGTGTTCACCTTCGATGACGAGCCAGGATTGCCCGACTCAGACCTTCCAGGCTAGTGCGATCCGAGAGCGCCGCGCACCCGAGACCACGTCCCGAAAAGGATAACGCGCGGCGCACCGAGAAATCGTCACGGCGGGGTTGTGCCGTGTAATGCTCGCCCAGCTCGACAGCGCTGCAATCGTAGGTATCGAGGCCCGCCTGGTGGAGGTGCAGGTCGACTTCACCGGCGGCATGGCCTCGTTTGTGGTCGTCGGCCTGCCCGATGCCGCGGTCAGGGAATCCACGCGCCGCGTCGAATCCGCGATCAAGAACTCCAACTTCAAGTTCGGCCGCAGCGGCAACGTCGTCGTCAACCTCGCCCCCGCCGACCTCAAGAAGGAAGGCCCCGCGTTCGATCTCCCCATTGCCATCGGCGTGCTCATCGCCACCGAGCAGGTCCGGCCGCAGGGCATCAATGATTTTCTCATCATCGGCGAACTCTCGCTCGACGGCGGCGTGCGGCCGGTCGCAGGGGTGCTGCCGACCGTGATGGCGGCGAAGCGCGTCGGGAAGAAGGCGGTGATCGTTCCCGCGGGCGCCGGGCGCGAGGCCGCGATCGTGGATGGCATCGCGGTCTATGCGGTTGAGAGCCTGCACGAAGCGACGCGGATCCTCGAGCACCGCGACGGCTACCAGCCCCTCGCCTATCAGCCGCTCGAGGTCGCGCTCTCGGATGCACGCTATGACGTGGATTTCTCTGAAGTCCGCGGCCAGGCACACGTCAAGCGCGCGCTCGAGATCGTCGCCGCCGGCGGCCATAACATGCTGATGGTCGGCCCGCCCGGCGCGGGTAAGACCATGCTCGCGCGCCGACTTCCAACCATCCTTCCCGCGCTGACGACCGACGAGGCGCTCGACGTCAGCCAGATCTACTCCATCGTCGGGCTGCTTCCGGCGGAATCGTCGCTGATGACGATGCGGCCGTTTCGCGCGCCGCACCACACCATATCGAGCGCGGGCCTGGTCGGCGGCGGGACGATGCCGCGCCCCGGAGAGGTTACGCTCTCCCATCTCGGGGTGCTGTTTCTCGACGAGCTGCCCGAATTCCACCGCGATGCGCTGGAGGCGCTGCGGCAGCCGCTGGAGGATGGGCACGTCGTCATCAGCCGCGCGATGGGTTCGCTGCGATACCCCGCACAATTGGTGCTGGTCGCCGCAATGAACCCGTGCCCCTGCGGATACTTTGGGGACCCGGAGCGCGAGTGCGCGTGCAGCTACGCGCAGATTCGTCGCTACCACAAGCGCATCTCCGGGCCGCTGCTCGACCGCATCGACATCCACATCGAGGTGCCGCGGCTGCCCGCGCGGGAGATCATGGAGCCGGTGGAGGCCGAGCCGTCGGCGCCGATCCGCGAGCGGGTGGGGCGCGGGCGTCAGGTGCAGCAGCAGCGATTCCGCGGCAGCCGAATCTTCTGCAACGGGCAGATGACGCCGCGCCACCTCAAGCAGTTCTGCCAACTCGGGCCGGATGCGGAGGCGCTGCTGCGGGCGGCGTTCGACCAGATGAAGCTCTCGGCGCGGGCGCATCACCGCATCCTCAAGGTGTCGCGCACCGTCGCAGACCTCGAAGGCGTTCCCGATATCCGCGCCGCCCACGTCGCCGAGGCGATCCAGTACCGCGCCCTCGACCGGAAGTTGTGGGGATAGCTATCCTTTGGGCGCGACGTCCTTGGACGTCGCGAGGCCTGGGACTCGGCGATTGATGACGCGTTGGGAGCGGCGGGGATGGGCCTCCTTCGCCAAGGCTTCGAAGCCCAAAGCATCCCCGCCCTACAGTCCCCCTGGCCCCTCCGCCCGACAGGAGACCACTCGCCCCCCAGCGAAACCGCTCGCCAGCGGAAGAATCATCGCGCTCCGACACCCAGCCGGAGCGCCAAAGGAGCAGTGCCATGAGACGCCTGACGACGCTTCTGCTGTTTGCTGCGATTGTGTCTTCCTTCGCCGCGGCCGCCCCTGCATATTGCCAGGCCCCGCAGGCTGTGGAGATGAAGGCCCTCATCTCCGGCGACATGTTCCCCCTGACGATGCAGCTCAAGGACCTGACGGCCGAATGGCGCCATATCGGCATCGGCGCGCAGGCCGAGGCATCCAATCCCTTGGCGATTTACGCCGCGATGTTCAGCCCCGGCGGGGGCGTCTACTACACCACGGGCCGGACCGTGACCGTGGGAGGCGAGATGTTCCTGATCGCCTATCGCGTCCACGCCAAGGTCGACATGGCGGCGATGATGCAGCGGCCCACGCCTCCCGCGCCCCCGAAGCTGACGCCGGAGACCACCGTCGGCATCTCGCTGCTCAATCTGCGCGCGGTGACCAGCATTGACGACATCCGCGCCTTCGACCTCAAGCAGGAGATCGCGGAATCGGAGAAGCTGGCGACCGAAGCGGCGGAGGCGGGAACCGGCGTGGAGTCCGAGGCGAGCGGCGAAGCAGGGTCGCTCAGCAACCTCAAGCAGATGGCCCTGGCGGTAGTGATGTACGCCCAGGACTACGACGAGGTGCTGCCGCCGCTCAAGACCCTGGGCGAGGCCGAGGAAGCCCTGTCTCCGTACGTCCGCGACGAGAGCATCTTCGCGCAGCCCGACACGGACGTGCCCTACAAGACCAACCCGGTTCTATCGGGCAAGAAGATGGCGCACATCACGAACGCCGCCGACATGATCCTGTTCTACGAGGCGAAGCCTGCCGACGACGGCACCCGTGGCGCCGCGTTCCTCGACGGGCATGCTAAGCGCCTCACGGCCGATGAGTGGGAGCGCTACAAGAAGATATCGAAGATACCGTGACGCGCTCGCCGGCGACGGCTGACAGCCGAGGCCAACATGGGGTGCGGTGATTCACGTGTCCTGAACTGAAGCCCCGCACGCCAGGACGCCCGCGCGCCATAGCCGCTGCTTGGTCCACGTCTCCCGGCCCAGGGGCGTCACGCTTGCACGCCAGAGGCGGGAATCTCGGTAGCCTGATCCTTCTTGCCTCGGCCTTTGCGCGCTCGGCCCGGCCGAGATTCCTCGCTACCCCTCGCCTGCGCTGCCGTTCGACAAGCTCAGGGCGGGCGGGGTAAACGCTCGGAATGACATCCTCCCAGAAATGGTCGATGCCGCGCGGCATCCCACGTGCGCTTCCCGGGGCGCGGGGCAGGAGCTTCCCTCCCTCCCAAAGAATCCTGTGCCCATGCTGCGTTTGCGTCCGCCCTTCGCGCTGGGCAAGCCCGGCTCGCGCACCACATCCTTCGTGCGCAGCAGATTCCTTGCTGCTCCGAGGAGACGCCGGTGAAGCGCCGCGTCGGGTTCCTGATCCTACTCCTGGTCCTGGCCGTCGCGGCGTACGTTGCGTGGTATGTCGTAAGCCATCGCGACGCCGCGCCCCCCGGTACCATCACTGCCAGCGGCACCATCGAGGCCACCGAGATTGACATCAGCCCCAAGCTCGCCGGTCATATCCTCCGATTGATGGTGGACGAAGGCTCCGAGGTAAAGGCGGGGCAGCTCATCGCCACCCTCGACGGCGATGAGCTGAAGGCCCAGGTCGCGCAGGCGCGGGGCGCATACGAATCGGCCCAGGCGCGACTGGCCGACCTCCTGCGGGGAACGCGGGAGGAGCAGGTACGCCAGGCGCGCGCCGACCTGGCGCGAGCGCAGGCGGCGGTCAACGGCGCGCGGCGGACCCTGGCGATCGCGCTGGAGGCGTACGCCAAGCGCACCGAGCTGCAGGCGCAACTCGTCAGCGCGCAGACCGCATACAACGCGGCGCAGGATGTGTACAAGCAGGCGCAGGCGCGCCTCGCGCTGGTCGAGGCCGGGCCCCGCCGCGAGCAGATCGACCAAGCGCGGGCTAATGTGGCGCAAGCGCAATCACAGGCCGTGAACGCGGCCCAGAACGCAGCGCGCGCCGAGGAATTGAACAAGTCCGGGGCGATCTCGGGGCAGCAATTGGACGCCGCCGTGGCGCAGCGCGATGCGGCGAACGCGGCGCTCGCGGCGGCGCAGGCGCGGCTGGCGGAACTCGAAGCCGGATCTCGCAGTGAGGATATCGAGCAGGCGCGCGCAGCCGCTGCCCAGGCGAAGTCGCAGCTCGACGGCGCCGAACGCACTCTCGCTACGGTGAAGCAGTTGTACGCCGATCGCCTGGCGCTGGAGCAGCAAGTCGAGACGGCACGAACCCAGTTCAACACCGCGTCGGAGCAGGTGCGCGCGGCGAAGGCGCAGTTGGATCTGCTCGTCGCCGGGCCAACAAGCGATGCCATCGCCGCGGCGCGCGGGCAAGTGGCGCAGGCGCAAGGCGCCCTGTCGGCCGCGGAAGCGATGACGCAATATCTCAAGGTGACCGCGCCGGCCGATGGAACGGTCATCCTCAAGAACGTCGAGATCGGCGAACTGGTGACCGCGGGAATGCCCATCGTGCGCATCGCGAACCTCGATTCGGTGTGGCTCAGGGTCTATGTGCCCGAGCCCGAAATGCGCGTCAAGATCGGCAACCGAGCGGAGGTGGTGACCGACGCATACCCTGACCGCAGGTTCCCCGGGCGCGTCACCGAGGTCGCCGAGAAGCCCGAGTTCACCCCGAAGAACGTCCAGACCAAAGAGGAGCGCGTGAAGCTCGTCTTCGGCGTCAAGGTCGAGATGGCTAACCCGCAACACGACCTGAAGCCGGGGATGCCGGCCGATGCGACGATGTACACGAGCGAGGCGCGTGGAACCGGCGGCCGGTCGAACGCCGACGGCCATGTAGGACAAGCGGACGTAGACGAACGCGGACAAGGGAAGCGGTAGAAGCAGACTCTTCGCGGAGTTTACCCTGAGCGCAGCCGAAGAGCCTGCCCTGAACGAAGTGAAGGGGCTCTGAGTGACGAATCAAAGGCCCGGCGCTCTCACTGGCATCTTGTGCCAAGCGTAGCGCAGTGTCATTCAGAGGCCCGCTGTCGGACGCGGCGAAGCCGCGTCTCCGGAGCGGCGGATGCCGCCGCACACGGGCCGAAGAATCTGCTGTTCGTCTCGCACCTGGCGCGCCAATGTGCCGTGCTGTCCCGATTGTGTTGTGACTGGTCTCACGGACCGGGATTCCCGCCCTACACTACTCACATCAAATCGGACTTGACAGAGCATTGGATGACCCACGCCGTCCACACAACCGGCTTGCGCAAGGAGTTCGACGGCATCGTCGCCGTCGAGTCGCTCGACCTCGCCATCAAGCGCGGCGAGATCTTCGGTCTCGTCGGGCCCGACGGCGCGGGCAAGACCACCACCATGCGCATGCTCTGCGGCATCATGGAACCGACCGCGGGCGCCGCGACCGTTGCCGGCTTCAACGTTCGCACGCAGCCCGAAGAGGTCAAGCGCCGCATCGGCTACATGTCCCAGCGCTTCAGCCTCTACGGCGACCTGACCGTGGCCGAGAACCTGGCATTCTTCGCCGACATCTATCACGTCCCCAGGCGCGAGCGCGCTCACCGCCAGCAGGAGCTGCTCGAGTTCGCCCGCTTGACGCCGTTCATCAAACGGCTCGCGCAGAATCTGTCCGGCGGCATGAGGCAAAAGCTCGCGCTTGCGTGCACCCTGATGCACACCCCCGAAATCCTCTTCCTCGATGAGCCGACGACGGGCGTCGACCCCGTCTCGCGGCGCGATTTCTGGCGCATCCTCTATTCGCTGCTCGGCCAGGGCGTGACCGTCGTCGTCAGCACGCCTTATATGGATGAGGCGGAGCGCTGCAACCGGGTGGCATTGATGGATAAGGGGCGCATCATCCAGTCCGATGCCCCGGATAATCTGCGTCGGCGCATGCGCGGCGATCTGCTGGAGATGATCTGCGCGCCGCAGCGCCGCGCACGGGAGATTCTCGCCGCGCTGCCGGGCGTGATGTCGGTGCAGGTGTTCGGCGAGCGGTTGCACGTCTGGATCGAGAACGTCGAGCGCGACCAATCGCGAGTGGAAACCGCGCTGACGGAATCGGGCGTCAGCATTGAGAGCATCCGGCGCGTCGCGCCGAGCCTGGAGGACGTCTTCGTCTCGATGCTGGCGGAAACGGGCGCGTAGTGCTGCGCTGGTCTGGTTTGATGGATCGCTAACGTGGATTGCGCCGCAGATGGATGCAGATTGTAGGGGCAGAGCATGTGGTGCCCTACCGCGGGCCGGCGTCAACCGGCGCTCACCCGTTCTCATCGGCGGATCACCCGAGAGCATCCACATCAGCATTGACCGATGAACCGTGATCACGCAATGAACGACAACGCCGTCACCGTCAGCAACCTCACCCGCAAGTTCGGCGACTTCGTCGCGGTGGACGACATCAGCTTCTCGGTGCCGCGCGGCGAGATCTTCGGCTTTCTCGGCCCCAACGGCGCGGGCAAGTCCACCACCATCCGCATGCTTTGCGGCATCATCGAGCCGACCGCGGGCGCGGGCACCGTTGCGGGATTCGATATCCGCACGCAGTCCGAGCAGATCAAGGAACGCATCGGCTACATGTCCCAGAAGTTCTCGCTCTACGAGGACCTCACCGTCGCCGAGAACATCGAGTTCTACGCGGGCGTCTATGGGTTGTCCCGGGAGCGATTCCTGGAGCGCAAGGCATGGATTCTGCGCATGGCCAACCTCACCGAGCGCGAGAACAGCCTCACGCGCGAGCTGGCGGTGGGCTGGAAGCAGCGGCTTGCGCTGGGCTGCGCGGTGGTGCACGACCCGGAGATCCTGTTTCTCGACGAGCCGACCGCCGGGGTCGACCCGGTGTCGCGGCGCAACTTCTGGGAGCTGATCTACGATGTCGCGGGGCGCGGCGTCACTGTCTTCGTCACCACGCATTACATGGATGAGGCGGAGCACTGCGACCGGCTGGCGCTCATCTACGGAGGCAGGCTGATCGCGATCGGCAGCTCGGCCGAACTCAAGGCGGCGTATGCGACCGGAATCCTGCTCGAGGTCGCCGCCCAGCCATTGATGCAAGCCATGGAGGCGTTGGCGGCCGACCCGAACATCCGCGACGTGGCGGTGTTCGGCAAGAACCTGCACGTGGTGCTGCCGGAGGGGGCCGAAGCCGCCGCGTATGTCGAGCGGTCCCTCGCCGGCGCGGGCGTGTCGGTGACGCATGTCGAGGCGATCGTTCCGTCGCTGGAGGACGTGTTCGTCGCGCTGGTCGAGGAAGCCGAGCGTGCGGGAGGACCGGGCTAGCGATGCTGCTGCGCACCTGGGCGATAACGCGCAAGGAGTTCATCCAGCTCGTCCGCGACGTGCGGACGCTCGCGGTGATCGTCGTGCTGCCGGTGCTGCTGCTGGTCCTGTACGGCTACGCCATCAACCTCGATGTCAAGCATCTGCAAACCGCGGTGGTGGATCAGGACCGGACCTCGGGCGCGCGCGACCTGGTGCGGGCATTCTCGAATACCGAGTATTTCGACATCATACGCTACCTCGATTCCCCGGCCGAGATCGACGACCTGATCCAGCGCGGCGCGGTAAAGGTGGCGCTCGTGATCCCGCGCGGCTATGCGCGCGACCTTGCGGCCGGACGACGGGCGAAGATACAAGTCATCGTGGACGGCTCGAATCCCACCACCGCGACGCTGGCGGTGAGCTACGTCTCCGGCATCGTGCAGGGCTATTCGAGCATGGTGACGGTGATGGCCGCGGCGAGGGCCGGCTTCACGCGCCCCGACCTGTTCCTGCCCGTCGATTCCCGGCCGCGCGTGTGGTATAACCCGGAACTCAAGAGCACTTACTTCATCGTGCCCGGACTTATCGCGGTGATCCTGATGATGCTGTCCGCGCTGCTGACGGCGATGACGGTGGTGCGCGAGCGCGAGCGCGGCACCATCGAGCAGCTGGTGGTGTCGCCGGTCATGCCCCACGAGCTGATGATCGGGAAGCTCATCCCTTATGTGGTGATCGCGTTCGCCGACATCGTGCTCGTCACCGTCGCCGGGCGGCTCCTGTTCGGGGTGCCCCTGCGCGGGAGCGTGCCCCTGCTGCTCGGCCTGTCGGCGGTGTTCCTGGTCGCGGTGCTGGGCATCGGCTTGCTCGTTTCCACCATATCAACGACGCAGGAGCTCGCCATGACCATCGCGCTCATGACGACCATGCTGCCGTCATTCCTGCTGTCGGGTTTCGTCTTCCCGATCTCGAACATGCCGCGGGTGATACAGGCGATTACGTACCTGATACCGGCGCGATACTTCCTGGTCATCGTGCGCGGCATTTTCCTGAAAGGCGTGGGGTGGGCGGTGCTGTGGCCGCAGGTGATCCCGCTCGTCATCTTCGCCGCGGCCACCATCGGCGCCGCCGCGCTGCGGTTCAAGAAGCGCTTGTAGGTCCTGGCAATGTCCTCCGAGCGACTCGCGACTGTCATCCTGAGCGGCTTGTCCCCGGAAGCTGGGCCCCGACTTGTCGGGGCTCCGGAGGGCGGTGTCACCGCCCCAGCGAAGGGGGAAGCGAAGGATCTCGGCCTCATGGATGCGATTGTGGGACGGGGTAGAGGCTCCCCCGCAATATCGCCGATCCGCGATCACGCGCGTTCACGCACAGTTGCACCATAGGATTGCACATGGTCTGGCGGCGCATCAGGCACATCATCAAGAAGGAATTCATCCAGGTCCGGCGCGACCCGCGCATCCTGGCCATCCTCATCTTCGCGCCTGTGTTCCAGCTCATCATCTTCGGATACGCGGCGACGCTCGACCTCAAGCACATCTCGACCGCGATCCTCGACAGCGATCATTCCCGCCAGAGCCGCGACCTCATCGCACGCTTCGCCAGCTCCGGCTACTTCGATCTCAAGTATGACGTCGCGCGGCCGCAGGATCTCGCGCCTCTGCTCGATCACGGCCAGGTGCGCGTCGCCATCGAGATCCCCAAGCGCTTCGCGCGCGATCTCGCCGAAGGCACCAGCGCGCCGATCCAGGTCATCGTGGACGGCACCGATTCCACCACCGCGGGGATCGCCCTCAGCTACACCAACGGCATCATCCGGCGCTTCTCCGAGGATGTCCTCGCCGAACGCGAGCAGCGGGTGCGGGCGCGACTGGTGCGTCTGCCCAGCGTCGAGGAGCGCACCCGCGTCTGGTACAACCCCGACCTCAAGAGCGTCAACTTCATGGTGCCCGGAGTGGTATGCATGATCCTGCTCGTGGTCACCATGATCCTCACCTCGCTCGCGATCGTGAAGGAACGTGAGATCGGGACGCTCGAGCAGTTGATCGTCACCCCCATCCGCCCCATCGAGCTCATGATCGCCAAGATGGTGCCGTTCGTGATCATCGGCTACGTTGACGTCCTACTCATCCTGTTTGTCGCGCGCATGTGGTTTCGCGTGCCGATCGCGGGCAGCGTGGCGCTGCTGATCGCGTTGAGCAGCGTCTTCCTCACGGCCAGTCTCGGCCTGGGGCTCTTCGTTTCGACCGTCTCGCGTACCCAGCAGCAGGCCCAGATGACAAGCTTCTTCATTGATATGCCCTCGATTCTGCTCTCGGGGTTCATCTTCCCGATCGAGAACATGCCGCACTGGGTGCAGATCCTCACCTATCTCATCCCGCTCAGGTATTTCCTGACCATCGTCCGCGAGATCTTCCTCAAGGGCGCGGGCCTCGCCGTGCTGTGGCCGCATGTCGCGGCGCTGCTCGCCCTGGGCGTCACGATCCTGACCCTCTCCGCGCTGCGCTTTGTGAAGCGGATGGCGTAGCCCGGATTATTCATGCTGAGTTCGGTGGCGCGGCTGCGCGCGCTCCGGAAATGCGCCGGCAGGATTCGCCGCATGTGCCGCGAAGCTGATCCAAGTCAGCTCCGTGCCGCGGAGCGACTTTCACAAATCGCACATTGGCGCGGTTGCCACCAATGCGACTCCTGATCGCCATCATCCTGTTCGCCCACGGTATCGGCCAGATCATGCCGTTCATGGCCGCCTGGACGCCGGGCATTTCCAAAGGCCTCTTCTCCGACCGCCCGTGGATCTTCTCCGCCGGCGTCACCGCCGCCAGCCCCGTCGGGCGGATCTTCGGCCTGCTGGCGCTGGTGGCGCTCGCCGGTTTCATCGCGGGCGCATGGGGCATGCTCGCCCGCGCCGAGTGGTGGCGCCCGGTGCTGATCGCAGCGGCGATCGTCTCACTCGTGGTTCTCGTGCCGTGGTGGAACGCATGGCCGCTAATGAACAAAGTCGGCAATGCGCTCGTCAACATCGCGGTGCTCACCGGATTGCTCACGGGATTGGGCGACCGGCTGGTGCGATGATGCGGTGACGCCCTGCTGCCGGTGTCGCGGGCTCATAGGCCGCCGCCGAGCCAACTGCATCTGAGCCGCCCTCGATGGATTGCTTTCCACCCGATACCAAGTTCAGCTATCCCTGGCGGACCTACCAGGAGCGCGTCCTCGCCGCCCTCGAGGACTCCCTAGACGACAACCGCTTGCACGTCGTCGCCGCGCCCAGGTCCGGCAAGACCGTGCTCGGCCTCGAGGTGCTGCGCCGCCTCAATAAGCCCGGGCTGATCCTCGCGCCCACGCTCACCATCCGCGACCAGTGGGTGGACCGTCTGGTCAACCTGTTCTTGCCTCCCTCGCCCAACCGGCCCGACTGGATCTCGAGCGACATCCGCGCGCCGGGCTTCCTGACTGTGGCGACATACCAGGCGCTCCACTCCGCTTACACCGGACGCGAGGACCGCGAAGAGAATGAGGCCGCGGATCAGGAAGGCGACGACGCGCCGGAAGAGCAGGCGGGGGCCGAACCGGTTCGCAACGACGCCGGGCGCACTCGCGCCCTGCTGCAACATCGCAGCGTCGGCACCGTCGTCGTGGACGAGTGCCACCACCTGCGAACAGAGTGGTGGCGGACGCTGAACCTATTGTGCAAGGATCTGCCGCAAGCCACCATCGTCGCGCTCACCGCGACGCCGCCGTTCGATGTGACGCCGTTCGAGTGGGAGCGCTACAAGGCGCTCTGCGGGCCGGTCGATGCCGAGGTGCCGGTGCCGGAACTGGTGCTGGCGGGCGACCTGTGCCCGCACCAGGATTACATCTGGTTCTCGACGCCGTCGCAGGACGAAGCCGCGCGGATTCAGGGGTTCCGCGACAGCGTCGCGAAGTTCGTCGACACCCTCAGCCGCAGCGCCGATTTCGTCGCCGCAATCGAGCATCACCCCTGGGTCGCCGACCCTGAAAGCCACATCGAGCAGATCCTCGACGACCCCGAGTGCTTCTCCAGCATGCTGGTCTTCCTCAACGCGGTGCGGCATCGCATCCCCGGGCCGGCGCTCAAGGTGCTCGGCGTTCCTGGCCGCCGGCTGCCGGCGCTCAACCTGGAATGGCTCGAAGTCCTGCTCACCGGGTGTCTCTACCGCGACGCCGACAACTTCGCGCAGGCGAAACCCGCACTCGAAGCGGCCGAGCGGGAACTCAGGCGCATCGGCGCCATCGAGCGCCGCCAGGTTCTGCTGCGCGCGACGCGAGAGATCGAGAAGGCCCTCACCTACAGCATCAGCAAGCTCGACAGCATCGTCAGCATCGTCAAGCTGGAAAGCCAGGCGCTGGGGCGGGATTTGCGCATGGTCGTCTTGACTGACTACATTCGCGCCGCCGACTTGCCCCAAGCGCCCGATGACATCAGACCCTTGACGCGCCTGGGAGTCGCGCCGATATTCGAGAAGATCCGTCGCGAGGGCTCGGCATTGATTCGCCTCGCCGCGCTGAGCGGATCGCTCGCCGTCATCCCGCAGAGCGCGCAGGCGGCGCTGACGCAGGCGGTCGCCGACATCGGCATTGCGGCGGAGAGGATCCGGCTCACGCCCCTGCCGCACGATCCGGCTTATCTGCGCGTCGAGATCGCCGGCGCCGAGCCCAGCGCCGTGGTGCAGGCAATGACGCGACTCTTCACGGCGGGCGAAATCACCGTGCTCGTCGGCACCAAGTCTCTCCTCGGCGAGGGCTGGGATGCGCCCGCGATGAACGCGCTGGTGCTCGCGAGCTTCGTCGGGTCGTACATGCTGTCGAACCAAATGCGCGGGCGCGCGATTCGCACCCAGGCCGGCAATCCGGGGAAGACCGCCAACATCTGGCATCTCGTATGCGTTGAACCCAACTCGCCTATGCCCGGCACCGATCTCGACACCCTCGTGCGCCGCTTCAAGGCCTTCGTCGGCGTCGCGCTCAATGAGCCTGTCATCGAGAGCGGCATCGAGCGCATGGCGTTCGGCCCGGCTCCGTATTCGCGCGAGCGCGTCGAGGCGATCGACCACATGATGGCCGCGCGCGCCCGGGACCGCGCAAGCCTGAAGCAAGCCTGGCAGCAGGCGTTGCAGCGCGAGGGGGCGAGTGTTGGCACCGTGGAGGAGCTGCGGGCGCCGGTGGCGAGCCTGCCGCAGGGGTTCGTTTTCGCTAACACGATTGCGGCGCTGCTGTGGGAGGCGCTGTTCCTCGGCGGCTTTGTGGCGGCGCACTTCGCCGATCAACTCTCGAACCTCCGCACCAGTTCGCTCGCCGAGTTCATCATGCTCATGGGCTTCGCGCTGCTGGCCGGCGCGGTCATCGCTGCGCCCCGCTTACTCAAGGCGCTGTGGCTGTGTCTCAAGCACGGCTCAATCGAATCCAGCATCCAGCAGGTCGGCCAGGCGGTGCTGAAGACGTTGGCGCGCATGGGCGTGGTGCGCGCGCCGGAGGGGCAACTGCGAGTCGTGGCGAGGAAGGGGCGCGAGGGAACGGTCTACTGCGCGCTCGAGGGCGGCAGCGCCTACGAGCGGACGGCATATCTCGAGGCGCTCCGAGAGGTGCTCGACCCGATTGGGAACCCGAGATACTTGCTTCGGCGGCGAACGTTCCTGGGCTTCCTGCGGCGAACAGACTATCACGCAGTGCCGAGCGCGATCGGCGCGAGGAAAGACTTCGCGGAATACTTCGCCCGCATGTGGCGGTGGCATGTCGGGCCGGCGGAGCTGATCTATGCGCGCACGGCGGAGGGGCGCAAAGTGCTGTTGGGGGCGCGCATGAGTGCGATGTCCTCGGCCTTCCGCTCCAAGTCCGACCGGGTAACCTGCTGGAAGTGAGTGCCCATCGGCGAGCCAGACCTTGATGATTCACGTGGTCTCCGCGCCCTTTGCGTCTCTGCGGTTCACCTCCCTATCCGAACTGCGGCAGCAAATCGCGGGAGGCGGCCAGGAGTTCGTCGAGCATCGCCTTCGCCTTCTCCGGCGGGATCGCCATTTCGTCCAGCAGCAGCGCTTGCAGCGCCAGGTTGCGGTCACCCTTCGCCGCCGCGTCGGCGACCAGCTCCTGCCACGCGATGCGCTTCTGCAGGATCCCCATCAGCGACAGCGGCGCTTCGCCCACCTGGATGCCGCGTACCCCGCACGAGTCGGTCACTCCTTCGACCTCGAGAATGGCGTAATCCGGCAGATTCGAGACCACGCCCCGGTTGGGGATGTTGACGATCCTTACCTCGCGCCGGCCGCTCGCGATCGCCTCGACCAGCCCCGCGATGCCCTCCCCGCGAATGGCGCTCGATGGCTGCGGCAGGCTGCACTTGTCGAGCCGCTCCTTGTACTCCTGCAACTGCTTCTTCCGCTGCGCCGCCTGCTGCTTCGGTGTCAACTTGCGGCGGCGCTGACGCCGGCGCGATTCGAGCTCGGCGTAGCGCGGGCCGCCCCGCTCGCCATAGCCGTAGGGCATCTCCATCGAATCCCGCAATTGCGCCAGGTACGGGTAGAATTCGAGGGCATGCCCGTCCTCGCAATATACGAGCCGGTAGCCGTACGCCTCGGACAGTAGCTCCGACATCTGCTCCCCGTGCGGCGCCTCGCGCGCGGCGGCCTTCGCCATGACCTCGGGATAGACATCCTTGCCGTGCAGGCGGATGCGCGTGAACCAGTAGTAGTGGTTGGTGCCGATCCACACCGTGTCCAGGTCTTCCGGTTCGCAGCCGAGCAGATGGGCGACCTGCGCGATGCCCCCCTGCACCCCGTGGCAGATGCCGATGACCTTCTCGATGCCGCCGTACTTCACCATCGCGCGGCAGAGGACTGCCATGGGGTTGGAGTGGCTGATCATGACCGCGTCAGGGCAGCGCTTTTGCATCTCCTTGCAGATCGCGAGGTAGGCGGGCACGCTGCGCAGGCCCATCATCATCCCCGCCGGGCCGGCGGTGTCGCCGACGATCTGGTAAATGCCATAGCGCGAGGGGATCAGGAGGTCTGCGTCGTGAACGGCGGTGCCGTAGACCCCACCCATACTCGCGCCCGAGCCGCCGATGGAGGAGAGCGCGAATCCCGCGCCGTCGAGCGCATCCGCAAGCCGCCGGCACGCGCGGATGCGGAGCCGGGCGCCGGCCGCCTCCGCGAAACGCTTCGCAAGAGCAGCCATCAACTCGGCCTTGTCGAAATCGAGGTCGTAGAGCGCGATCTCGCTTCCGGCGAGGCCGGGTGTAATCGCGATATCGCCGAGCACGCCGGGGAAGTAGAAGCTGCCGGCTCCGAGGCAGGTGATTTTGGTGTGAGGCATCAGGTGGATGCTCCCTTCGGATGAGACGGCATCCTGTGGGGGCAGGCTTCATGCCTGCCCAAGCGGGCAACCACCCGTTCGACAGGCTCAGGCTAAACGAGGGTTGCCCCTACGATAAGACAAGACGCGGCCGCCCCCGCGGTACCGTCTCTTGTAGGGGCAGGCTTTATGCCTGCCCAAGGGGGCAACCAGCCGTTCGACGGGCTCAGGCTAAACGAGGGTTGCCCCTACGATAGGACAAGACGCGGCCGCTGGCCGCGGTACGGTCTCTCGTAGGGGCAGGCTTCATGCCTGCCCAAGC
>Ga0315282_10005772_pt1 | contig 20964 bp, 17 predicted proteins | sample YL17G07_20_MG_FD_203693 | JGI IMG/M metagenome (GOLD analysis project Ga0315282, IMG submission 203693) | Sediment microbial communities from Yellowstone Lake, YNP, Wyoming, USA - YL17G07_20 | ecosystem: Environmental > Aquatic > Freshwater > Lake > Sediment | place: USA: Wyoming | collected... | reverse complement strand
GCCGGAATCAAGAGGCAGCACAACGTTCTCGAGCAGCTGGGAATCAACACAGAAGAAAGATACGGGTACAGAGTCATAGAGCCCCTAGTACAACTTAGGAAGCCAGCCATAAGGAGACTTGCGAAAGCGCTTGGCCTTCCAGCGGAAATATGCGATCGGTCTCCTTTTCCCGGGCCCGCCTTGGCGACGAGGATAGTGGGAGAAGTGACCTCGGCCAAGGTGCAGACCGTGAGGACTGCGACTAAGATAGTTGAAGAAGAACTGTCTAATGTCGGGGCGTTCCAGTTTCTTGCAGTCCTACATGAAGACAAGGTCACAGGCGTAAGGGCGGGGAAAAGAGACTACGGACAGCAGATAGAGGTCAGATGCTGGGACAGCGCCGACGCGAAAACCGCGTCGCCGACCAGACTCCCATATGAAGTCTTGGACAGACTGGCCGAGAGAATGGCCCAAGAAATACCAAACGTCGTCAGCGTCACCTACAACATAACGAAGAAACCCCCGTCCACCATTGAAGTCGTCTAGCCAGGCGCAAACCAGATATGCAGTAGTAACTTGCCACCACCTAGTGTTGTGAACGTTGCACACTGCTAGGAACGGCTAAGCCGGGCAAGAGCGCCTAGATGACCTGAAGAAAAAAGAAGCAGCACGAAATTCAGTAGCGCGCGCCTGAGTTTTTCCTTGGCAGTATCTAGCTAGTTGACCGCTTCGGTTTCTTGTAAGTTCGGTATGCTTCTGCAGCCTTCGGATCTAATGGCTTGAGTTCTGCTATAGACCACTCCCAAATCTCTACAGTTGTGGTTCCCTCTTTTACTTTGCCTGCAATCTTATCGGCAACTTTTGTTGCATGTTCCTCTTTGGCTCCAGCCTTCTTCAAAGAAGTTTTTAGCTTAACCTTGTCAAACTCCTCCGAACGCTTCTTCACTTTAACCAACACAATCACCTCTCTCTTCGTTATTCTCTTGATAATACACTTAAGATTTTGTTGTGTGTGTGATCATAGTGGTGCGAGCATCGGAATTTGAACCGTAACTTATCACCCGCTAGAACACCAACTCAGTAAGGCGGCTAATTCTCTTTCCAAGACAATACGAAAACCGTCAGACCTATCGTTTGCTTCGAAGTACGCGTAGGCTTATTTCTAGTGCTGAGAGAGCTAATGACCTTGACCGCTGTGATTGTTGTGAAGGGTTGCGCTTGAATAGTTCGCGGCAAGCCGTGAAGACTCTCTTGGTCGCTTCGATCCAGTATCAGGCGTACTATCTTTGCAGGTTCAACCTTGCCACTGTTTTACCCTTGCTGATTTCAGAGTTCACTTTGACGCATTCGGATGCGGGTGTGCTTGGTTCGGTTCTCTTCCTGTCTTACGCTTTTGCGTTAATTCCTGCTGGGGCACTAGGGGACAGGGTGGGGCCGCGGCTCGTCATAACTGTCGGCGCGTTTCTCTCATTGTCCGTGAACGTTCTGTTCCCATACTCGGCATCATTTCTGTTGATGCTGCTGTTGCAGGTGGTCAACGGTTTCGGGCAGGGCATGGCATGGGGGCCGTTGACTCGACTGATGGCGAACTGGTATCCTAGGGAGAAGATGGGTTTCGTGATGAGTTTGCTTTCTGTTCCCGCGGCGCTTGGGCCTCCGGTAGCGTTCGTGCTCTCTGGTTATCTTGCTGCGGTTTACGGTTTGAGGAGCGCGTTCCAGATTCCAGCGTTCATTCTCGCAGTGACATCTCTAATGTTCGTGCTTTGCGTGAGGAATGAACCTAGAGGAGAGCCCCGGGTTCGACGTGCGGCTGGTTTGGCGGGGGCGCTTCAGGTTTTGAGGAACAAGGGGATATGGTTAGTTGGCTTTTCGTACTTGGCTCTTTACGGGGTAACACGGGGAATCATGGCTTGGTTGCCGACTCTCCTAGTTGAACGTGAAGGTTTCTCGCTGATGGGTGCAGCATCTCTTGGCGGATTAATCTCACTTCCGGGCATTCCCGCGATGTTCTTGGGAACTTGGATTTCAGAGGTCAAGCTGGGCGGCCGGAAGAACCTTGTGATCGCTGCTTCGCTGCTTCTATCCATCCCCGTCCTAGCGTTTCTCCAGTTCCTTCACGATCCCCTGCTGCTCCCTTGGCTTCTCGGATCTCTTTTCGCGATCCTCAACTCTGCAGGCGGGCTTTACTTCGCGTATCCCTCACTCCTAGTTTCGAGGGAGCAAGTTGGAGCGGGTTCCGGTTTAATCGACATGCTCGGCTACGCGGGCATTTTTCTAATAACGATCTTGATAGGAATGATGGTTGATGTTTTCAAGTCATACGACCCAGTCTTTCCAGTACTGACGTTGGTGTCTCTGTTTGGGGCTGTGGTGATTCTTGGAGTGAAACCGACCCACCAGGTCACTAGCCCCTAAACCAATACGAAAACCGTCAGACTCATCCTGATTAGACTACGGGCTTGCAGCGACTTTCTCGTGAAACAGTAGGATAAGACCTGATTGAGTCTCGGCAAGGTCCGAATAGCCAGACTTTCACGGTGATTCTTGGGCTGAAGGTATAATCTCTACTAGAGCCTAACGTAGAACAAGGACTACACCAAAATCTCGAGGAGATAAAAAATTGGGGGCCGGTATAGGTCCGCTACCTTCCCAACATGCCGAGTATTCCGCCCAGCACGCCGAGGACGAATCCGGCCACAAAGCCTCCGCCGACTATGAGGCTCAACACCGCTAGTGGAAAGACAACGATGCTTCCGATGGTTCCGTATCCCAGTATCATAAGTATCGAGCCGATCACCAATATCAGCCCAATGATTAGGCCGATGGCGAAGATGAGACCATGGTTCAATGATGGATCAATTTGCGGTATCCAGAAGAATACCGGTGTCCAGAAGTTGTAGAACGCTGTAGAGAGCAGTGCTGCAGAGTTGAGGATCACAAGGATTCCCGCAATCATGGAGAGAATGAATCCCCATAGAGCTCTTGGAGCGCTTGGTTGCATGTAGCCTGGTGGAAACGGTTGCATGAACGAAGCTGGCGGCGGACCATATGCAGGCCCGTATCCTGGTGGACCCATTGGACCTTGTGGACCTGGCGGACCTTGCAGACCCTGTAGGCCTGGTAGACCTTGTGGAGCCGTAACCATTGGCACAACTCCTGCGTAACATTGAGGACAGAGCACTAAGTCCATGTAAGCCTTGGAGTCATCGCGACAGATCGATCTTCCACAACGATTACAGACGTAGATTGCTGGGAGGTTCGGGTGGTAGAAACATTGTCCGGGTGCCGGAACCCTAATTGGTCCACCAGGAGAAACCGGTGTCACAACGCGAACAGAGGGAACTGGTTTGAGGGCTGGTGCAGCTGCGCCTGAAAGCGATAAACCACAGCTTGAGCAGAAACCTGCGTCGTCACGGTTATTGTAGCCGCATGATAGGCATTTCTTAACCATTTTTCCAAATATCCTCCTTTAACTGGTTCACTACGAAACAAAGGTGCCATTGCTAACGCACTTAAGCGTTTGGTCACGCGTTGTCACATTGGTGATTGGTAAAAGGCCAATTATACCATTTTTTAGCGCAAAAATAGTTGTCTACGGCATCATGCTAATCTAGGCCAATTTTCCCCTGCTACCTCGCAGATCTAGGATATAATAGGCCAAAACTATCGTCAACAATAGTAAACGCACAGGCTCTCGTTGGAGGTCGCGTGAAGTCGACGACCAGTAAGACCAAGGTTTTACTAATGACGGATCAAATCTCTTCGGATCTCAAAACGCGATGTCACCTTCACTGTTTTCTTGAGTGGAAACGCGTACAACGAACGACTTGTGTTCGTGGAGTCGAAATGATAAATGGCCACTATGGTATTGGACTGAATTATCCACACGTGGCGCGGTTTCAGATGCCAAGGTTAATTAGCAAAGTTGTCTACCGCTCACACGCGCTTCTGCGCCCCGGTGGCTCAGCCTGGTAGAATCTTCGAATGCCACGAGCGCCGCCTTGGTAAGGCGAAGGTCGCGGGTTCAAACCCCGCCCGGGGCTCCACAACTTTTTTTGACTTTGCTTCCCTCGTACCTCAAGTTCATGTCTTCGAACACCACTTTCCTGCGTGCACTTTCAGCACGTACTTCAACAGATATTGGGTTCTGAGAACGCGGACAGGAAGTCGTCGCTTAGGCTGGTGGACCGTGTCACTTTGGATATCCGGCAAGTCGCACCATAAATTTCACCCCGTGCCAGCTGGGTATTCTTCCTTGACTTCCATCTAAGAAGGAGTAGTCAGCTAAATCACTGCAATCACTCACACGATAATTCGACCGAGTCAGGGTTCGTAATGTGACGAAATCAGTTGCATTCTTTGGGCGACTGTTCACGATTACTAACTTCTATTAGTTAGCAGATGAGTTCAGCTGTATCAGCATGATGATGAAACGTGTTCGCCATCGATCTAACATGCCTAGGTTGTGGAGCAACTTATGCTCCGAGCGAGAGAGTTCTAGTGTGCGAAAAGTGCAGTGACGTCCTTGACGCCAGATACGACTTAGACCAAATTCAGCGGCGCGTCCAGAAAGAATCCTTGAAGACGCGAGTTCACTCCCTCTGGCGATATCGAGAATTCCTCCCGATCACGGAGGACAAGTGCATAATTTCACTTGGTGAAGGAGTCACCCCACTGAAACAAGCCCCACGATACGGAGCTCTAGTTAGGCTTCCTAAACTGTCTTTGAAGTTGGATTACCTCAACCCTTCGGGAGCCTTCAAGGATAGGGGTAGCACTGTGAGCGTTTCGAAGCTCAAGGAACTGGGTATCACAACGGTCATGGAGGATTCGTCTGGAAATGCGGGTGCATCTCTTGCGGCTTACTGTGCAGCTGCTGGGATCAAGTGTACGTTGTACGCGCCGGCAGCGGCTCCGATCGAGAAACTTCTCCAAGCGAAATTCTATGGAGCAGACATCAGAACGATAACTGGTTCACGAACGGATGTGGCAAAGGCGGCTGAAAATGCTTGGCACACAACGGGTGTTTACTATGCATCGCATAATCTCAGCGCCTTCTTCTTGGAGGGTATGAAGACATTTGCGTATGAAATTGCGGAAGATCTTGATTGGGATGTGCCGGACCATGTTGTCTTTCCTGTGGGGGGAGGGGCACTTCTTACGGGAGCTTGGAAGGGCTTCGAAGAACTACTGGAGCTTGGCTGGATCAATCGCCTTCCAAGGCTTCACTGCGTGCAATCACAAGCATGTATGCCCCTCGTTGCGGCATTCCACAATGGGGCTTCTCAGGTAACCCCAGCTGAGGAGGGGGAGACGATTGCAGGCGGAATCCGAATCACGAATCCCGCGAGAGGAAAGCAGATCCTTCAGGCTTTACGGCGTAGTAAAGGTCGCGCGGTCGCGGTAAGTGATGAGGCTATCCTTCAACACCAGAAGGCATTGGCCATGAATGAAGGAATCTTTGCAGAGCCCACCTCATGCGCGGCACTAGCTGGATTGGAGAAACTCCTCGATAACGGAGCTCTCGCAGCCGACGAATCAGTGGTCGTGGCAATAACAGGGTTTGGCCTAAAGGATACTAAGAATGCTCTCAAATCGATTTCATGATGGGGGCAATCGAACGGACGTTTGCAGAGAGCCTAGCTGACCTTTCCGAATATTTGAGGAGTCTCAACGTCAACGTTCCACCAAGGGTTGCTCCACTTCTTATCCACCGGAGGGACGGCTTCTAGCACAGCGTTCGCTCTTGACAGGGCTGTCTCAATGCTCCCCTGTGTCAGGCCCATATTTCTCAAGAGCTTCTCGTTTCTTAGCAAGCTCTCAAGGTTGAGTCGGAAAGTGAGCGCAAACTTCTTGTCTCTTTCAAGCGTCGTCTTGATCATATTGGTGCTGATGGCGTTCTGCGCTTCACCTATCTCATGATCCAAGAAGATCGAGCAAATATCCTTAATGTCCTTCTCTTCAATACCAATTAGAAGTTTGTCACTCTTGTAATGTGGATAGTCTAGAATTCTATACTCTAATCCGTATTTGACAAGGTCATCGTAGGCGCTCTTGGGCGCGTCGAATATGTATTGGCATTTTGCGAGCAGCACATTCTCAGGTCCGATCGTGTATAGATGCCCCTTGGGATCGTCGAAAGCGCTTTTCACATCAAGTTTGTGTCTCAGATCTATTTCATCGATGAAAATGTCCAGTGTTCCAGCTTCGAGCGACTCTTCACCGAGGATCCTATCAATCGTTCTTATTCTATATCGTTTGCCTGCCCTCATCGCATTAAATCGTCGGTCCGTTCGGGTTACGAAGTGGTAATATCGACTGCCACAGATATCCCCCAATACTAGTAGCATCTTGTACAGGTCGTTGCCTCGTTTCTTTGAGGCGATCAAATCGATGTCGCCGATGTTTCTGCAGAGCGGACTCTTTGGGTTGTTTGCGACTTTGCAGAGGAGTTTGACTGCGGCTCCTCCGAAGAACAGCACGGGTATTGGGTCGTCCTTGATCTTCTCTAATTCGGGTGAAGAACTAAGCTCCTTTAGTCTGCTTGGCTTCTGGGCGGCCCAGATCGTTACGAGTCCTCTTTCGAGAAGGTAACTTTTAGCGTCAACGTATTCAGGGACTCCCAGTTCCTTCCTTACCCGCTCGTAATCGACCTTCGAGGTTAGTGGTGTCTCAACTTCATACTTGGTGTTATCGTAATCTTCAGTCAGAAGACAGCGTGCCATATCTGATTGCCATTGTACAATTGTCGTTGGAAATAAAAAAAGGAGGGAGGTAGAGGCTACTCTGGCGGGATTTCGGACATTAGTGTCTTCAGGTCTATGCCCATCTTCTGGTTCTTGTACGAGTAGTAGACGAACAAGCTCAGACCGATGCCTAGGACTAGTGCTGAGATTGTTATGTCGAGGATCTGAAGCGTTTGGGCGTTGACGGCGAAGAACAATATGCCCGCGGCGAACGCCACGATTCCACAGATCTGTGGTAGCCGTGGCAGCCCTCCAATCTTGATGCTTTCGTAGATTTCTGGCTTAGCTATGGGCAGCATGGCCAAGGCGAGCCCTGTGAACATGTATCCAAGTAGGTACATGAAGGTGGCATTGATTCCTCCAGCCAGCGTTCTCGCTGGGCCGAGTATGGGTGATGATATGATGATGCCGAATATTGCTCCAACCATCATGAAGGCTATTGCCCATGTCGGAGTGTGGAATCGTTCACTGACATTCGCAAACCGCTCAGGGAAGAATCTGTCGAACGCTATGGCGAATACTCGTCGGGTTTCCATCGTGAGAGCTGACGGGTTCACGTGATAGAGACTAAACGCGCCTGCCGTTGCGATGAGAAGCGCGACGATCACATTCCCACCTGCGAAGAGCACTGCGAACATGGGTAGGGTCGGCTCTATCTTAGGCATGATTTGCAATTGTGACCTGAGTGCGGGAGTGTAGTATACAAAGTCGTATTGCGAGATGAAGTTGCCACCGGCGAAGAATGCGGATGACGCGAGCGTGATGTATATCACAGCCGTGATTAGGGTGCCGCCTATGATGCCGATCATGAGGTTTCTCTTGGGGTTCTTGATTTCACCTGACCATTGGGCAGGGTTGTGGAATCCAGAATAGGCGAATATGGCAGCTCCGGCGACCGCTTGGATTGTGGCGTTGAAGTTAGGCGCAGCCGCGCTCCATTTGTTGTTCGTGGCAAGGTTGACTATTTCCTGGTACGAACCTGATCCCCAGACGGCGTCCCATGTGGCTTTGTAGGAAGTGGGATTGAATGGATTGCCGTAGCTCAGTGCAATCGCGATTATAGCCCCCACTAGGGGGATGAACCAGATGACTGCAGTGTAAGCCGCGAACACCTTCCCGCCTATGGACATGAATAACCAGACGGTTAGAAGGAGCAGAATTGCACCCGCAATTACGATGGGCCAGTCAGCGGTAGAAAGGAAAGTACCGAAGCTAGCTAAGTCTTTGTTGCCCGTCCCGAGTCCAAGGATTCGTAGGGAGAGTCCCCACAATCCTACGTCTGTAACGAGCAGGAAACCCACTGAGAACCATCTTCCAAGGAAGTTCCCGATAGTTACGAGGTACCCAAGAGCGGGATTGATCGTCCTTGATATGAAGACGTAGTCTCCTCCAGCTCTGGGCATGCAGGAGGCGAGCCAGGCGTATGAGAGCGCGAAGAAGAATGCTGGAATTAGTCCGATGATGAACGCCAACGTAGGGTCTGATCCGGGGTATGTGTACGGCATTCTTACGGCCAGGCCCCAGATTCCGGCGCCGACCATGTTGTTCATTGCCATCATAAGTGCCATCATAGGTCCGAATTCACGTACGAGTCCTGTAGCCTCTCGAACGAAGATCGATTTTGAAGCCATTTTCCTCGAAAAGCGAGGTATTGTGGTCCCTGTTGAAAAGCCTTGCCATACAGTTTAGCTACGAGTCCGCTGTGTGATGCGGTGTACTGAGTGATCTTGTTTAACTTGCGACACGCCAGTGTCCCTTGACTTTTTTGTTATCCAAAAATACCAAGTAACCTCGCAAAACACCCTCAGCATACTCGGAACCAGGATTCACGCATAAAGTAGGCCCTATCCTTCTGAAACCGGCGGATTCGTGGATATGCCCATGTAACCCCAGCAATGGTTTGTACTTCTCGATCATCTTTCTGCATGCTTTGCTACCGAACGAATCGAACTCCACACCACCGAAGCCGACCTTCACTGAAAGGTCTGGTTTGATCTTCGCCGCTGTATCAAGGCCGGAGTTGTAAGGTGGGCAATGGAAGTTGCAGACTAATCTTGAGTAGTCGTGGGCCTTGCTCATGATATCTTCGAACATAGGTTCCAGTTTGTCGTCCGGAGCTTCTCGTGATGTCTTCCAAGGTGTCGGAGTGACCCAGCCTGAGCTCACCATTTCATACCCGTCTGGAAGCGCCACGCATTCACCCTCACATGCGATTATTGAATCGCCTTTCTTGAGAACATCATCTATGATGAACCGATCGTCATTCCCTGGCGACACGTACAGTTTTCGATCTCCCTTGTACGTCTCAGATGCGAGTTTCAACCAATTTTCGAGCCGTTTCACCATCAGTTTATTGAACACTTCTTCCTGCGCGGCTGGGTTCTCAGCTAGGCGGTCAACCTCATTTTTGTCGCAGGGATATGAATAGTACCCAGCATTTCCTATCTTCTCACATTCAGCCTCCAGCTGGTTTGCCGAGATTCGCATATCTCGACCAAAGAGTCTGTAGGAGTATTCTGATCCCTCCTGCACCAAAGGAATGACCATCTTTCCAGTTATGTCTCCCCCCAGAATAGCCACGTCGGCCTTGAAGAAGTCGATCGCCTTCACAAATTTCTTCCAGCAAACATCGCTGCCATGCACGTCAGTGGTAAAGAAGAGCTTCAGCGCCAATGTGGGTCCGCTCGTGGCTTTATTTCTTAACCATATATGAGCTTTGCCGCGTGAAGCTCAGCCGATTGTTGGTTCCCTAAGTGCTATATCTCGCCTCAAGTCGATTTTCGTCGGGTCGATTGGGTTGGGTACGAAGATTGAGCTTGTAAACCAATTGATATCATCTCAAAGGCGAATTCATCTCTGCACGCTTCCCACTCCGATTGAAAAGCCGAAGGGGTTACAGGCTCTCGTACCCTCAATAGACTTGCTCTTGAAGCGCGACGATGTGATGGAGCTAGCGCTGGGTGGGAACAAAGTCAGAAAGCTAGAGTTCCTAATGGCTGATGCTCAGTCCAAGGGCTGTAGTACTGTGATTACTACGGGTGATCTGCATTCCAATCACGCACGGTTGACCGCGGCCGCTGCACGAAAACTCGGCATGAAGCCAATCCTAGTATTGAAGGGCAAGAAGCCTGACGTAATTACAGGAAACCTGATGTTGGATTACCTGTTCGGTGCTGACATCAGATATTTCGTTGGGGAGCGGAAGGAAATTCCGTCGGAGATGGAACGCATACGAAAAGAGGAGGATGCTAAAGGAGAGCGGTGCTACGTTATTCCATCAGGTGGAGCGAGTGCGCATGGTGTTCTGGGCTACGCGAACGCTATTCTTGAGTTGAGGGAGCAACTTCAAGCAGAGGCCGACGAAATTGACTATATCGTCTTCGCCACTGGGTCAGGAGCTACACAGGCGGGGCTAGTTCTTGGAGCGAAACTTGCTGGCTTGAAGGCGAGAGTGGTGGGCGTAAGCGCTGGTGATCCGGCCAGCGAGATAGCAGGCGACGTAAAGCGTCTAGTTACTGAGGCTGCGAATCTTCTTAGGATTAGGGTCGATTTGGCGCCGGAGGATATCATTGTCAACGACGACTATACTTGCGGAGGATATGCCCATGTCACGAGGGAAGTGACAGACTTCATTGAAACAGTCGCCCGGAAGGAAGGCCTACTTGTTGATCCAGTCTACTCCGGGAAAGCAATGCTGGGATTGGTGAGCTTGGCGAAGAAGGGGTACTTCTCGAAAGGTAGCCGCGTGCTATTCATTCATACCGGGGGCGAACCGATAATCTTCAGTCACTGGCGGCCGAGCATAAGAGCATGACCGTGATCGGTTACGGATCGCTAGAGGACTCTCATCCTTGCAACTGGATATTGAATTATCACTAACGAGCAAGTATCCCGGTCTCAGAGCTCTTCTACAAACGATAGACAGCGTGGTCGTCACGAAGACAACGGCTCCTTTAGAGGAGCTCAAGAAAACGATTGCAGACGAGGTCAAGTCGAAGTACACTCTTGAATCGTTGAAGGATATCCCGATCTTCCGTGCTTACAGGGATTTTTTCTGGCGTGCAGGAGTCGATCCTACAAAGGTTCGACCCGCCGCCGAGGCTCTCATACGAAGAATTCTGGCGGGCAAACCGATCCCCACGATCAACTCGTTAGTTGACGCCTACAATTTGGCCTCGATTAAGACAGGGATAGCATTGGCGGCCTTCGATAAAGAGGGGTTGAAGGGTAGATTGTCAATGCGGGCGGCTAGGGAAGGAGATGAGTTTCATGGAATTGGGATGGGTAAACCGATGCGATTGACTGGAGGGGAGATTGTAGTAGCCGATGTCGAGAAACTTGTGGCGGTGTACCCGTACCGTGACGCTGACATAAGCAAAGTAACTGAGCGAACCAAGAACGTGTTGCTCATGGTGTGCGGTTGTCCGGGAATAGATGATGCCCCATTACTGGAAGCTCGAAGAGTCGCGTGTAATTTCATAGTAAGATTCTGTCAAGGAACATTAAGTTAGTCAGTGTTGCGTTTCGTGTTTTTCTCTCGGTCAGAACTATGCTATGTATCCTGATTTTCTGATGAAGTTATCTGAGATGGTTCTCAGGCTCTCGACCTGATCTGCGAGTTTGATCTTGCCATCTGGATTGGGTGTCACAAGCATGTAAGAGACGCCGAGCTTCTGCAGCTCGGAGATTATGGTTTTGTTTTCTTCCATGTTTCCGCAGAGGATTACTCTGCGTTCACCTTGGGCTCCTAAATATTCTGAACTCGTAACCTTACTGTTCAGTCCGATTCTGACACATATGGGCTTGTCCTTTCCTCCTGGAAGATTTCTGAATTGTGAGACAAGTTTCTTGAATGAATCGAGAGGCGAGACGTTCGGGTGCCACGCATCTCCCAATCTTATGGCCCGTCGCATAGCAGCTTCACTATTCCCTGCAATCCAGATAGTCAGGTGTTTCTGTGGCGGTTTTGGTTCGAAAACCACGCTCTTGAACCTGTGCGGGATGCTCTTGCCTTCGAACTCTGCGTTGGCCCCCTCGCTCCAGAGTTTCCTGATGAGTTTGATAGACTCGTTCAGTCTTCTTCCGCGTGTGTGGAAATCTGATCCAAGGTAATTGAATTCCTTTTCAACCCAACCGGCACTGGTTGCGAGCATCACTCTGCCTCCACTTATCTCGTCCAGAGTGGCGAGCTGTTTGGCCACGACGACTGGGTTACGCATGGCCATAATGAGTGATGAAATGCCGAGTTTCACGGTGCTCGTGTGCGCAGCCAGGTAAGCCAAGGATGTGATGCTTTCCAAGATCTTCTCGTATGGCGTACCGCTCTGTGTGGGCATTAGGATGTGGTCCGTTGTCCAGACAGAGTCGTAACCGATCCTTTCTGCTTCAAGTGCCATCGTGCGCATGGAATCTACTGAGAACGTTTCACCGTAGTTAGGTATGCATACCCCGAACTTCATGTCCGGATCGCAAATCCCTAAGGTGCTCAGAAAACTAGTAAATCTTCCCCTATTGTGCTGTAATCAGAAACGTCAGGGCGCCTCTAGCTACTATCAACGCCTGAACCAAGAGCTGAAAATCGATTTTTGTCGCGTGCAAAGATGTAAATTTGAGGTAATTCACTTTGCGATGGAGCGGCTAGCGATGGACGATTCGTTTCAGCGAGCCATACAGTCAGCAAGTAAGCTTCGTCAATTGAGTGACGAGCAATTGAGGATATTGGAGCGTGTCGATGAGGCTTGCCAGGAACTATACCTGCCGGAAGTTGAACACTACATTGCGCACAAGTACAACGATCAGACACCGCAAATCCTCAAGAAACATGGCTTGATGGGTCTTACTGTTTCCACGAAACATGGAGGAGCCGGAGCTGATTCACTCACTTGGGCGTTGGCACTGGAACGCTTCGGCCAGTTGGGTCTAGGCGTTGTAACCTTTGTTGACGTTCACTGCTTGCTAGCGTCTTTGGCGATTGAGCAATGGGGGACCGACTACCACAGGAGGAATTACTTGGCCCCAGCTGTAAAAGGTGAGAAGATTCTGGCCTACGGTTTGACTGAGCCAGAAGCAGGGAGTGATCCGACCTCCCTGAAGACGAGTTTCGAAGAACACGATAACGGGTATGTGCTCAACGGCACCAAGTATCTTATCTCAAATGGGTCGGTCGCGGACGCCCTGGTAATATTCGCTTACCCCAAGGGAAAGAAGGAGGGTATGTCAGCTTTTCTCGTCGACTCGAAGTCGGAAGGGTTCTCGGCGGCAATGCATCTGGAAGAGAAGATAGGGCTCTTCACCTCAGATACAGCGTTGCTCGAGTTGAGCAACTGCAAGGTACCAAAGGAGAACCGTCTAGGCCAACCGGGCAAGGGTCTTCACGTGGCATACTCCGCTCTGCTGAATGGTCGGATCGGCATCGCTGCCGGTTGCGTCGGCATAATTGAAGACTGCTTCAACTCAATCACAGAAAGAGCAAGATCACGCGTGCAACACGGAAAACCAATTGGTAAACACCAGTTGATTCAGCGACACTTGGCAAACGTAGCTATGAACTTAGAGATGGCTCGATGGCCAACGTACGTTGCCGCCTTGGAGAAGACGCAACTGGATGCTGCGCCCGAGAATTTGGAGCTCAGAAACAAAGTTGACCTTCAATCAGCCATAGCGAAACGTGTGGCCTCTCGAATGGCGTATGAAAGCGCCGATCTAGCCGTTCAGATCTTCGGCGGATTCGGGTATTCTCTTCTTTCACCGGTTGCCAAACATCTATGTGACGCTCGGGTGGCAAGGATCTATGAGGGCACGGACGAGATCATGGAACTCAAGATCGCTTCATTGGTCTTGGGAAAAGGGTTCGAAGCATACAGTTAAAGAACCAATCTTCAGGCTTTCGCAGACTTCTTCAACCTGTTCTTCAGATTCTCAAGAACCTGCATGACCATTTTTTCGGAAGTCGAATTCAGCATCTTAGCTCCGAGCCCTGCCATAATTCCACCAACAGTAACATCGACCACCCATCCCACTTTCGTTCCGGTTCCTATTTCGTCTATGTTGAAGCGTGTTTGAACTTCAACCGTGCTTCCCACACCTCGACCACTTCCAATAAGCCTTGCAGAAGACTGAGGAACCTTGTCTACTATGCTAAACTCGAAATCCATCGTTCCTCTCACGACGGAAATACCAACTTTGGCTTTCACTCTAAACGCGTCGGGTGAAACCGTTTCAAGGGATTCCAGGTCGGGGAAGCATGGTCCGATATCTCGCGGATTCAGAAGGAACTCCCATACAATGTTGCGCGGTGCGGAGCTTTCGAATGAGCCTTCCAAATGCATGTGCTTTCACGTTTGTGGCAATTGGTCTGCTGAACTGTAGATGGTTAAAGGCTTCGTTTTATGGGAGTCGGAACGGCAAATGCATATCCCACATTCTGGACTAGAATGGCTTGGAACTAGTCAATCCAAAACTCCTCGAATGGTGATCAGCAACTAATAGAATGACGCGAAGATGGCGCGAAGGTATTAATACACTAATTCAGATAGACGCACATACTTGTGGGGCACGTCTTGGTCAACTTGGCAACTGTCATTGCATTCTGGAAAAGGAAAGACTCCCAATCCGCCCCTGAACATGAGCGGATCATCCCCCTTCCCCAGTTGCCACCTACCGAGCCCGACCTGAGTCGGACAACATCGAAAGAGCAAGTTGACCATGCGAGGGAGACATTGAAGGTTTTGAAGGTGGAGAGGCAGATCATAGGATCAGCCGTAGCGACCATATACGAATCTCACACCAAAGGGCTCATCAGCACTATCGAACGGGATCGGCTTCTTCAAAAGTACAAGATTGACCTCGGCGGGCTAGAGAAGACGATCGACGAGAACCAGCGCATAGTTGATCTGTACGACCTCGAGGTGACACGAGAAGAGGTGGTAAAGAACTTCAAGACAAAGCTGGCTGAGATAGATGCGCGAATCAAGAATCTACGATCAGGCGGTCCGCTAATACGCAACAATCCAAATCAACAAAAGCCCGACTCCTCAGAGGCGCATGGCAAGGCATCTACTCAGGAGGATAACGGACATCAGAGCGTAGAAAAAAACTCTAGAACTGAGCAGGATCAACAGATCACTGATGCCGAGAAGAGAGTCGAACAGATTCGCGAGGAAATCCTGAAGGCCATGGATCGCCTTGAACAGATCGAGGCGGAAGGATAGTTTTGTCTTGGATTGAGGACGCGAAACGCAAGGCCGTCCTCAAAGCCCTAGAGCCCCTGAAGAACGGATGGATAGTCGGAGTAGGAAGCGGGTCCACAATGGCGCATGCCATCGTGGAACTGGCAAGACGAACGAAGGCTAGGAAGCTTGAGGTATCAATTGTTCCGACGTCGCATCAAATCGAGAACCTCGCCATATCTCACGGACTCAGAATCCTAAATATGAACGAGACCTTCACCATTGATTATGCGATCGACGGCGCTGATCAGGTTCATGAGTCTTCGCTTGATCTAATCAAAGGAGGAGGCGCAGCAATGCTCCGAGAGAAGATCGTTGACTCGGCTGCACGAAAACTCGCCATAGTCGTGGATGAGACCAAATTGACCAATCATCTTGGCGGAAAACAGTCAGTCCCATTGGAGGTTCTGCCAATGGCCTACAAACATGTGCAAATCCATATTGCTCGAATGGGAGGACGAGCGAAACTCCGCGAAGGCGTGGGAAAAGTTGGTCCCATTATCACTGATAATGGTAACTTTGTCTTGGATGCGGATTTCGGCAGGATCGGGAAGCCCTCTGTTCTGGAACGCCGGTTGAAGATGATTCCGGGATTGCTTGAGACCGGGCTCTTCTTGGGTATGGCGGACGTAGTTTACGTTGGGCAGAGCACCGGCGAGGTTAAGTCTCTGGAAGCTTGAAGATCCGCTCAGTGGAACCATGTCCAGATGGATACCCCTTCTTGTAGGTCTGCTAGTTGCCTTGGCTCTGGGGCCTCTTTCCACGAATCCGATCCTTAGGGTTTCTCAAAGTTTGAACCCAGCGGATGCTCCATTTCAGAGTCAATCACTCATGACGCTCACAAGCTCGGCTTTCAATAACGGAGAACGGATTCCTAGTAAGTATACGTGCGATGGAGCCGACGTGTCGCCACCACTGAATTGGACACGGATTCCAACTCAGACCAAAACGTTTACTCTGATTCTGGATGACCCTAACGCAAACGGATTCACTCACTGGATAATCTTCAACATACCCGCCACTTTGATGGGTTTACAGGAGAACGTTGCCAAGATTGGGAAACCTTCCAATGGTCCGATCGCTCAGGGAATGAACGGTTTCGGTATAGTTGGCTACAACGGCCCATGTCCGCCGTCTGGGACGCATCATTATGTGTTCCGCCTCTATGCTCTCGACGCTACACTAACACTATCCGCGGGTGTCACGAAGCAGTCCGTTCTAGCGGCTATCAGCGGCCACGTGCTGGGACAAGTCGATCTCATGGGCCTCTATCGATAAGGTGGTACCCCTAGATTTTTCCCACGGGCATGTTTCGTTGCCGGGGTGGGCTTCTGAGATCAGAAGGCTCCTGTTTTTCGTAGCTACTCTTATGGTTTAAGATGTGGAAAGGTCCTAAATCACAAAGGTGGCCGTCACGAAAGTAGTCGCTTGTTGTGGTTCTTAGTCATGGGACCGTCAATCAACCCATTTCAGGTAGCGTCTATTCACTGATGTCATAGATTTCGTGCGCAGACGCAAATGGGACTATTGAGGCGTCAGGAGCAAACGTTCAGCTTGCAGCGTGACAATCTCTCAAGAATCTCGAGAAGACAGTTTCTTAAAGATGCTGAAGACGTCGCGAAAGTTGCCCTTGGATCCGCTCTTGTGGGTAGCGTTTTTTCGCTCTTGAGTATCTTTCCCGCATACGCCTATCATCTGTATGTTGATTTGCTAGGTTATTTTGCGAACAATAGCGACAGATACAGCGTATATTCTGTTGGAGAATATGAAACTGCCTTTCAGAGTGATAAGGTCAATATTGCACTGAGACACGATGTTGATCTGGTATATGGCTTTGAAATGGCAAACGCGGATGTGGCGCGTAGGGGCAACATAAGCAGCACTTTCTGTTTAAGAGTAAGCTCAAAGGATTCACCGGCGGTTAACTGTCCATACAGTCTAAGAGATGATAAAGAATTCAGATCCTTCTATCAGAACGTGGAACGTAATGGCATGGAAATAGGATATCACTATGAAGCTGTCGATAAAATTCTGACCATAGACGGCGTCGAGAAAGTCACAGCAAGAATTCAGTCTGACGATTCGATTCCTCCCGGCATCAAACAAGCTTTGATCTTTTTGGTTTCTGGTGGCATGGTTCCTATTACCAGTGAAATCAGAAAACAGCTTGCAAGAGTCTTAGTAACGGAGGATGTCATAAGCCTCTTCAAATCAGAGCTTGGTTCTATGCGTGGTTACTTTGACAAAATAACAACTGTAGCTCCTCATGGTGGTCGATTCAATTATCTGGTTGAGGAAAGTGAGAAATGGGATAGTCTGAGGAACGAGTGCGGCGTTATTTCTGCTTACAGAATCCCTCTGACGAGATATATCTCTGATATTGACAAGAAGGTTAAGAACGATTTTAACGGAGATTTGTATCAGTTTGTCGTCACAGAACTGGAGAAATATGCTCCTCCAGCTAGAGTGGAAATCTCGGCCCATCCTGAATATTGGTTCATACGAGACTAACTAATCCAGATGACCTTTCGATTTTGAGAGAGCATGAGGGCTGTTGCCGGGTTGCCCTTTGATTGTGGTTATTCGGCATGGGCCGTAGGCATCAGCAGCAGATTGCTCAGTCATCTCAGACCGAGAATTTTGATATGACCACCCAAACCGTGAGTTCGCAGGGCGCAGCTCCACCCAGCCTCCCAACAACACCTTTCACGCATCCGCAACGGTGCTGGCAATCTATTCCTCATACAGGAGACGCAGGTACTGGTGCCGGGAGCGGGGTTCGAACCCGCGGCTTCTGGGCCCACGGCTCTCCAGATTATGAGTTTCGTCCCTTAAGCCTGGCTGGCGCTCTACCAGCTGAGCCACCCCGGCCCAACCCAAAACACAGCGATCCTGCATGTAAAAACGTTCTCCATCAGTCGCCAGTGCGGGTGTGAAAAGTGTTTAATGAATAATCGAACATGATTCCAAGCAGTTGCTGAGCTGGGCGCGCATGGAGTTTGACTATCTCACTCTAGACGATTTTGATTTACGAGACAAAAGGGTGCTCTTAAGATTGGATATCAACGCGCCGATCGATCCTGACACCGGGCAGATTCTGGATGATGGTCGAATAGTGGCCGCGAAACCTACATTGGACGCGCTCACGCAAGCCAAAGTGGTAATTCTCTCCCATCAGAGCCGTCCGGGAAAAGAGGATTTCACGTCGCTCAAAGAACACTCAATCATAATGCAGAAGAACTGCTCGCAACGCGTTAAATTCATTGACGATGTCATGGGACCGGCCGCTAGAGAAGCAATCAAGGAAGTCAAGAGGGGCGAAATTCTGGTCTTGGACAATGTGAGATTCTGCGCTGAAGAAACACTTGAGGAGAAAGTCGAGAAGCTCGCCAAGACAAACCTCGTCACTCGATTGGCTTCGCTATTCAATATTTACGTGAACGACGCGTTCGCTGCGGCACACAGAGCCCAAACCTCGCTGGTAGGCTTTCCATACGTTCTTCCATCCGCTGCGGGCCGGTTAATGGAGAAGGAACTTGCCGCGCTGAAGTGCCTTCTGGTCGAACCCAAGCGTCCAAGCACATACCTGCTCGGCGGCGCGAAGGTCGAGGATAAGGTTCCAGTCATTGAGAACATACTCGGCACGAAGAAAGCTGACCACATCCTCGTGGGAGGCATGGTTGGTAAGATGTTCCTGAAAGCAGTTGGGCACAAATTTAACGAGAAGGAGGAGAGAGAGCTTGCCGAGATGACGGATCAAGTGCAGAAGGCCTATGCGATCCACGCCAAATACCGCGACCGAATCATCCTTCCCTTAGACTACGGGACGCTTGAGGATGGGAAACGTGTCGAGACACCTGTCCACAGGTTGTCCAAGTCGGGTTATTCAATGGATATTGGCGCCGAAACCGCGGAAAAGTATGCCAACATCATAAGTGAGTCGAAGACTGTGGTTGCGAGCGGACCGATGGGCGTTTTCGAGCAGGATTGGTTCGAGACGGGCACAAGGAGGATTCTTGAGGCGATGGCTAGCAGTAACGCCTTCACGGTGATCGGGGGAGGCCACTTGTCCGGTTACGCGGCGATCCTCGGGATAGAGAAGAGGTTCTCACACGTCAGCACGGCGGGAGGTGCGATGCTTACTCTATTGGCAGGTGAAGAACTACCAGCCATAACTGCGTTGGTGGAATCCGCAAAACGTAGTAAAAGACGTTAGGATCGAGTCTAACCGACAATTTTAAGGTCGCTTGCATCATAGTCGGCGTGCGCCTCGGTGGCTCAGCCTGGTAGATGCCTATCCGATCCAAGCACTAGAGAGCAGCCGCCTTGTAAACGATGTCCAAGCAAGCGGCAGGCCGCGGGTTCGAACCCCGCCCGAGGCTCCATGATACTAATTCGAAGCCCCATCTTTGCCTCGTATTCTAGTTCCTCGCGTCTTATGTCTTTCGAGAGATTAAACGCGATCTCAGTTCTAGTTACGTTGCCCCCACCAGGAGTACGGGGGATATAGGTAAGAATTGGTTTTGGAGGTCCACGTGGAAGTCGGGAAATCGACGTGTAAGTTATACGTTGGGGGGTGGTTTTTGGGTGTAGCGTGAGGTTTTTCGATGGATGGTATGTCAACGGACGGTATTTGTCGAGTTCGAGTATTTTTCGCGGTACTATTCATGACGCACACGGGATAATGAACCAAGCAAAAGGTCCATCTCTGAGGAACCACAAGTAGTTGGTGGAGACGAAAGAATGGAGAGAGTTGTTCCTGGCTGTCCAGGCTGCGGTGGAAAGATGATTTTCTATTCTAGTGACGCTTATTCGGAACATTACATTTGTCCGGATTGTGACCGGTTTCTGGGGATTCCAAGACCGATTGACTTCTTCCGTAAGAGTGCTTTCAAACGTAGAATATATTGACTTGACTCACACCGGATATCGCTGTGCAACGAAAGTCGAGGCAACGAGGCTTGGAGAAGGTCTGGAAAGAGACTGGAGATTCGGCCTGATCGGCGCGAATCCTAATGTATTCTGAGAGAATGAGAGGATGAGTAGCAGAGAAATCTCTTTGAGAGTTGCTGACGCCAGGCAGCGAGATGTTGGGCAACACAAAGTCCGCATCGTCAACGATACGATGCAGAAGCTCGGAATAACTGCGGGAGATTTTATTGAAATTCATGGGAAAAAGATGACTGTAGCTGTAGCATGGCCCGCGTACGCTGAAGATCAGGGACAAGAAATTGTAAGGATGGACGGCCTTATTCGAAGGAATGCTGGTGTTGCTCTAACCGAGTACGTCAACGTTAGAAAGGCAGACGTGAAAGAGGCTCAAGCGATCGTGTTCGCGCCAACAGACGTACGCCTTAGCGTGGACGAGGAGTTTGTGACTTTCGTGAAAAGACGATTCATGGACATACCGTTTATTGAAGGAGACATGACCCTTCTTTCGATCTTCGGAAGCGCCGTTCCATTGATGGTTACGAGAACACGTCCGCGTGGCCCAGTGAAGATTACAGAGGCAGCCCAAGTCCAAGTATTAAGCGAGCCGACGCTCGAGAAGAAAGGGATCCCGATAGTAACATACGAAGACATAGGCGGTCTACAGGAAGAGATACAAAGAATTCGTGAGATGGTGGAACTGCCTCTCAGACATCCGGAACTTTTCCAGCGACTTGGTATCGAACCACCTAGAGGCGTATTCCTGTACGGGCCTCCAGGTTGCGGGAAGACACTTCTCGCAAAAGCTTTGGCTAACGAGTCTGACGCAAGCTTCTACGTGATCTCCGGACCGGAGGTAATGTCAAAGTTCTATGGGGAATCAGAAGCGAGATTACGGGAGATATTCCAAAAAGCACAGGAGACATCGCCTAGCATAATCTTCATTGACGAATTAGATGCGATCGCACCAAAACGTGAAGAAGTAACGGGCGAAGTAGAACGTCGAGTCGTCGCACAACTCCTGTCTTTGATGGATGGAATGGGATCTCGCGGCAACGTAATAGTAATCGGTGCAACCAACC
>Ga0315282_10005771_pt1 | contig 20966 bp, 20 predicted proteins | sample YL17G07_20_MG_FD_203693 | JGI IMG/M metagenome (GOLD analysis project Ga0315282, IMG submission 203693) | Sediment microbial communities from Yellowstone Lake, YNP, Wyoming, USA - YL17G07_20 | ecosystem: Environmental > Aquatic > Freshwater > Lake > Sediment | place: USA: Wyoming | collected... | reverse complement strand
GCAGCAGGACCGGGCGGGCCTTCCCAATATGCGCGCTCGTTCACTCGCGGTGGTCGTCGTGTGTACGGCGTGGCTGTCGTCGAGCCGCGGTGCGGTGGTGCTCGCCGACACGCGCTCAGCCGTCGTGACGATTCGTGTCGAGATTCACGAACGCATCTCGCTGCAGGTCTCGACGTCCGAGCTTCGCTTTGCCGTCACGCCGGCGAGAGCGGCCTCGCCACCGACCGCGACGATCGAGTTCTCCGCGGGCGCGCGAACCAGGGGCGGCGGCGAGGTGTTTCTGACCGTTGAGCCGATGGGACCGCTCGAAGGGTCACACGGCGCGGCCGATGTGGAGAGCGAGATCGAGGTTGCGGGGGACGCCACCGGGACCGTGGCCGGTGTGATCAGCGCAGAGGGCCCGCAGGTGGCCGCGCGATGGATCGGCGGTGGGCTGCGCACCGGGCGCCTGACGTTCATGCTCCGCGTCCTGGTCAACCCCGGCACCTACATCCTTCCCGTTCGTTTCGTGCTCAGCATTCCGTAGCGCGGGACAGCTGATCCCTACTTCTTGGGCACTTTGGGCGGGAACACCTTGCGGATCTCCGGCCGCTTCTCGAGCTTGACGAGGAAGATCACCTGCGGCGCCATGTTGTCCTTGGTGAGCTTGATCTCCACCTTCGGCTGACCGCCGACGAGCGCGCCCGCCGGCAGCGAATCAACGAGAAGCTCGAGGGTATGCTGGCCGGCGCGCACGCTCTCGAAGCGGAACTTCCCGGTGGTGGCGAGCTCCGATCGCGCGCCGCCGTCGAGCACCAGCACCGCGCCGTCCACCGGCTCGTCGCCCTCGTCCAGCAGGCCGTTGCCGTTCGCGTCGTGGAAGACACCGCCCTGCACCGTGCCGACCGGAATCAGGCCGAACGACACCTCGCTCGCCTTCCCCCGTGCCACCTCGATGGCGAGGCTCGCGTTCTCCGGGACGTCGAAATCGGCGGGCAGCGCCGAGAGGTCGAGCCCGACGACGTGGTCGCCCACCTGCGCGTTGACGAACCTGAACCGCCCGTCGTCGCCGGAGACGACCTTCGCCGTGCCATCGAGCGTGAATGGGATGCTCCCGATCAGCTGTTCGTCCCTGTCCTGCACCCCGTTCGCGTTCCAGTCGACGTAGGCGAAGCCGCTGAGGGTGCCGGTTCCCCGCCCGGCACGGGCCAGCACGGCCGGCGCGCCCGGTGCTGCCACACGGACCGTGCCGGTTGGCAGCCGGTAGGTGAGTCGCACCATCGAGCGCGTGACCCAGGGGCTCACGTGGCCAATCGGCACCGGCGAATGGTCCAGGAAGAAATCGAACGCGATCATCGTCCGCGCGTTGAGCTGGCCGTTCAGCCCGGCGTTGAGCGCGTTGCGTGGAGTCAGGGCGCTGGTCTGCAGATCGACCGTGCGGCTGAGGGTCCCTTCTGCCCGCGCGTAGAGCTGGCGGTGCGGGATCTGGAACTGGCCCCCTCCGCTCACCTGCCAGAACGACTGGCCACCGCCCGCCTTGTCGTTGCGGCGTATCACCATCGCCGACGCGAACACCTGGTTGGAGCCCTGGAGGCTGTAAAAGATCTGCGCGAACACATCGTGTTCCGTGTTCGTGCTGGCGAGGCTCGACACGTCCACGTTGGACCGTCGCTCGTAGCGGCCGATCGCGTTCCATCGGTTGAACCTCGCCTGCCACTCGGTGGAGATCACGCCCGTGTCGGTGTCGAAGCCGGGGCCGAACCGTGACGGTTTCGCCTGTCGTGCGCCCTGTTCCACGCGGACTGTCACGAACGAACGCTCGCCGATGTTCGTCGTCACGCCGCCCACGCCGCGTGAGGAGGTGCCCTGAGGTCCCTGCACGCTCGAGAGGGCAGCGGCGGACGGATCCAGGTTGTTCTTGAAGACGTCGACGCTGCCGAACACCCGGAGCCGGGGCCGAAACTCGTACTGGCCGGCGGCAAACGCGCCCTTCCGGTCGTTGAAAGGATAGTTGAGCGTGGTGAGATCGCCCGGCGAGAGGCGCTGGGCGTCGACCTGCAGCCAGCCGCGGGCGATCGTCCAGCGGGCTCCGGCGAGCAGGGTCGGCGCGTTCTCGGTGATTGGCGAACCTTTGCGCCGGAAGCTGGTGTAGCCCGCGTCCGCAACCACCTGGAGCGAGGGCCTGGCCAGGTACCGCGCGCCCGCCCCGCCCCCGGCGCTGGACTGGATGGGGCTGGTGAACTCCTTCACGTTGGTGGTGCGGATCCGCGAGGCGTGAACGAACAGCTCGGTCTTCGCATCGAGCCGGTGAGCCGCGCGTGCCAGCAATGTCGTCTGCCCGAGCGCTTCCGGATCGGTTCCGAGGATGTTCCGCAGCACGGTCGTGCGCCCCAGCGTCAGGGTGATCGAGGTCCTCTGATTGAACCCGGACACGGCCCCGCCACGGAAGGTCACAGCGGGCGCGAAGAGATTCGTGAACGAGTAGTCGGTGATCGGCGGCGTCAGGTAGGTGTCGCCCGCCTCGAAGCTCCACGTCAGGCCCCTGGCCTTGAAGTCCCTGATCGCGCCGAAGGTCCGGCCCAGGTGCGGGCTGTCCCCGTACCGCGTCGCATGAAGCTCGATCTCGAGGTTGCCGAGGCGAAACCCGGGCTGGAACAGCGCGAACCCGACGTCCGGCTCGAAGGTGTTGATGCCGCCGCGGCGCTCGGGATCGCCGGTGCTGATCTGCGTGGCGGTGGTGATCTGGAGGGAGCCCTGCTGGGCGAAAAGGGGGCCGCTCGACATGAGCACGGCGAGCGCCGCGCCCCACCTCACCCGCCGCATGGCTACGCGCCCAGCTTCATGGTCGTCTCGCCAACGAGAAGGGCCGGCAGGCCGACGTCGATCTTCACCTCGACGCGATACTCACCCGGAGGGAGCGGTTCCTGTTTCTCCCCCGCAGTCGGAATCGCGACGTCGCGCTCGCTCATTGGCAGGACGGGCACGTCTGGCAGCGTGAGCTGCCGGACGATCTTTCCAGTCGAACCGGAAACGGTCGCCGTCCCCTTGATCCTCACCTGCACCCGCCCGCTGTTCTTGAGCGTGGCGACGATCTGCGCCGGTTGCCCCTGCGGCGTGCGGATTTGAAGGTCGATGAGGTCCACCGCCGGGACAGGCTTCCCGACGGTGACGTAGACCAGCGTCGCGATCCGACCTCTGAAGGCGACCTGGCGTCCCCGGGATGCCAGGTCTTCGCTCTCCGGGGAGAACTCGAACATGATTGACGTCCGGTACCCGCCTTCAACCGTGTCCTTGGGCGCGGTGGTCGTGAACCGGATGGTCCCTTCGGCGCCAGGCTTGACGACCAGCTCGGGGGGATTCAGGCGGACCCATGCCGCCGCCGAGAACGGATCGGCTGCGTCAACCCCTTTGAACTGCGGCGTGCCGTCTTTCGACAGGTACCAGTCATCGACGCGCGCGTGGATGCGCACGGGTTCGGTGCCCTGGTTTGCCAGCCTGACGGCCTGCGTGTGCGTGCCGCCTGACCCCATCGTCACTTCCACCCGGAGGGGCGAGACCTCGACGGACACCTGTGCCGCGACGGGGCGCGGGAGCCCGCCCGCGACCGCGAGGAGCGCCAGGCCGGTCAGGGCGCGGTGAGCGTAAACGCGACAGTGACGGTGTACGTGCCGACGCTGTAGTTCCATGAGTTGGCCAGTGCGAAGATGACCGAACCGGTCTGGGCCGGGTTCACGTTGCCTGTCCCCGAGGCGACCGTCTGTGCGACCGTTCTGCTCAGCGTGCCGTTCTGGAACGGCGGCGCTGGCGTCGCCGTCCAGGTGACGTTGCTGATGAGGATCGTTGCGGCGCCGGCTACAAGGTCGCCACTGGCCAGCACCGTGATCCGCCAGTTGTTCTTACCGTTCTGTCGCACCCTGTAGGTGACCGTCAACACCCCGGCCGTGATGCTCGGCGTGACGTCGGGGTCGGCCGAGGCAAACGAGAAGCTGCCGGGCGTGATCGTCAGGTTGACGGTCTGCGCCGTCGCGGCCGCCGAGATGCCCACCTGGACCGCAACGGAGAGGATCGCAACCCGCACGCGAATCATGGTAAGGCCTGCTTCGTGTGGCATCAAGGCGCGGTCAGCGTGTAGGCAAGCGTCAGGCTGTAGGTGCCGGTCGCGTAGTTCCAGGAGTTCTGCAAGAGATAGCTTTGCGTGCCGCTGCGGTTGCCGGAGTCGGTCCAGGACCCGACCGTCTGCGCGGCGGTCTTGCTCATCGTGCCGGCGACGAAACCGGCGCCCGTCGCGGTCCAGGTCAGGTTGTTCACGAGGATGGTGGCCGTGCCCGCGCGGAAGTCGTCGCTCGCTAGCACCGTTAAGGTCACAGTCGTGCCAAGGCTCGTCCGGCCCTTGGCAATGATCGTGATCGCCCCCTGAGAGGGCGCGATGGACGGTGTCGTATCAGGGTCGGCGTCGGGAAAGGTGATGCTGCTCGTCGAGAGGCTCAGTTTTGCGAGTGCTGCGACGGTGGCTGTGCCGGTGACATTCTGGGTCTGGCTCGCCGCGTGCGCCACAGGCGCCGCGGCGAGCAGCCCGCACAGAGCAATCACCAGGGATCCGGTCGTTCTCATTGCCCCACCGGCCGAGAGGGTTGTGGTCCACTCGCCTCGGGCCTGTTATCGGCTAGGGGGCGGTCAGCGTGTAGGTGACCGTCATCGAGTAATTGCCTGTCGCGTAGTCCCAGCTGTTTGCCAGAAGGTACGTCTGGGTTCCGCTATGATTCCCAGACCCTGCCCAGGATCCGAGCGAGACCGCTGGATTCGGACTCTTGTCCATCGTACCGGCGGAGAATCCATCGCCGGCTACCGTCCAGGTCACGTTCGCCACTCCGATGGTATCTGTACCAGACTTGAGGTCGTCGCCGGCCAGCACTGTGAGGGTGATGTTACTGCCCGCGGCTGTCTTGCCCTTCGCTGTGACGCTGACGACCGGTGCCCCTGTGATCAAAGGGGTCGTGTCCGGGTCCGAGTCCGCGAAAGACACCGCCGCGGTGTTCAACGTCAGCTTCGCGGTCGCTGAGACGGTTGCGGATACCGTCACGGTGCCGGTGGTATTTGCCGCCCATGTGTTCGCGGCCGCGATGATGAGCACGACCGCCATGATACCCAGGATTCTTGTCAACTGTCTCATTGCCGTTCTCCTTGGCTCATTCCCTCCGCCTTGAGAGGAGGGTCGCACGCGTTTCTCGCCTGGATCCGCCGGGCGTGCCCGCGGCGGTGGGTCATCTCTCTAATGGCCGTGACCGTCTCCGTTCCCGTTCCCATTGGTCGGCCGCTGGCTGTCGAGCCACGCGTCCAGGTCACTCTGCCGAAACCGCCACTGGCGCCCGACGCGCACCGCCGGCAACTGACCCTCACGGATCAGGCGGTACACGGTCCGGGCATTCACGCGCAGGTAGGCGAGCACATCGTCGGTCGTGAGGAAGATCGCGTTGTCGGAGCGGCTATCGGGATACCAGACTGTCATCTCAATGACCTTCGATGTGCCATATCGTCCCGACATCAGTGGAACTTTATATGACACTGACAACACTAGTGTCACTTCTACCGTTCCTCATGTCAACCAATTTTTTTAAGGAATTCTTGTCTTTGGCTAAGTTGTTACCGTACAGTATCTTACAGACAATGCTTGGGCTTGGAGCGTCGGGGTGGGAAGACTCAGAGGGACAAAAACGACGCCGAACCCGGCCGCCACGACGAATAATGGCCAGCCCCTCCACCGCGAACGCGTAGGAGATCCTCTGCGGCCTCTGCGCGGGCCGACTCGCGCTATTCTCCCAGCGCCTTGGCGGCGACGGCGAGCACGCGCGGCACGCGGAACGGCTTGGTGAGGTAGCCGGCCACGCCCAGGTTGATCGCCTCGATCGCGCTCGCTTCGGTGGAGAAGCCGGTGATGATTACGACCGGGAGATCCGGCCGCATCCGCTTGGATTCGCGGATCACGCTCAGGCCGTCGAGGCCCGGCATCTTCAGGTCGGTGATCAGGAGGTCGTACGGATAGAGCCGCAATCGCTCGAGCGCCGAGCGCCCGTCGGGCGAGGTGTCCACGTCGTACTCCGCGAGCGCGAGCGTCTTCGCCAACAGCTCGCGGATGCTCGCCTCATCGTCGACGACGAGCACACGCGGGCGGCCGGCGGCCGGCGCCGAGGTCGGGACCATCGCAGGCGGCTGTGCCGTCGCGGCCGCGCCACGGCCTCCGCGCGGCCGCTGGCTCTCCAGCCACGCGTCGAGATCGCGCTTCCGGAACCGCCACTGCCGGCCCACGCGGACCGCGGGGATCTTGCCCGCCTGGATCAGGCGGTACACGGTGCGCAGGTTGACCTGCAGGTACTCAAGAACCTCGTCGGTGGTCAGAAAGGCTTCTTCAATCACGGTCTATCTCGCCGTCTCACGGCTCACGGGCAGCTCCAGGGTGAACACGGCGCCCCCCTCCTCGGGATTGGCGGCGCTGATGTGCCCACCGTGCTCCTGCACGATGCCGTAGGTGATCGCCAGCCCGAGGCCCGTGCCCTTTCCGACTTCCTTCGTGCTGAAGAACGGCTCGAAGATCCGGGGTAAAGCATCGGGGGGGATGCCGGGGCCGGTGTCCCGGATGTCGACGACGACGGCGTTGCGTGACGGCGAGAACGACGTGCGGACCATGATCTTGCCGCCGCCGGCCGACGCGAGCGCCTGCTCGGCGTTCATGATGATGTTGAGCAGCGCCTGCTGCAGGAGGAGCGGATCGCCCTGCACTTTGGGCAGCTTCTCGTCCGTGCGGCGCACGATCTCGATGTTCGCGGCCCGGCACGCGTCGGCCCGCATCGCGAGCGTGCGCGCGAGCGCCGCGTTGATGTTCACCGGCCGCCGGGTCACCTTGCGCCGGCCGGCGAACACCAGCAGGTTCCGGATGATCTTCGCCGCCCGGTCGGCCTCCCGGTACACGATCTGCACCTGGCGGCGGATGTCGCGCGGCACGCTGCGATTCGCGCGCATCAGCTCCAGGTGGCCGAGCACCCCCTGCAGCGGGTTGTTCAGCTCGTGCGCGATGCCCGCCACGAACTGCCCGAGCGCTGCCAGCTTCTCGGACTGGGTGAGGCGGTCGCGCAGCGCCACGCGCTCCGCCTCCAGGCGCGCCTGGCTCGTGTTGTCGCGCGCGACCACGACGCTGCCCACCAGCTCGCCCTCCCGGCTCACGAGCGTCGTGACCGTGAGCGAGAAGGTGCCGCCGAGCACCGGGTCCTCCATGTCGCGCGTGTAGCTCTTCGGGCCGCCGTCGCCCGGCTCGAGATCCAGGCCGGAAATCCAGTCGCTCGTCTCCGGGCCGAACAGTTCGGCGAGCGGCCGGTCCATGGTCTCCACGCGCCCCAGCCCGAGCCGGTCGGCGAACGAGCGGTTCACGTGGACGACGCGCCGCCGCGCATCACAGACGGCGACGAGATCGGGGATGGAGTTGACCGTGTTCTCGAGCTCGCGCCGGGAGCGCAAGACCTCTTCGAGCAGTTGCACGTTCTCGATCGCGCCCGAGATCTGGCGCCCCACCTCGTCGGCCCGATCGAGCAGATCGATCTCGCCGCCCGGATCCACCCGGAGTCCCTCGAACACCAGCGTGCCGAGCGCGCGGCGCCGCCCCTTGAGCGGCACGGTGACCAGCGACAGCGCGTTGCCCTCGTCTTTGTCGGCGTCCGGGGGAGCCATCTCGCCGATCTCCGCCCGTTCCCGGCGCAGCGCGACCGCCGGGGGCGTCGGTGAGCCTTCGCTGACGGCGCGAACGCTCGTCGCGACGTACTGCGGGTCGGAAGAGGCGGCGAGAACCAGTTCCCGCGAGCGCCGGTCGTACAGCCACACCGACGCGCGGTCGGCGGCGAGCAACCGGCTCGTTTCGCGGCAGAAGGTCTCGAGCCCGCTCGTCAGCTTGAGCGAAGACGACGCCAGGCGCGAGAACGCGTGCAGCAGGTCACGCAGCTCGCGCTGCAGGTCGGCGTCGCGTTCCATTCGGGCGCGTTCGAGCGCGAGCACGAAGGCGTCGCCGACCACGGCCACTGCGCTCCCGCCGTCGGATGGCTGGCCCGCGTCGGCACGGCCGACGATCAGCATGCCGAGCCGCTCGTGCAAACGGGCCAGCGGCACGAGCAGCGCGGCGCGGCAGCCGAGGTGGGCGGCGAGGTCCGGCATGCTGGTGCGCAGGTCGGGCACCGCGACGACCTCGCGCCGCGCGAAGGCGCGCTCGCACGCTTCAGCTTCCTGCCTGGATGTCAGCCACGGCTCGACCGACAGCCACGTCAGACCGAACCCGGACGTGGCGCGCAGCGTGTTCGTCCGCGGATCCAGCTGCAACAGCACTGAGCAGGTGCCGCCCGCGGACACCACCGCGCGCTCGTGGAGCTGGGGCAGCAGATCGGCCATCCGGTCGGTCCCCGCCAGCACGCGCACCAGATCCGCCGTACCGCTTTGTTCAGTCACGGCTCCCTCGGCGCTCACCCGCTCCTGGCCGTCGTCGCCGAGCCGGACCCTTCCCCAGCCGGGCAGGTGGGTAGCCGTCGGATTCTACAATAACCCCGGCCGAAATCGATGAGCCACCTTACTGTCGGGCAAATGCCCAATGAAGTGTCGGCCATTTGGCGTTACTATGAAGGTTCTTGGCTCTCGGCTCTCGGGTCTCGGGTTGCCGCCAGCAGGTCATGGTTCCCTCGGTCCGACTCTCGACCCGTACCCGGCGTCTAACCAAGAAGAGTGGGGTGGTACCGGCCTTCAGCCATCAGCTCTCAGCCGTCGCCTCTCAGCTGGTGCGCTGGCAGCTCGGAGCCGAACGCCGGCAGGCTGAGCGCTACAAGCCGAAGGCTGAACGCTCGAGGAGACAGACCTGAAGGAGCTTGCGCTCCCCGTCGCGTCGACCGACGAGGAGCTCGTCGCGCGGTGTCAGGGCGGCGACGCCGACAGCTTCAACCACCTCATCGAGCGGTGGGAACGGCCGATCTATGCCCTGGCGTACCGCGTCCTCGGGCACGAGGAGGACGCGCGCGACATCTGCCAGGAGACCTTCCTGCGCGCCTTCCGCGCGCTCAGCGGCTTCCGGGGCCAGGCCAAGTTCTCGTCGTGGCTGTACCGGATCGCCCTCAATCTGTGCCGTGACTGGATGCGGCGCGAGCGGCGATCGCCGGTCGTGTCGCCGCCCGACGGGGTGGATCTCGTCGCCCTGGCTGCCGAGCGGGAGACCGGCGAACCGATCGAGGAGCTGGTCGCCCGCCGCGACATGAGCCGCAGCGTGGCCCGCGCCATGGCGGCGCTCTCCGAGGAGCAGCGGACGGCGATCATCCTGAAGGAGTACCACGATCTGACGTTCCAGGAGATCGCGGACCTGCTGGGCTGCCCGCTCAGCACGGTCAAGACGCGGTTGTACCAGGGGCTGACGGTCCTTCGCCGGGAACTCGAACGGGGTGGACCGCAGGCGGCGATCCGCTCTGCGGTGAGCACACGCTGACGTGGTCGAACCGCCTGCGGTGAGCGCACGATGACTCGGTCGAATTGCCGGTGGTGAGCGCACGATGACTCGCTCGAACCACCGGCGGTGAACACACGATGAATCAGTCGAATCAGTCGCCTGCGTGCGATCGGAAGGAGTGGCTCGTTGCGTACCTCTACGGCGAATGCGACGACTTCGAGCGGCAGGAGGCCGAAGCGCACCTCTCGACCTGCCGGACGTGCGCGACCGAGCTGGAACAGCTACGGGCCGTGCGCGTCGGGCTCGGCGAGTGGGTGCCGCCGGATCGGGCGCCCGGCTTCAGGCTCATGCCGCAGCCGGTCGTCGAGCTGCCGATGGCACGCCGCGCCTGGCCGATTCCGGCCTGGGCCCGGGCGGCGGCGGCCGTGCTGCTGGTCGCCGGCGGCGCGGCCCTGGCGAATCTCGATGTTCGATACGGGTCGGGCGGGCTGACGATTCGCACCGGCTGGCAGCACGCGCGCGAGACCGCCGCGGCGATACCGGCGAAAGGCACCACCTCGGCGCCCTGGCGCGCCGATCTCGCCGCTCTCAGGGATCAGTTGCGAAACGAGATGGTGACGGTGCAGCCGGCCCACGGCTCACCCGAGCCGGGGCCGATCGCGGCCGGCGCGGTCGCTGCCTCGGCGAGTGCGGGAGGGACCGGCAGCGTCGCGCAGGCACCACTGCTCCGCCAGGTGCGGGTGCTCATCGACGAGAGCGAGCGCCGGCAGCAGCGTGAGCTCGCGTTGCGCCTGGCCGATGTCCTCCGCGACTTCGAGACGCAGCGACGAGCCGACCTGGTGCGCATCGAGCAGGGAATGGGACAGATCGAAGGACGAACCGGGGCCGAGGTGGCGCAGCAGCGCCAGATCCTCAACTACCTCGTGCGAGTGTCGCAGAGACAGTAGGGATGTTGGAGGTCGTGCCGTGAAGCGTTCATCCATTCGTTCCGGTCTGGTTCTGGCGGCCGGTTGTCTGCTTGCCGTGCCCGCGATCGCGGCTCAGCAGGAAGCGCCGGCTGCGGCTCGGCAGGTGACGTCGCTGCCGCGATCGGCGGATCAGGCCAAGACGCGTTACCAGATCTCGGTCATGGAAGGGGTGCTCGAGCGCGCGGTGGAGCAGGGGGCGCGGACGCTGACGCGGCGCGTGCAGGCGGTGATGCCGGACATGCTGCTGTGGGGCGGCATGGCGCGCGCGCGGGGCTTCAAGCTGGAGCCGTACGGCCTCTTCTTCGACGTCGAGGTGCCCGCCCTGCGCCGCAGCGTCGCCTGGAGCCTCCAGGTCCTCAACCGCGGGGATCTCGGCGTCACTGACGCGATCGCGTCGCTGACGAAGTACGTGCAGTCGGTCCCCGATCCGCAGGCGCGACAGCAGCTCGAGCAGGCGCTCAAGCGTGTCGAGCTGCAGCTGGGCCCGTCGCCGGCGCCAGCCGGCGCGCCACGGACGGGGCCGCAGATCGTGAACTCCGCGACCGCCGAGCAGGAGCGGGCGAGCGCGACGCGCTCGGTTCTGGAGGATCCGGGCGAGGCGTACACCAACGACGTCAAGAACGCGCTCATCGACGCGATGCTGGACTACCGGGGACTGGAGATCAGCCCCGACGAGTGGCTGACCGTCGCGGCGCGGGACAACGAGGACCGCAGCAGGCTCGGCCCGACCGATCCGTACGACGTCGTGACGATCACCCTGCGCATCCGGGGCAGCGATCTGGCGGCGCTCCGCGCCGGCCGGCTGACCAAGGACGAAGCCCGGAAGCGCGTCGAGCTGAAGGAATTCTGAACTAGTGGTTCGAGAGGCCGGGTGCCGCCGGGCCATGGCGGGCCCCGGGAAGCCGATGCGTCATTCCTCGTTTGCGTGTGCGTTGACTGCTGTCCTCGCTCTTGCCGCGCTCGTCGGCGCCGCCTGCTTCCGTTCGATCGACGTTGCCACGGCGCTCACGATCACGGATGTGACCAGTGGCTACTTCGACGCGGGGATCGTCCAGAGTGCGGAAGGCGAGAAGAACAAGCTCGTGCCCAGCATCTCCTTCCGCCTGAAGAACGTCGACCAGACGCCGGTGTCCGGCGTGCAGGTCAACGCGGTGTTCCGCCGCCTGGGCGAGGCGGAGGAATGGGGCTCGAGCTACGTGCTGGGGATCGGGCCCGAAGGGCTCGAGCCGGGACAGTCCACCCAGCCGCTCGTGGTGCGCTGCCCGCTCGGCTACACCGGCCTGCAACCGCGCGCGCAGATGCTGCAGAACCATGAGTTCGTCGATGCGAAGGTGCAGATCTTCGCCAAGCACGGCTCGGCGAACTGGGTGAAGCTGGGCGAGTACGTGATCGTCCGGCAGCTCCTCACGCACTGACCGATCGAGGCGCCTTCATCAGGCACCGCCCTGGCGCACCTCCGTCGCGCGCCATCGTGGTGCCCCTCCGTCGTGCACCTTCGTGGCGCACCCTCGTCGTGCACCTCCGTCGTGCCCCTCCGTCGTGCACCTTCGTCGTGCACCCCCGTCGCGCGCCATCGTCGTGCACCTTCGTGGCGCACCTCCGTCCTGCCCCTTCGTCGTGCACCTTCGTCGTGCCCCTTCGTGGCGCACCCTCGTCGTGCACCTTTGTCGTGCACCTTCGTGGCGCACCCTCGTCGTGCACCCCCGTCGTGCCCCTTCGTCGTGCACCTTCGTGGCGCACCCTCGTCGTGCACCTTTGTCGTGCACCTTCGTGGCGCACCCTCGTCGTGCACCCTCGTCGTGCACCTTCGTCGTGCCCCTTCGTGGCGCACCTTCGTCGTGCACCTTCGTCGTGCACCTTCGTCGTGCACCCTCGTCGTGCACCCCCGTCGTGCCCCTTCGTCGTTCGTGACGTGATGTGACGTGCACCGGGGCTACTCGTGCTGGTCCTTCTTCCGCACGAGCGGCACGAATCGCACGCCCGTCACGTGCTCGGTGCGCACACGACCGGCCTGGTCCTTCTCGATCACCTGGAGCTCCTGCACGTCGAACACCGGCCCGACCGGGATGACCAGGCGTCCACCCGGCTTGAGCTGCGCGACGAGCGCGGGCGGGACGTGATCGGGCGCCGCGGTCACCAGGATGCTGTCGAAGGGCGCGCCTGCTGGCCACCCTTCGTAGCCGTCGCCGGTGTGGACGGTGACGTTCGTGTAGCCGAGCCGCTTCAACCGTTCCCGGGCGTCGCTGGCGAGGGGCTCGACCAACTCGACCGTGTCGATGCGGCCGACGAGCCGCGAGAGGATGGCCGCCTGGTAGCCCGATCCGGTGCCGACCTCCAACACGCGATCGGTCGCCTTCGGCGTTGCCAGCTCGGTCATCAGCGCCACGATGTACGGCTGCGAGATGGTCTGGCCGTAGCCAATCGACAGCGGGCGGTCTTCGTAGGCGTGGTCGACCTCCTCGACCGGCACGAAGAGGTGGCGAGGCACCTCGCGCATGGCCGTCAGCACGCGCGCGTCGCGGATGCCTCGGGCGGCGATCTGCTCGGCCACCATGCGCTCGCGCGCGGCCGCGAACCGGTCCGGGGGCTCTTCCGGCGCCTCCGGCGCGGGCGTGCGCGAAGGCCACGGAAGCACCGACAGAAGCAGCCAGAGGATTGGTGACGTCATTGCAGCATCCATGGCATTTCCGATTCTGTTGACCTGTTGATCTGGTAACTTGGCGGTTTCGTTTCGCCTCTTCCGGCGTCCTGCCGGCTGGCAGCCACCCTTCGTCCGACGCACGCTGTCCGCCGCGCGCCGGCGACTGCCCACCGGGCACTGCCTATATAATGCGCCGATGCCGTCCACCGTTTCAGCATCCTCACTCGAACGCCGCCTCGGTCCACTCGACGCCGCCGCCATCGTCATCTCGAACGTGATCGGCGTCGGCATCTTCACGACGCCCGGTATCATCGCGCAGATTGTGCCTCATCCCGCTGCGATCTTGGGTGTCTGGGCAGCCGGCGGCATCCTCGCCTTCGCCGGCGCCATGGCCTATGCCGAGTTGGCCGCGCTCCGGCCGCGAGCGGGCGGCGAATACGTGTACCTCTGCGAAGGGTTCGGACCGCTGGCGGGGTTCCTCACCGGCTGGACGTCGTTCATTGCTGGCTTCTCGGGCGCCATTGCCGCGGGGGCCGTCGGGGCGGCCGAGTACCTGGCGCGGTTCGTTCCCGCCGCCGGCAGCACTGCGCCGCTCGTCTCCATTCCGCTCGGCCTGCTCGACCTCCACCTTTCGCCGCGCGCCCTCGTGGCGCTTGCGGCCATCTGGGGCCTCGCGCTCATTCATCTGCGTGGCCTCGGCCCCGGCCGGATCGTGCAGAATGCGCTGGCCGGCGTCAAGGTGACCGCGCTGATGATCTTCGTGGCCCTCGGATTCGCGTTCGGCCGGGGATCGATGACGCACTTCGTGTCCGGCGTGGCGGTCCGGCCGACCTCGTGGCTCCTCGCCATGATTCCGGTGATGTTCAGCTACAGCGGCTGGAACGCGGCAGCGTACGTCGCCGAAGAGGTGCGCGATCCCGGGAGGAACGTTCCGCGCGCCCTGGCGCTCGGCACCGCCGCCGTGGTGCTTCTGTACCTGGGAATCAACGTGCTGTATCTCTACGCGCTGCCAGTCGGCGCCTTCAGCAGCCTCGGCCAGAGCGGTCAGATTGCGGCAGCGGCGGCAGTCGGCGATCGGCTGCTGGGACCGGCGGCGGGCGGGCTGCTGGCCGTGCTGACGATCATCATCGTGATGGGCAGTCTGAGCGCCATGGTCCTCGCGGGCCCCCGCATCTACTACGCCATGGCGCGGGACGGCCTGTTCTTCGCGTTCGCCGGCCGGGTGCACCCGAGGTTCCACACCCCCGCGGCCGCCATCGTCGCGCAGGCAGCATGGAGCAGCGTGCTGGTCCTCTCGGGCACCTTCGGGCAACTGCTCAATTACACGGGGTTCGCCGTCGTCCTGTTTGCCGGCGTTGCCGTCATCGCGCTGTTCGTCCTGCGATGGAAACGACCGAGCGACGCGCGTCCATTTCGCGCCTGGGGCTATCCCTGGGCACCCGGCATCTTCGCCGCGGCGTCGATGCTGATCGTGCTGAATGCGCTCGTGCGCGACCCCGGTCCCTCGCTGTGGGGTCTCGCGCTCATGGCTGCCGGGCTTCCCTTGTTCGTGTTTCTCCGGCGGCGTCACCCGCCCGAGACGGCACCCGCGTCTTGAGGAGCGCCCACAGGGTCACGGCGGCGAGCGCGCCGTCGCCCGCCGCGAACAGGAGGAACCAGTCGGGCGAGTGCCGCACGACGCGGTCGGCCACGAAGGCCAGCGCGCCCGCGCCCTTCAGGATCGGTCCCATCATCCACACGTAGCCGCGATAGCGGTCGGGGTCGCGGTACGGCAGCACGTACCCCACACCGATCGCGAGGACGAACAGGGCATTCAAGTCCGCGTGTATTGGTGGAACCGGGAGCGGCACCTCGAAGAGGCGCGCGATCAGGCCGCGGGCGAGCAACAGCGCGAGCCCAACCAGGATGTCGTAGATGCCGGAGATGGCCGCGACCGCGGAGAGGAGCGTTCGGCGGGAGTCGCTCATGCCGTCGACCAGCACGCGCGAAGCGGGTTGCGTCTTTCGAGCGCGTACGACACGACGCGCGGTTCCCCGCCCCGGGAGCCGAAGGGCCAGGGAACCGCGCGAGACGCTGGGTCAGCCAACGTGAACCGGGTTACTGCGGCGGCGGCTGCAGCGGTTGCAGCTCGCCCTGATAGGTGATCGTCCGTCCCGGCTGCACGCGGACTTCGAAGACGAGTGGTTGGTAGCCCTTCATCCGCACTTCGATGCGGTGTGGGCCGCTCTCGAGGTCGAGCCGCTGGAAGATGCCGTCGTACTGATCGACGTTGCCCATGTAGTAGCCGTCGACGTAGACCTCGGCCTCGTTCGGCTTGACCTTCAGCCGCACGCCACCGGTCGCGTAGGCGACGCGACCATAGCCACCAGAGCCGTACCCGTAGCCGCTATACGGGCCGTAGCCCCCGTAGCCGTAGCCCCCGTAGTTGTAGCCCCCGTAGCCGTAACCCCCATACCACGGATCGTACGAGTAGCCCCCCCACCAATACGGGTCGTAGTACCCGAAGCCGAGGCCGAACCCCCAGTACCCCGGGTAGTAGCCGAAGCCCGGGGAGTAGCCGTAGCCGTAGTACCCGTAGCCCGGGACGTAGTACGAGCTTCCCGGCGCCGGCCGGCCCGCGGGGCGCTGCACGGCCTGACCCGTGACCGGGTGCGTGCCACGCGGACGGGCGTAGACCGGCCCGCCCTCGCTCGACCCGGACCCGCCCTCGCTGCGCCGGATCGCGCGGTCGCCGCCCGTGCGCCCGCCCGAGGCTGGAGCGGAGACCACGTGGCCTCCTCCGCCTGAGCCGGACGATCCGCCGCTCGGCGCACCCATCGACCCGCCTGACCCGCGCGGGACCGCCGTGCGGCCGCCGCCACCGCCGCCACCGCCGCCGGACGGGCGCGAAACGGCGCCGCCGCCCGAACCGGCGCCGGACGAGCCTGGCTTGCCTCGTTCCTGCGCACGTGCCGGGATGGCCGCGATCAGGGCAAGCGACAGGGCCGCCGCGAAGACTGCCGTGATGAGTCGTTTCATGACTGGCTCCCTGGAGCGGGCAAATCACCTTCGGGCCGGCCGGTGGAGCCACCGCCTTGCCGGCGGTGGGGGCCGGCGGGCCCGGGGCGGGCCGGTTGGCGGGACGCGGCCGGCGCCCGCGATTCCACTAGGGTCGAAGCAACAGTGCTGCCACCGCGGGGCAGAGCTGACAAAGACAAATTACTCCAAAACAAGCGTTTGCGCCAGTCCCACCTGGCTGCCCCTGTCATCTGGCCAGAGCATGGGCGTCCCGTTTCCTTGACACCCCTTCGGGGCGCCGATAGACTGCGAGGAAGCCGGCCGACAACCTCCGGAGATCTCGCAAGATGCGGGGTTGTGGTCCCCGTCCCCGCCGCGCTGCCGCCCGGTCGCGACGCTCCAGGGGCGGCGCCGGCCAGTCAGGACTCTTCGCCCACCAGCCATGTTTCACGCGACGACCATTCTCGCTGTTCGGCACAACGGCCGCACGGTTCTCGCCGGCGACGGGCAGGTCACGCTGGGGGAATCGGTCGTGAAGCACGCCGCGCGCAAGATCCGGCGGCTGTACAACGACAAGATCCTGGCCGGCTTCGCCGGATCGGCGGCCGACTCCTTTGCGCTCTTCTCGAGGTTCGAGGCCAAGCTGGAGCAGTACCGCGGCAACCTCGAGCGGTCGGCGGTCGAGCTCGCCAAGGACTGGCGCACCGATCGCGTCCTTCGACGCCTCGAGGCGATGCTCATCGTCCTCGATCAGAAGTCGACGTTCCTGCTCTCGGGCAACGGCGACCTGATCGAGCCCGACGACGGGATCATCGGGATCGGGTCGGGAGGCGGGTTCGCGGTCGCGGCCGCGCGGGCGCTGGCGCGCAGCACCACGCTCGACGCGCGAGCGATTGCCGAGCGCGCGATGCTGATCGCGGCCGAGATTTGCATCTACACGAACAGCGAGATCACGGTGGAGGAGCTGTAACACGAAGTAGCCAGTAGTCAGAAGTCAGGAGTGAACGGAGCAGTCCGGGATGCTGGCTGAAGCCGGGCACGGAGCGCGAAGCGTTCTACCGGCTACTGGCTTCTGACTACTGGCTACTGTTGGCGTGCGTCCCCCATGCCCATCTACCTTCCCGAATCCACGCGCTCGACGATCGAATCGCTGACGCCGCGGCAGATCGTGGCCGAACTGGACAGGTACGTCATCGGCCAGAAGCGGGCCAAGCGCGCGGTCGCGATTGCCCTCCGCAACCGGCTTCGCCGCCAGAAGCTGCCGCCCGAGCTGGCCGAGGAAGTGGCGCCGAAGAACATCCTGATGATCGGCCCCACCGGCGTCGGCAAGACCGAGATCGCGCGCCGGCTCGCGCGCCTGGCCCAGTCGCCGTTCCTCAAGGTCGAGGCGTCGAAGTTCACCGAGGTCGGCTACGTCGGTCGCGACGTGGAGTCGATGGTGCGCGACCTGGTGGAGCTCTCCGTCGACATGGTGCGCAACGAGCGGATCGACGACGTGCGCCAGAAGGCCGAGCAGAACGCCGAGGAGCGGCTGCTTGACATCCTCTTGCCGCCGCTCCGCATGGCCGGCGGCGACGACACGGGCGAGGCGGCGGAGCACGCGCGCGAGACGCGCGAGAAGATGCGGCAGCAGCTCCGCGACGGGCGCCTCGACAATCGCTTTGTCGAGATCGACGTGCGCGAGAAGGCGTTCCCCTCGTTCGAGATCATCGCGGGATCGTCGATCGAGGAAGTGGACATCAACATCAAGGACATGCTGCCGGGCCTCTTCCAGGGCCGCACCAAGAAGCGGCGGGTGAAGGTGCCCGAGGCGCTCGACCACCTCGTGCAGGAAGAGCAGCAGAAGCTGATTGACATGGAGAGCGTGTCCCGAGACGCCGTGGAGCGCGTCGAGCAGGCGGGCATCATCTTCGTCGACGAGATCGACAAGATCGCCGGGCGGGAGGGGGGCCAGGGCCCCGACGTCAGCCGCGAGGGGGTGCAGCGGGACATCCTGCCCATCGTCGAGGGGACGACGGTGAACACGAAGTACGGGATGGTGCGGACCGACCACATCCTGTTCATCGCCGCCGGCGCCTTCCACGTGTCGAAGCCGTCGGACCTGATCCCCGAGCTCCAGGGCCGCTTTCCGATCCGGGTCGAGCTCGACGCGCTCGGCAAGGCGGAGTTCGTGCGGATCCTGACCGAGCCGCAGAACGCGCTGGTGAAGCAGTACACGGCGCTGCTCGGGACCGAAGGGGTCACCCTCAGCTTCACCGGCGAGGCGATCGACCGGATCGCGGACTTCGCGACGATCGTCAACGAACGGACCGAGAACATCGGCGCCCGCCGGCTCCACACGGTCATGGAAAAGCTGCTCGACGAGGTTTCGTTCGAAGCGCCCGATCTGCAGGCGAAATCGATTACCATTGACGCCGCCTACGTCGACCGCATGCTGGCGGACATCGTGGGAAACGAGGACCTGTCGCGATACATCCTGTGAACTGCCCGCATCCCACGCGCGGGACGCGGCGACCTGCCTCCCTCGCCGGCCTCCTGGCGCTCTGCGTCCTGCTCGTCGTCCCCGCGCTGGCGTCGTGCGGCAAGAAAGGGCCGCCGCTCGCGCCGCTCATCACGGTGCCCGGCCGCCCGGACCCGTTCACGGCGCGGCGGCTCGGGTCGGTCGTCTATCTCCAGCTGACGATTCCGCGCACGAACCAGGACGGCACCTCCCCGGCCGATCTCAGGCGCGTCGACGTGTACGGGTTCACCGGCAACGTGGTGAGCAACGACACCTTCGTCAAGGAGGGGACGCTGGTGGCCACGCTGCCGGTGCGTCAGCCACCGCCCGAAGAAGAGGAGCCGGCGCAGCGTCAGGCCGGAGGCGCCGCCGGCCAGGCGGCGCCGAAGGAGGCGCAGAAGAGGAAACCCACGCCGCCCGCTCGCGAGGAGGCCGGGTTCGACCAGGGGGCGGTTGTCACGCTGACCGAGCCGCTCACGCCCGCGGTGACGCGCCCGGTCGTGTCGAAGGAAGAGCAGCGGGCGATACGTGCGCGGAGGCCGGTCGCGCCGCCGCGGGTGCTCCTGCCCCCCGAGATCGGACCGGTGCCGGCCCGGGTCTATATCGCGGTCGGCGTCAATCACAAGGGACAGAGCGGCGCGTTCTCGAGCCGCGTGGCGATCCCCATCGTGGGCGAGGCCGTCACGCCCGCGGCGCCGACGGTGACCTACACCGAGACGGCGATCACCGTCAACTGGACGCCGCCCTCCGGCGCACGGCGGGCGGTGCAGGACGCCGACACCGCCGACGTGCTCCCGTCGAAGGCACGCGTCCCGTCGCTTCCGCCCGGCGCCTACAACGTCTACGAGACGAAGCCGCCAGGCGGCGCGTCGCCTGTGACCTCGCCGGCACCCGCGCCGGCGCTGCCCGTCCTGCCGGCGCCGCTCAACGACAAGCCGCTCACGTCGACGAGCTTCGAGGATCGGCGGATGCAGTTCGGCGTCGAGCGCTGCTACGTGGTGCGGACGGTCGACAGGTATGGCGCGATGTCGGTCGAGAGCGAAGCGTCCCCGCCGGCGTGTGTCACGCCGGTCGACACGTTCCCGCCCTCCGCGCCCCGGTCGCTGGCTGCCGTGGCGAGCGAAGGGGCGATCAACCTGATCTGGGAGCCGAACACCGAAACGGACCTGGCCGGATATCTCGTGCTGCGCGGCCCGGCGGGGTCCGGCACGCTGCAGCCGATCACGCCGCAGCCGGTCAAGGAGACGACCTACCGCGACACCACCGTCCAGGCCGGCGTGCGATACACCTATGCGGTCGTGGCAGTGGACACGTCGAAGAACGTGAGCATCGAATCGAACCGGGTGGAGGAATCGGCACGCTAGGCGACTGCCGACTCCTGACTGCTGGCTACTGGCTACCGAGGGGGAACATGGACCGCATCTTCCGCATCGATTACCACGGGACGGCGCGCCATGCGATCGAGCGTGACGCGGCACTGCACCTGCTCGAGGGCGATCTGTTCGGCCGCTTCACCATCGGCCAGGAGATTGTCGGCAAAGGGGTCCACGAAGAGGAGCGCCGGAGCTTCCGCGTGCTGGCGCCGGTCGTCCCGTCGAAGATCGTCGCCGTCGGGCTGAACTACCGCGACCATGCCGTGGAGAGGGCGAAGCCGCTCCCCACCGAGCCCTTGATCTGGGTCAAGCCGTCGAGCGCCGTCATCGGACCCGGTGACCCGATCGTGATCCCGCCCGGGGTCGGCCGCGTGGATCACGAGGCCGAGCTGGGCGCGGTGATCGGCAAGCGGGCGACCCGCGTGCCGCGGGAACGGGCCCACCAGTACGTCCTCGGCCTGACGTGCGCCAACGACGTGACCGCCCGCGATCTGCAGAATCGGGGCATCCCGTACTCGCACTGCAAGGGCTACGACACGTTCGCGCCGATCGGCCCCTGCATCGCCGTCGGGCTCGACAGCGGCAATCTGCCCATCGAGGGCTGGGTGAACGACGAGCTGCGCCAGCGCTCGAACACGCGCGAGCTGATCTTCCCCATCGACGAGCTGGTGGCGTACATTTCGTCCGTCATGACGCTGCTGCCCGGCGACGTCATCTCGACCGGCACGCCGTCCGGCATCGGGCCGCTCAAGCCCGGCGATCGGGTACGCGTGAAGATCGGGGGCGTCGGGGAGCTGGCGAACCCGGTCACCGGCTTGGACTAGGCTTCAGCCTTCGGGCTTCGGCGACCGACGACCCGAGGATCGACGACTGAGGTCTATCGACCACCGACTCTCGACTATCGACTATTGACTATCGACCACGGGAAACCCCCATGAAGCTCTTCATCGACACCGGCAGCATCAAGGACATCGCGGCGTTCGCCGCGCTGGGCATCCTCGACGGGGTCACCACCAACCCGACGCTCATGGCCAAGGAACGCGGCGAC
>Ga0315282_10005770_pt1 | contig 20969 bp, 17 predicted proteins | sample YL17G07_20_MG_FD_203693 | JGI IMG/M metagenome (GOLD analysis project Ga0315282, IMG submission 203693) | Sediment microbial communities from Yellowstone Lake, YNP, Wyoming, USA - YL17G07_20 | ecosystem: Environmental > Aquatic > Freshwater > Lake > Sediment | place: USA: Wyoming | collected... | reverse complement strand
GTGGATGGTCGAAATCGTCACGCTGTTTGTCGTTACATCGTAAGATCTCTTTGACCGATAATCCTCCGAGGCCCATTTATAAAGAACTCCCCTCGCCTCCAGGGCCTTTTCAAACATCTGGGGAAGATGCGTATCCGGCATATTCCAAGGTGTCTTCACGGCATAAATGATTGCTATTTCGGAAAAAGGGCATTCTTTCGAATCAACCAGCTTTTTAATATTGTCTGAAACGTAAGTAATCATCTCCTCAATACTTTTAAATTGCTTCATTTCAGGTTTGGGTCCATTAAATCCATAGATATCAGGGAATAATCCTTGCTGCTCTTCTTTTGGTTCAACATCTTTTTTCCCAATAAACTTTGCAGAAAATTCAGCAATTTCGTTGGTATTTCTGTAAACATGGGATATTCTGTGGACACGTCCCTGGACTTGAATACCCAAGTCCTTCCAGGTTTGGGAGTGTTCATAGAGGGTCTGATGATCGTCTAAGGCAATGGTGAGGTTATTTGTTTTAGGGTTTAAGATGGAGGTAATAACCCTGTACATGTCGTCTGAAAAATCCTGCCCCTCATCTACCAGGATGGCGTCGTATTTGGGTTCTTTCCCCTTCAATTTAGATAATGTCTCTTGAACAACAAGGCTATAATACTCCGAGTCCTCGCTCTCGTACGAAACTTCTTCCCCCATTATCTTCGAGCAGAGCTGATAGAAATGGTAAACCTCGACACCCCCTTCGCCCAAGGCGATTCCCTTATCCGAAAGCAGCCTCCTGATGTAATTGACGAGTGTGATATTGAAACAGACAAAGAGGATGCTCTTGATGGCATGGTTATACTTCTTGAGCAGGGCGGCTTTGTGGATAAGGATGAGTGTTTTGCCGCTCCCTGATGGACTCACAATGATCCGGTGTCCTCCGTCGTACTTTCGGGCGATGGCCTCCTGGTGGTTATCCAGGACCTTCAGCCGTTCGATCCCTTCCCCGCATATTCCCCCTATTTTCCGATTTCTCAGATTTTTGACAACAATCCTATTATATGGTAAATTGTTGCCAAGAATAGTTTCTTAAAAAGGAGGTGAATATCATGAAACAAGTGGCTATTAAGAGCACTGTTGATATGCTGCAGAAAATAGAGACGATAGAGAAAGAGGTCATGGATTTAAAAGTGTCTGTGCTCAAAAAACTTGCTCCCACAAATAAAAAGGTGATCTCGCTAAAAGGTATCCTCAAAAATGTGGATATTACAGAAGAAGATATCACTTCTGCAAAGAAATCTCTATATAGTAAAATAGGATTATAGGGAATTCATGAACTTTGTGACCGATACACATGCCCTCCTTTGGTGGTTCATAGACAGCCCTAAAATAAGTCCTAAGGCATCAGAGATTTTTCAAAAATGTGAGAAAGGAGAAAATATCATCTTTATCCCTTCAATTGTTATTGCGGAGGGTCTTAGTATCTTTGAAAAGAAGCGAGTCTCGTTTGACTTCAAAAAACTCTTCAGAAAAATATATGAAAGTGAAAATTTTGTGCTCATACCCCTTGATTACTCAATTCTTCAGAAAATGGTGGACTTAAAAGATATCCCTGAACTTCACGACAAGATAATCGTTTCCACAGCAAGATATCTTAACTCTCCTATTGTCACAAAAGACAGAGCCCTGCAAAATGTTCCGTACATCAAAACGCTTTGGTAAAAATTGTTCTTCAAAATGGCAAATGAAGATGTAAACCGTGGCTAATAGCTACCTGGGTAGGCTTCTCACCTACAAGACTACGCGACCTTGCCAGGCCGCAACTTATGGATGACCCTTTTGTCCTCCCTTCTTTTCTGGATTCCGTCTTTCCTTTGATCTGGACGAGAAAGTGATGGGGGTTGGCTTCCTCGATCTGGTTAAGAATCCAATCTTTCATCTCAAAGATAATGAGGCCCACCTCATCGGAATACAATAAAAAATCTGGTTCCTTACCATTGACTTCCGGAAGATACCAGCAGAGGTAGTGGGCATCCGGCTTTGCCACCCCTTCGAGGAACTTGTAGAAGGTCTTTTCCCCCTCTGTCTCAAACTCCCCGATATCACTGGGCATCATCGTAGCCATCGCTACCCATTTAATACATCAAGCTATGCATAAACCTGAATCAGAGGGAAATGTCAAAAATCAAACCTGCCCTCGAGTCCCTTTTTATTATTAATGACACCTGTCAATAGTATAGACGCGACACCTATACTCTACATTAACTCTCCTCACCTTTCAATTGTTCCGGAACATGCCAAATGCGGATTGCCGAATGCGGAATGCGGAATTGTCAACCCAGTTAAAACTCATTCTATTCGACCTAATCCCGCTGCCTACCGCATAGCGTAAATACTCAAACCTTCTTTCTGGGCTGATTTTAAATCTTCAAGAGATGCAATTGCTGGTATGGTTACCTCAACATATCGCAGAGCGCATAGCGCCCTCCTACGGCAAGGAGTTCAGCCTCCGGCGGGCAGGCCTAGAGCATAGCGTAACTTTCATCGTAAGGCGTGAGGCGCGAGTCGCAAGGGGCGAAAACAAAAAGCCCATTCTTTTTGAGAATAGGCTCAAGTTCAATCCCAAAATGTTTATCAAAATTTCATCACCACCGGAAGTTGACCTATTTATACCAAAAATTTAATTTTATAGCAATTTCAGGATGGTTCCACCCGCATTTCAGGCAACGCAAGAAGATAATCGGGAGATGGGGTGATGAGGAGATAGGGAGATAGGGAGATAGGGAGATAGGGAGAAAGCCCTCCTACGCTGAAGCTTCGGAGGGTAAACAGTAGATGGAAAGCACCAGACAAAAAAGGATAGTCATCAGGTATTCCCTCTTAAGTGAAAAGACTGCCATCCTGAAAGAAGTGTTGGGTCAATTTCACACAATTGTAAGTCCTTGACCAATCTACAATATTTGGTTAATATTAGCTCCATATTTATGAATCGTGTTGGTAATCATAACCCATGGGAGAAGATATCATTCACCAAAGAACCGAACTGATCACCAGCAAAAAAACGAATCCCGATGAACGAATCGCGAATGATGGTTGACCTTTTAGGAAGCCTGAAAAGGACAGATTATTGTGGGGATCTCAAGAAAAAGGATGTAAACCGCGAGGTCACCCTTATGGGATGGGTGCAGCGAAGGAGAGATCTTGGGGGTCTCATCTTTGTTGAATTGAGGGATCGACAAGGAATTGTTCAGGTGGTCTTCAATCCAGAGGTGAGTTCAGAGGGACATGAGAAAGCCCAATCCCTACGAAGTGAATATGTAGTGTGTGTTAAAGGAACCGTGGTGTTAAGACCAGAAGGAACGGTCAATCCAAAATTGAATACAGGAGAGATTGAGGTGATCGCAAAAGAATTAAAGGTTCTCAATGTCTCTAAAACTCCTCCCTTTCTTATCGAGGATGAGGAGGAGGTGGCGGAAAATACTCGTTTGAAATACCGATATCTGGACTTGAGAAAGCCAGGGCTCCAGCAGAATTTAATCCTGCGTCACAAGGTTGCCAAAGAGGTGCGAAATTACTTTGATCGCTTAGGGTTTTTGGAGATTGAAACACCCATGCTCACCAAAAGCACCCCTGAGGGAGCAAGAGATTTTTTGGTCCCCAGCCGACTCGATCCAGGCCATTTTTATGCACTGCCTCAGTCCCCCCAACTTTTTAAACAGATTCTGATGGTCTCGGGTTTTGATCGATATTTTCAGATTGTGCGGTGCTTCCGGGATGAAGACCTCCGTTCGGATCGCCAACCTGAGTTTACACAAATCGATGTGGAGATGTCGTTTGTCACGATTCAAGACATCCAGAGAACGATGGAAGGATTGATGGTCCATATCTTTAAAGAGGTTTTAGGCATCACCTTGGAACTGCCATTTCCAGTCTTGACCTATAATGAGGCGATGAATCGATATGGAGTCGATAAGCCTGATATCCGATTTGGAATGGAATTGAGAGATGTGACTGAACCCTTGAGAGGTTCTTCCTTTCAGGTATTCAGGGATGCCATCGAAGAAAAAGGCGTCATCAAGGCGATCAACGTAAAAGGAGGAAGTTCTTTATCACGAAAGGAGATCGAAGATCTCACCCATTTTCTTTACACCTACGGAGCAAAAGGCTTGATCTCAGCAAAAATAAGTAAAACGAGCTGGCAATCCTCCATTCAGAAATTCATCACAGAAGAGGAGAGAAAGAGGATCGATGAAAGGATGGGCGCGGACGAGGGTGACCTCCTCCTCTTCATTGCCGGTCCTACAAAAGTCGTCAATCAGTCCTTAGCCAACCTTCGCCTTCATCTCGGTGAGAAATTAGGGCTCATTCCTAAAGATCAGTACCGTTTCGTTTGGATCCTCGATTTTCCACTTTTGGAGTATGACGAAGTAGAGGGACGCTTTGTGGCTGTTCATCACCCTTTTACTGCTCCTAAGGATGAGGACATTCCCAAGTTGATGGACCATCCAGAATGGGTCAAGGCCAAGGCTTATGATCTTGTCTTGAATGGTTCGGAAATCGGGGGAGGGAGTATCCGAAATCATCTGAGAGAGGTGCAATCTCTCCTCTTTGAGAAATTAGGAATGGGTGAGGAGGAGGCCAGAGAAAGGTTTGGATTCCTATTGGAGGCGCTTGAATATGGAACCCCGCCTCACGGCGGGATTGCCTTTGGGCTCGATCGACTCATCATGATCCTCAGCCATTCGGAGTCTTTACGGGATGTCATTGCTTTTCCAAAGACCCAGAAGGGCGCCTGTTTAATGACCGATGCGCCTTCAAGAGTGGATCCCAAGCAGTTAGACGAACTTTGGATTAAGATAAAAGAGATAAAGGCTTAGCAATGCCAAAGTTCAAATGTCAAATGTCAAATGAATTTCGAAGTCTGTAACTCAACCCTTTAGAGTTGATCTTGATCAAGGCTTCGTCGTGAGCTCAGCCGAACGGCTAAAGCCTTGAGTTACGTATTTTAGATTCTATTTTAATTTAGGCAAGGAGAAGATATGACCATCACCCGGAAGAAGAGAACATTTCAAAGTAAGCATGCCATCGAGCAATTTCCCCTCTTGGATATCCAAGAACCGAACCTCTACCGTAATGTCTTTCCATACGATGAGGTTTGCCGGGTAGAATTCGATAATAAATTTGTCTTTACCGATCCCCCTGAAGAGATCTTCATCACCGATACCACTTTCCGGGACGGACAGCAGGCCAGGCCTCCTTATTCGGTAGAGCAGATTGTAGAGCTCTACGAGATGCTTCATAAATTAGGGGGCACCAATGGAGTGATCCGGCAATGTGAGTTTTTTCTATACAGTGAGAAGGACAAAGAAGCTGTGAGAAAATGCCAGGAGAGGAATTACCGCTATCCGGAAATTACAGGATGGATCCGTGCGGTCAAGGAAGATTTTAAACTGGTGAAAGAGATGGGGTTGAAGGAAACAGGCATTCTCACCTCTGTTTCGGATTACCATATCTTTTTGAAACTGAAGAAGAATAGACGGGTGGTGATGCGGGAATACCTCTCCATTGTTTCTGCGGCGCTGGATCTCGGGATCATCCCGCGGTGCCATTTTGAGGATGTGACACGGGCGGATATCTATGGGTTCTGTGTTCCTTTTGCTCAGGATATCATGCGTCTTTCTGAAGAAGCCAAGCTTCCAGTCAAGATTCGACTCTGCGATACCATGGGTTATGGAGTGCCCTATCCAAGCGCTGCGCTTCCCCGTTGCGTACCCAAGATCATCCGAGCGATGATGGATGATGCGGGCGTCCCTTCTGAATTTCTGGAATGGCATGGGCACAATGATTTTCATAAGGGATTCGTCAATGCTACAACGGCATGGCTTTATGGGTGTTCTGCTGCCAATGGGACGCTTCTCGGGTTTGGAGAGAGGACTGGAAACCCTCCCATTGAAGGGCTGATCATCGAATACATCAGTTTGGTGGGGCATAACAACGGCATCGATACCACGATGATTACAGAAATCCGAAACTACTTAGAACGGGCGGTGGGTGTCCATATACCTTCGAATATGCCCTTTGTGGGGTCCAATTTCAATTCAACGAGCGCCGGGATTCACGCCGATGGTATTCTGAAAAGCGAGGAGATTTACAATATTTTTAATACGGCTAAAATTCTCAATCGCCCCATTTCCATCTCGGTCAACGATAAGTCTGGATTGGCAGGGATTGCCCAATGGATTAACTCCCATTTTGCCTTAACTGGAAAGAATCGAGTCGAAAAGACGCATCCAGGAGTGGCCAAAATCAATCGGTGGGTTACCAAGCAATATGAGGAAGGAAGAACAACTTCCATTTCAGACCAAGAGATGGAGAAGGTAACCCGGAAATATCTTGTTGAGATCTTTGTTTCTGAGTTCGATATCCTCAAGGCAAGGGCCCATGAGATGGCTGCCCATATCATTGAGCGGGTGATCGAGGAACCTGGAATGAAGGCCATGACGGCGGAGCAGATGGAACCCATCTTACAATCTCTGGTGGATGAGCATCCCTATATCCAGTTTGCCTATGGGGTCAATATGTACGGAACAAAAATCACACGGAATATCTGCCAAGCCGTGGATCAAGCCAAATATGAGCATGCGGGAATGGGAGAAAGTTACTCAAACCGTTCTTGGTTTATCGAACCCTTGAGAGACGGCAAAATTCATGTCACAGACCTTTATTCTTCAAAAATTACGGGAGCTCTGTGCATCACCGTCTCCGGGCCAATTAGGAATGATGTGGGAGAGATCAGAGGCATCCTGGGTTTAGATATCCGATTTGAGGATTTGACCAAGAGTGAGGAAGAATAGTTTGATAGAAAGGATAAAAGAAAAAAATGATTTTAACCGAAACGCTCACGAAGGCGCTCAAACTCTTTCCCCAGAAAGAAGCGATCGTGTGCGGGGAAAAGCGTTGGAACTATCAAGATTTCTGCAACCGAATCAATCGACTCTCTCATTGTCTAAAGGGTTTTGGGATTAAGAAGGACGATAAGGTTGCCATTCTCCACCCTAATTGTCACACTTTTTTAGAAGCCTACTATGCCATTCCACAGATCGGAGCGATCTCTGTGCCTATCAACTATCGGCTCTCACCCAGAGAGATCGCCTTCATCCTCCAGGATTCAGAATCGAAGATATTAATCGCTGATTCGATGTTTAAGAATCAAGTGGATCCAATTCGAAAAGAAATTCGAGGGATTGAGAAAATTCTCTGGACTGGAGGACCCCAGGAATTAGAGGACTCTATTGATTTGAATTATGAGAAAGTGTTGCAGCAGGCGGAATTCAGCGCCCTTCCCGACCCCCCGATTAATGGTGAAGATATTGCTCAGATCTACTATACGAGTGGCACGACAGGCCGTCCCAAAGGGGTGATGCTCTCTCATAAGAATGTGACCACGCATGCGCTCGGCACCATCGCAGAAATTCATCTTACAGATTGTGATGTGTGGATTCATGTGGCGCCGCTTTTCCATCTTGCCGATGCTTGGGCGACCTGGGCTGTGACCTGGGTGGGAGGGACCCATGTTTTGGTCAGAGAGTTCGATGCGAAGATAGTTCTGGAAACCATCCAGAAAGAGAAAGTCACACTCACCAATCTCATTCCCACCATGCTCAACTTGATGGTCAATCATCCTGATGTAGGAAAATTTAATTATAGCAGTTTAAGAGTCCTTTTAAGTGGAGGAGCGCCCATTGCTCCAGAAGTGGTTCGAAAGATCGTGGAGACTTTTAAATGCGATTACATACAGACTTATGGGATGACTGAAACCAGCCCATATTTGACCCTATCCATTTTAAAAGATCATTTAAAAAATTTATCCAATGAGAATCAACTTCGATTCAAATCTAAGACGGGAAGGGAATTCATCGGTGTGGAGCTGAAAGTAGTCAATGATCGGGGAGAGGAAGTTAAGAAGGATGAAAAAGAGGTCGGAGAGATCATTGTCAAAGGAGATAGTGTCACGAAAGGGTACTGGAAATTACCTGAAGAAACGAAGAAGTCAATTAAGGACGGCTGGCTCTATACTGGCGATATGGCGGTGATCGATGAAGAGGGATATGTCACGATCGTTGATCGAAAGAAGGATATGATCCTGACCGGTGGGGAAAATGTCTATTCGACAGAAGTTGAAAATGTCCTTTATATGCATCCAGCCATTTTAGAATGTGCAGTCGTTGGAATCCCTGATCCAAAATGGGGTGAGGCTGTGAAAGGGATCGTGGTGTTAAAGCCCAGCCAAAGGGCGACCGAACAAGAAATCATCCAGTTTTGTAAGGAGAAGATTACTCATTACAAAGCGCCTAAATCGATTGATTTCATTGAAGCCCTTCCCAGAACTGGTTCTGGAAAGATCCACAAGAAGGGTTTAAGAGATAAATATTGGGAAGGCTACAATAAAAAAGTCCACTAAACTTTTTTAGCTTTTAAACCAAATAGTCGCACGTAGAAAAATCACCTAACGTACTAATTTGCAGTCTCTTAACCAAAAATTCTCCATAAACCCCAAAAAGCTCAAATATTTTTCTTGACAAAAATTTAGAATTTCTTTAAGTTTAATTTAAGTGTTAACGTTAACGCATATTTTAGTGAAAATCATTGATGATGAATTCGTAAAAAGTCGATTAGTAACCGCTCTGTCATTCTGAGCAAAGCGAAGAATCTAATCATATCGATGTATTTCAGATCCTTCACTACGTTCAGGATGACAAATTGGGACTTTTTACGAGACCATCAGTGATTAAATCTAAAAATCTATGTTTGCCAAATTATTAACATCCAAAATTCATTAAACATTTTGAGTCAACCCTTCGACTCCCCAGCATAAATGCTGGGGCTTGCCTTCGACCCGAGCTCAGGCCGAGGGGCTCAGGGTTGACCCTGAGCGGCGCTTCTTCACCCCGCCTTCAAAGGTGGGGCTTGGTGCCGCCGAATGGGTCAATTTGAGAACATTTAGAAAAATATTTTGATCTAAAAAATTGAAAATTTCTCTTTTTAAAGAAAGGAGGGAAGATGATGGAAGGGATGGAGAAGATCGATAGGAAGCCGATTAAGATTACGGATACGACGTTTCGGGATGGGCATCAGTCTTCTTTGGCGACCCGGATGAGGACAGAGGATATGGTGCCCATTGCCGAGGAGGTGGATCGGGTGGGGTTTCATTCGGTGGAGATGTGGGGGGGAGCCACCTTTGATGTGGCCCATCGGTTTTTAGGAGAAGACCCCTGGGAGAGGGTGAGGGTACTGAAGAAATTGATGCCCAAGACTCCCTTTCAGATGCTTCTTCGGGGTCAGAATCTGGTGGCCTATCGGAACCATCCGGATGATCTGGTGGCGGCCTTTGTGGAGAAGTCGGCCGAAGTGGGCATTGATATCTTTCGTTGTTTTGATGCGGTCAATGACGAGCGTAATTTTGAGGCTGCCTTTAAGGTGATCAAAAGGTGTGGAAAGCATATTCAGGGAACGATCTGTTATTCTTTAACCGAGAGGAGGATGGGGGGGCCAGTCTACAATCTCAACTATTATCTGGAGAAGGCGAAGATCTTAGTGGATATGGGATCAGATTCATTATGTATTAAGGATATGGCTGGGCTAATGGCTCCTTATGATGCTTATGAATTGGTAAAAGCCCTGAAAAAGACAATTAAGATTCCAATTCAACTTCACACCCATTATACAAGCGGGATGGCATCGATGACATACCTTAAGGCGGTTGAGGCAGGGGTTGACATCCTCGATACCGCTCTCGCTCCTTTTGCCCTTCGGTCTTCACAGCCTGCGGTGGAGCCTATTGTTGTCGCCTTGGAGGGCACGCCCTGGGATTCGGGTTTGGACCTTTTGAAATTGCTCAAGTTGGGAGAATATTTGGAGACCATTGCTCCAAAATATCGTGACTTTTTGGACACCACCAAGATGGCCGTGATTGATACGAGGGTGCTGAGGCATCAGATCCCTGGTGGGATGACCTCGAACATGGTGGGCCAGCTCAAACAGCAGAAGGCGATTCATCGTCTTGATGAAGTTTATGCAGAGCTTCCCAAGACCCGTAAGGATTTGGGTTATCCTCCGCTGGTGACACCTACCTCTCAGATTGTTGGGGTTCAGGCTGTCCTTAATGTTCTTTTTGGTCGCTATAAGATGGTATCAATGGAGACGCAGGACTATGTGTATGGCCTTTATGGGAGGCCGCCGGTGCCTATCACGGATGAGATTAAGAAGTTGGTATTGAAGGGATATAAAAAGGGCAAAGAGCCGATTACGTGTCGGCCTGCGGATTTGATTAAGCCGGAGTTGGAGAAGGCGAAGGAGGAGACAAAGGGGTTGGCCAAAGATATTTGTGATACCTTGATTTATGCCCTTTATCCAAAAACGGGGGTTGAGTTTTTGAAGTGGAAGTATGGGTTGGAGCCCATGCCGGAGAAAGTGAAACCCAGGACCTTAGAAGACGTGAAAAAAGAAGATGAAGCTATCGCCAAAGCCAAGACAGATGCGCAAAGAAAAACAGCGTGAAAGGGTAATGGATTTGAGTCATAACTAATTGATTTAAATAAAGTAATTTCTGATTACTTATGAAATTACAATTTTTGTGTTACCGTTAACGCAAGAACATGCATAAGAAGATTACCATTAAAGATATTGCCCGATTTGCCAATGTCTCCCACACCACAGTCTCAAGGGCGCTTAATAATAAATCTCGCATCCGCCCAGAAACAAAAGAAAAGATTCTCTCCATTGCACGAGAATTGAACTATCGGCCAAATTTCGTTGCCCGAAGTCTGGTCATGAAACGAACCAAAACATTGGGCCTTGTCATTACGAATATCGCCAATCCTTTTTACACCGAATTAGCTCAAGGGATCGAAACAATGGCCATCAAATTGGGCTATAATATCATCCTCTGTAGCACCCATTCAGACCTTTCCACTGAGAAATTGTATATTGAAATGCTTCGAAGTAAAGGGGTCGATGGCATCCTCTTTTCCTCTGCCCATATGGAAGATCCCAATATCGTGGATTTGGCCGAGGAAGGATTTCCCATTATATTGGTTAATCGGAGGACCTATCATCAGATGGTGAGAGAAAAAGTCGATTACGTCGGTGTCGATAATATCCGGGGTGGTTTTTTAGCTATTGAACATCTGATCAGGGTCGGCCATAAACGAATTGGAGTAATCGGGGGCTCTTCCGAATCCTCCGTTGGTTTCGAACGTCTTGAGGGGGGGAAGCAAGCGCTTACGACTTACGGTTTGGAAGTGAGAGGCGATTATTTTTTGGAAGGGGATTTTTTAAAAGGATCGGGTTATCAGGGAGGCAAGAAATTTCTTAAGATGGACGAGCCTCCAACAGCGATTTTTGCTGCGAACGACTACATGGCTTTGGGAACTTATCAGGCGATCCTTGAAGAGGGCATTAAGGTTCCAGAAGAAATGGCATTGATAGGATTTAACGATATTGAATTCACGTCAATGAAGGGGATTGAATTGACAACGATTGGCCAAAAAAAGTATGAGATGGGCGCTTTGGCTGTGAAAACATTAGTTGAAAGGATTGAGGGGGGGAAGGTAGGGCCTTCAAAGGAGATTATTTTAGAGCCCGAACTGATCATACGGAAGACTTGCGGTTTTCATTCGAAGGGTTATCAAATTGAATCCAAAAAGAGTAACGATGAACAATGAACGATGAACTGTGAACGATGGCGGTGAACTTTTGTTCATTGTTTTACGTCCATCGTCTATCGTTTATCCAAAAGAGGAGGGGTTTTATGAGAAGGAAAAAGATCTCCATTATCGGCGCAGGATTTGTTGGAGCTACGGCGGCACACTGGGCTGCTGAAAAAGAGCTGGGCGATGTGGTTTTAGTGGATATTCTCGAAGGGATTCCTCAAGGCAAGGCCCTTGACCTCTTCCAAGCAAGTCCTGTAGAAGGTTTCGATGCAAGGGTTATCGGTTCCAATGGGTACGAGGAGACAAAGGATTCTGATGTGGTCATCGTTACCTCAGGTGTTCCTCGAAAACCAGGGATGAGTAGGGAAGATTTACTGGAGATCAATAAGAAGATCATCGAGTCGGTTGTGACAGAAGTGGTGGGAAAATCTCCGCAGGCTATTCTCATCATGGTGACCAATCCTCTGGATACCATGACCTATCTGGCTTTGAAGAAGAGCGGGCTTGCCAAACAGAGGGTGATGGGGATGGCAGGGATCCTCGATACAGCCCGATTCAAGGCTTTCATTGCAATGGAATTAGGTGTTTCAGTTGAGGATATCCAAGCGCTCCTGTTGGGAGGACATGGTGACGAGATGGTTCCCCTCCCAAGGTATACCACTGTCAGCGGCATTCCCCTTTCACAGCTTCTCCCTAAGGAGACCATTGATCGTTTAGTAGATCGAACTCGTAAAGGCGGTGGAGAGATCGTCAATCTTCTCAAGACAGGAAGCGCTTTCTATGCACCCTCTGCAGCAGCCATCCAGATGACGGAGGGCATCCTCAAAGATAAGAGGAGAATTCTCCCTTGCTGTGTTTATCTCGATGGGGAATACGGACTGAAAGATATCTGCTTCGGTGTCCCTGTTAAATTAGGAGCCAATGGTGTGGAAGCGATCATTGAACTCCAATTGACAGAGGAAGAGAAAAAACTGTTTGCCAAATCCGCAGAGAGTGTGAAGAAGAGCATTTTGGAGCTGAAAATTTGATTCATGGCATTAGGAGCGTCCTGCTTCGCAAGACTTTAGGATCGGCCTTTGGCCTTGAGGATAGAGGCAAAAGATAAAGATTCTGCCTCAAGTGAAGCGCTCCTCAAGCGAAGCGATCCTTGACCAAAAGAGGGATTATGCGAGAGATTAATGTTGCGTTGATCACCGAGAAGGTGAGAGATCTTTGTATAAAAGCCAATACTGATCTCGGAGACGATGTACTTCAAGCCTTTGATCTGGCGATGGAAAAGGAGGAGTCTCCTTTAGGGTTGGAGATATTAAAAGAATTAAAGGAGAATGCTCGAATTGCAACAGAGGAGAATGTCCCGATTTGTCAGGACACAGGTTTTGCCGTGGTGTTTTTTGAATTGGGACAGGAAGTCCACTTAGTTGGAGGAGATCTGAATGGAGCCATCCAGGAGGGTGTTCGCCAAGGATATCGAGATGGGTATCTCAGGAAATCTATTTGCCATCCATTCACCCGGGCCAATACAGGGGACAATACGCCTGCGATACTTCATACAGAAGTGGTCCCCGGAGATAAAATTAAAATTACAATTGCACCCAAAGGAGGCGGCAGTGAAAACATGAGCCGTGTGGTCATGCTCACTCCATCGGATGGGGTCGAAGGCATCAAGCGTTTTGTGGTTCAGAGAGTAAAGGAATCAGGATCGAATCCATGTCCTCCAACCATCGTGGGAGTGGGGATTGGAGGGACCTTTGAACAGGCTGCGCTCCTTGCGAAGAAGAGTTTGCTCAGACCCCTTGGAAGCAAAAACCCGAATCCAGAATTGGATCAATTAGAATCGGAGATCTTGACTGAGATCAATAATCTTGGTATTGGACCACAAGGGTTAGGTGGGCGAACCACCTCTTTGGCAGTTCACATTTTAATGATGCCATGTCATATCGCTAGCTTCCCTTTGGCAGTGAACATTCAGTGCCATGCCCAGAGACATAAAGAAATTGTAATATAACGTTACCAATCCCCCCTCTCCCCCCTTTGCTAAAGGGGGGTTGGGGGGGATTAGGTACGGAGAAAAAATGAACCGATCCATTCGATTGAAACCGCCCCTAAGTGATGAGGATGTGGAAAAATTAAAAATTGGTGACCGAGTCGTGATCAGTGGAATCATCTATACAGGAAGGGATGCTGCCCATAAGAGACTTTTCGATTTATTAAAAGAGGGGAAGGAACTTCCTATTGATATCAAAGGTCAGATCATCTATTATGTTGGTCCTACCCCTGCTAAGCCAGGGCAGGTCTTGGGATCAGCAGGTCCCACGACCAGCTATCGGATGGATGCCTACTCTCCATCTTTAATTGAGAGAGGCTTGAAGGGAATGATTGGAAAGGGAATGCGGTCCGATACGGTGAAGGAGGCAATGAAAAAGTACAAAGCAGTCTATTTTGCTGCAACAGGAGGGGCTGGAGCCCTTCTGGCCAAACGGGTAAAGAAGGCTGAGGTCGTGGCCTATGAGGATCTGGGGCCAGAAGCGATCCGAAGATTGGAGGTCGACGACCTTCCAGTGATTGTCGTCAATGATGTGAGAGGAAATGACCTCTATATTGAAGGAGAAAAGAAATATCGTAAAGGTTAAGGTCAACCCTTCGGCCCCCCGACCCTAAGGTCGGGGCTTGCTCAGGGTTGACCCTGAGCGGCGATTTCTACCCCGCCTTCAAAGGCGGGCCTGGCGCCGCCGAATGGGTCAAGGTTTAGGAATGTAATCCTGAACCCTTCGCCTCTTGTCATTCTGAACGCAGTGAAGAATCTCAGAGATCCTTCGTTTCACTCAGGATGACACCTTAACCTCATCCTCAACCTGCTTTTGAGTTCGGAGGTTTGAATAATGGAGAGAGTAAATCCTGGTTCCTTAAAGGCATGGCTAATGCTTCCTCGCTTCCACTTTATTCCCCTCACCGTCATTCTGGTTTCTTTAGGGACAGCCATTGCTGCTTATGAAGGCTATTTCTATTTTGGTCATTTTCTCTTGGCCATGATCGGCTCCATCCTTGTTCACATGACCGTCAATGTCATCAATGATTACTACGACTATAGGGATGGGATTGATTTAAACACTCAAAGGACTCCTTTCAGTGGAGGAAGCGGTATCCTCCCCTTGAATCTTTTAAAGCCCAAACAGGCCTTCTGGTTTGCAACCTTCTGTTTGCTCATTGCCATGGTGATTGGATTCTATTTCGTGATGGTAAAGGGTTGGCTTCTCTTTCCGCTCCTTCTCATAGCAGGATTCTCTGCTTATTTTTACAATGTTTACCTTGCCAAATGGCTCATGGGTGAAATTTTTGCAGGTCTCAGTTTTGGTCCCTTACTCGTCCTGGGTTCCTATTATGTGCAGACAGGAAGATATAGCTGGGAGACATTGTTCGCATCCCTTGCGCCGGGGATACTCACAGCGAATCTACTTTTTCTAAATGAGTTCCCAGACAGGGAGGCCGACCAGAAAGGGGGGAGAAAGCATCTGGTCATCTCCTTGGGGAAAAAGGATGCGAGTTATCTTTTCGTCGCCTTGCTCACTGTCTCTTATCTCTGCATTATTGTCGGAGTTCTTACAAAGATGATGCCGGTGTTAACTCTCATTGGTCTGGGGACGATTGGGTTTGGATGGAAGGCCGCGAAGGGAGCTTTGAAATATTATGATAATACCCAAAAGTTGGTTCCGATATTGGGAGCGAATGTCATTACGATCCTTGGGACACAAGCCCTCTTGGCTGTTGGATATGTGATCGCCATGCTTGTTTTGTAAGGATATTTTAGGAGATCAATAATGAAAATCGAACTGACGAGACAGAAGGTTCATAATGAATTTGCGAAGAAGGTGGAGTTGATCAGTGGACAAAACCTTTTTGCCTGCTACCAGTGTGGGAATTGTACGGCTGGATGTCCAGTTGCCTTTGCCATGGAGATTGGTCCCCACGAGGTCATTCGATATACACTGCTGGGTTTGGAAGAAGAAACCCTTGGAGTCAATACCTACTGGCTCTGTGCCTCCTGCCTTCAATGTACATCGAGGTGCCCCAAAGGAATTGATATTGCCAGGGTGATGGATGCGTTGAGAATGGTGGTTCTGAGAAAGAAAGAGAGAAAAGATCATATTCAGATACCTGAATTTCCAGAGGGATTTTTAGAAAAAGTTCCCCAGATTGCGTTTGTCAGCGGATTCAGGAAGTTTCTGTCATAAAAAACGCATGGCGCATGGAGCATAGTGCAAAGAGTAAGAAATTGAAAATCGAAAAAGAAAGTTGGCAAGAGTCACTCTCCTCATGTCATTCTGAGCGAAAGCGAAGAATCTTGGTGTTAGAAAACCCTATGCCCCATGCCCTCTGCTCTATGCGGTTCAGGAGCTAAAGATGGATTACCTCTATTTTCCAGGATGTACCCTCTATACCAAGGCGAAGAATTTTGATCAGACAGCACGGAGTTGTTCCCATCTTCTTGGATTTGAGTTAAAGGAACTCAAAAATTGGACCTGTTGTGGAGCCACCTTTCCGTTGGCCACCGATAACATCATGGCCCTTCTCCCTCCGTCAAGGATTCTGGCTACAGCGAGGGAGGAAGGAACTGCCCTGACCACTCTCTGCGCCATCTGCTTCAACGTAATCAAAAGGACGAATCGATTGATTCAAGGGGATGCGGAAAAAAGGGATAAGATCAACAATTTTATTGAAAAGAACTATCAGGGAGATCTCCAAGTTCTCCACTACTTAGAGATCCTGAAAAAAGACATTGGTTTTCCTCAACTCAAGGAAAAGGTGAAGAAGCCATTGGCAGGGCTCAAAGCAGCTGCCTATTATGGATGCATGCTTCTTCGACCATTTGAAGAGATGGAGTTTGACGATAAGGAGAAGCCCGCTCTTTTTGAGGAATTTTTAGAAGCATTGGGAGCAAAAGCGATTGAATTTCCCTACAAGATTGAGTGCTGTGGATCCTTCCAGTCAGTGGGCTCACCCGATGTGGCTACAGAATGTGCTTATAAAATTCTTGGCTCGGCTATTAAAAACGGCGCTGAGGCGATGGTTTCTACGTGTCCCATGTGCACTTTCAATATCGATCACAAACAGTCTGATATTAAACAGAAATACTTGGATTTCAACCCGATCCCAGTATTCTATTTTACCCAACTGCTCGGGGTGGCAATGGGACTCGATTATCAAACTTTGGGATTTGATCAGAATGCCGTTGATCCCATACCCCTTCTAAAAGAGAAAGGTCTTCTATAAATGGGAGATAACGGAGTATTTGTAAAAAGGGCGATGGTGATCGGTGGAGGGATTGCTGGGATCTCTGCATCGATTGACTTGGGAAACGGGGGGTATGAGGTGGTCCTGGTGGAGAAGCTTCCCTCCATTGGAGGCCGAATGCTTCAGCTTTCTGAAACTTTCCCCACGCTCGATTGTGCACAGTGCACATTAACTCCCAAAACAGTGGAGACAGGTCAACATCCTCATATCAAACTCCTCACCTATTCAGAAGTGGAGCAGGTTGAGGGAAAGGCTGGAGACTTCAGAGTAAAAATTCGAAGAAAGGCGGCTTATGTGGATTGGGAGAAATGCAATGGTTGCGGCCTCTGCCAGCAGAAATGCCCTTCCAAGAATCCGTCTGAATTTGATCGGGGCATGGGATTGGGAAAAGCCATCTATACTTTGTCTCCCCAGGCCGTTCCGAATAAACCTGTCATCAATCCTTCAAACTGCCGCTATTTTAAAGAAAAGAAATGTAGGGTGTGTGAGAAGATCTGTCCGGTTGGAGCTATTGACTACGAACAGAAGGATCGTTTTGTAGAAGAAAGAGTGGGGGCTATCATTACTGCAGTGGGTTTTGATCTGATTCCGAGAGAGAGTTTTGGCGAATACGGATATGGCGAAGTTCCGGATGTGATCGACGGACTCGCTTTTGAAAGGCTCAATTCTGCATCCGGACCCACCACGGGTGAGATTCGGAGACCTTCAGACAGCAAAATTCCTAAAGAAGTGGTTTTCATTCAGTGCACAGGGTCAAGAGATCCTGAACGTTACATGCCTTACTGTTCACGGGTTTGCTGCATGTATACGGCCAAGCATGCCCGACTTTATAAACACAAGGTTCATGATGGACAGACCTACATCTTCTATATGGATATCCGTTCAACAGGAAAGGGGTATGAAGAGTTCATTCAGCAGGGGATGGAAGAAGAGGGGATCCTCTATTTGAGGGGAAGGGTTTCCCGAATCTTTCGAGATGGAGAAAAGGTCATTGTCTGGGGTGTGGATACATTGACAGGGAAGAAAGTTGAGATTTCTGCAGATATGGTGGTCTTGGCAACAGCTATTGTCCCCCAGAAGGATGCAAAGGATCTGGCTAAAAAACTAGGAATCAAGACAGATGAGTATGGTTTTTTGACAGAAGTCCAGAGAAAATTACGGCCTGTTGAAACAGATATCGAAGGAATCTATATCGCAGGCTGTGCTCAAGGACCGAAAGATATTGCTGATGCAGTGGCCCATGCCAATGCGGCAGCGAGCAAAGTTCAAGTGTTGTTTGCAAAAAACTAAGAACGTTGGAGGATAGAGGAGCGGCCTTCGGCCTTGAGGGAAGAGGCAAAAGAAAAGAGAAGTTGCCTCAAGTGAAACGCTCCTCAAGCGGAGCGATCCTCGAACCTTAAGCAAGGCGATCATGAAAAGATTGGGTGTTTTTATCTGCCATTGTGGGGCCAATATTGCCGGAACCGTGGATGTCAAGTCGGTTGCCGAAAAGATAGGCAAGACCGAAGATGTTGCCCATAGCACTGATTATATCTATATGTGTTCTGAACCGGGGCAGCAGATCATCCGCGAGGCCATTCGCGGAAAAGGATTGGATGGAGTGGTGGTTGCCTGTTGCTCACCCAGCATGCATGAAAACACCTTTCGGAAGGCTGTCAAGTCTCAAGGGATGAATCCTTATCTCTGTGAAATTGCCAATATTCGAGAACAATGCAGTTGGGTCCATCAGAAGGAGAAGGAGGAGGCAACCCGAAAGGCAGAAGAGATCATCCAGGCGACCCTTGAAAAGGTGAGAAGAAATGATTCGCTGGAGGCGATCGCTGTGGCCATTAACCGAAGAGTGTTGGTGGTTGGCGGCGGAATTGCCGGAATCACTGCTTCACTTGATCTCGCTGAAGGAGGGTATGAGGTTATTCTTCTGGAAAGAGAGCCTGCTCTGGGAGGCCACATGGCCCAATTGTCAAGGACCTTTCCAGATCTCGATCCTGCTTTCAGTGGTCTCTTTTTAAAGGCGTCGGAGGTGGAGAGGCATCCGAAGATTCATCTTCACTGTTATTCCGAATTAGAAGATGTGAAAGGCTATGTGGGGAATTTCGAATTGGTCATCCGTAAAAAGGCAACTTCTGTGGACAGGGGAAGGTGCACGGGATGTGGCATCTGTATAGAAAATTGTCCTGTGGAATATGTTTCACAGTTTGAAAGGGGAATGGGGATACGAAAAGCGATTGATACCCTTTACCCTTCGAGTGTTCCAAACAAGCCGGTCATCTATCGTGAACATTGCCGATATTTCATAGATGGGAGTTGCCATCGATGTGAAGAGGTCTGTCCTGAGAAGGCTATTGACTTCAAACAGGAAGATGAACGGATTTCAGAGAAGGTGGGAGCCGTTGTGGTCGCTACGGGATACGAGCTCTATCCCAAGGAACAATTAGGGGAGTATGGATATGGTGAAATTCCAGATGTGATCGATGGCCTGGGGTTTGAACGAATGCTTTCACCCAATGGTCCCACAAAAGGGAAGATTATTCGGCCATCTGATGGGAAGGTGCCAAAGGAAATGGTCTTTATTCAGTGCGTGGCTTCGAGGGATCCAGATCGATACATGCCATATTGCTCTCGAATCTGCTGTATGGTTACGGCCAAGCACGCGAAAATTTATAAAGAGCAGGTTCCAGACGGGCAGCCTTATATCTTTTATATGGACATCCGCTCGGACTGCAAAGGTTACGAGGAGTTCCTTCAGAAAACCATTGAGGAGAAAAGGCTTCTCTATCTCAGAGGCCGTGTCTCCAGGGTTTTTCAGGACGATGGAAGAGTAAGGGTTTTAGGAGTAGATACGCTGACAGGGAAAATGGTCGAAGTCGCAGCAGATATGGTCGTCTTGGCAACCGCCATTGTTCCGAGCAATGGAGTGAAAGATTTAGCAGCCAAGCTGAGGGCCACGGTAGATCGACATGGTTTTTTGACGGAGGCCCATATCAAACTCTACCCGGTGGAGAGTTCGACAAAAGGGATCTACCTTGCTGGTTGTGGCCAGAGTCCTAAAGATATTTCAGACACTGTCTCTCAGGCCTCGGCTACCGCAAGTAAAATTCAGGCTTTGCTTTCCACGGACAAACTTCTTCAAGACCCTTTAATTGCTTTTGTTGATGAGGAAATTTGCAGTGGGTGCGGGATCTGTGTTGAAATCTGTCCCTATGAAGCAAGGGAGATGGATCCTCACCGCGGGATTTCAATGGTTCACAGTGCGCTCTGCCAGGGATGCGGGGCCTGTATTGCCTCTTGTCCCAACAATGCCTGTGAGCTAAGAAATGGATCTGCAAGTCAGGTCCTTCGAATGGTCGATACGTTTATAACATAAAAGATAAGGTTAAGGCTAAGGTTGAGGTTGAGATAATAATTTACGCTAAGCGCTTAGCGCTATGCGCATAGCGATTAAATAGGAGGAAATAAAGTTGGAGACCGTTACCAGCGTGGGGAAAGTTGATTCCTCTTTTTTAGAAGAAGCTACGAAGAAGAGCGGAGAGGATTTGAGCCTCTGTTACCAGTGTCTGAAGTGCACAGCAGGTTGTCCCACTGCACCCTACATGGATATCCGCCCCAATAATATCATTCGGATGATCCAGATGGGGATGAAAAGAGAAGTTCTGGGAAGCAGTGCGATCTGGCTCTGCGTTTCCTGTGAGACTTGCGGAACACGATGCCCAAATAAAATTGATATCGGTGTCCTCATGGACGCCTTAAGAGAAATGGCTATCAAAGAGGGAGTTCTGGCCAGGGAGAAGAACATCCACCTCCTCCACGAGGCTTTTGTTCAGAGCATTAGAAGGGGAGGGAGAGTTCATGAGGCCACCATGCTGATCGACTATAAGCTCAGAAGCAAAGATTTCATGACAGACCTCATCCCCGGAATGATGCTCTTTCTGAAGGGGAAGATTCCTTTACTTCCCAGTTTTATTAAAGGAAGGAAGGAGATCAAAAGGATTTTTGAGA
>Ga0315282_10005769_pt1 | contig 20970 bp, 20 predicted proteins | sample YL17G07_20_MG_FD_203693 | JGI IMG/M metagenome (GOLD analysis project Ga0315282, IMG submission 203693) | Sediment microbial communities from Yellowstone Lake, YNP, Wyoming, USA - YL17G07_20 | ecosystem: Environmental > Aquatic > Freshwater > Lake > Sediment | place: USA: Wyoming | collected... | reverse complement strand
ATGAACAATCCAAGATCTTCCTGTTCTTTCTCAATAGCTTCTGTTTCCTTTTGTTGTTCAGCAGATTTCTCGCTGACCTTGCCAATAGCTTCCTTCGCGGACAATATATCTTCTTTCAATATCCTGCCCCTCGGTCCGCTACCCTTAACTTTAGTAACATCGATACCCAGTTCCTCTGCAAGCTTTTTCGCAAGAGGAGAAATACTAATATCTGTGGGTTTAATTGCGCCAGCTTCAAGTGATTTCGCTTCTGATTCAGGCTCTATCTTCTTTACCTCCCCTTCTTGTTGAATCGCAAGTTCTTCATCATTATCGTCTATATATGCGATAACCTCATTTACAGGGATTTCCTGTCCCTCAGAAGCAACGATTTTTTTCATATGACCCGCCTCAGTAGCTTCTACCTCAACGTTCGTCTTATCAGTAGAGATCTCAAAGATCGGTTCCCCTTTCTTTATGTAATCACCTTCCTTTTTAAGCCATCTCTCGATTATCCCCGTTTGCATGGTCAAACCGACTTTTGGCATGATCACTTCTCTTACCATAGTTAAATATCCCTATTAAACCAATAAAATTTCAGGTTAACCCACACTATCAGAGTAACTGCCGTATTGCTTTTTCGATGTCGTCATTGCTTGGCAATACGTAATCCTCCAGAACTGAGGGATTGGGTATTGGAGCCCATTTAGCCCCAACTCTCTTAATTGGTGCCTCAAGGTACTCAAATCCCTCGTCAGCAATAATAGCTGCGAACTCGCCCGATGTAGAACCTTGTATTGGTGCTTCATTTACAATTAAAACTTTCCCTGTCTTCTTCACAGAATTAAGTATTGTTTCCTTATCCAATGGAACTAACGACCTTGGGTCAACCACCTCAACCGAAATTCCTTCTTTTGCGAGCTTCTCTGCGACCTCCAATGATTTCCAAACCATATAAGAAGTTGCTATAACAGTAATATCTTTACCTTCTCTTTTTACATCTGCTACTCCTAGCGGGATCGTGTATTCCTCCTCAGGCACTGGGCCTTTCATTGGATAAAGATAGGCGTTTTCAAAACAGATAACTGGATTAGGATCATTAATCGCAGTTTTTAAAAGTCCTTTCGCATCATATGGGGTTGATGGTATGACAGCCTTTAATCCTGGTACATTTGTGAACCAGGATTCTAAGCATTGTGAATGCTGCTCTGATCCGCCTATGAAACCTCCGATCTTTGTCCTAATTACCATTGGAACACTGGCCTGCCCGCCAAACATATAATAAAACTTCGCCGCCTGGTTTACGATCTGGTCAGCACACATAGGCATAAAATCACAAAAGGGTATCTCCACTATCGCCCTACATCCTGTTACAGAGGCACCTACACCAAGCCCAATCTGCCCCTGCTCTGAAATCGGAGCATCCCTTACTCTATCAACTCCGAATATATTGACCATATCACCACTTACCCTAAATTCACCGCCATATTTTCCTATGTCCTCCCCTATTAGAAACAGGTATTTATCCTTTTTCATTTCCTCAACCATTGCTTCACGAATTGCCTCGCGATACATTATCTCTCTCACCGTAAAAATCTCCCTTCCATGTCCAAATCAAACCTTTTATTATTTATAAACGTACAATAACGCGTCTTCTGGCTTTGGATGCGGACTTTTTCTTGCAAACTTGACCGCATCATCGACCATTTTCTGTATTCTATCCCTGTACGATTTTATCCCATCCTCAGTTAGTATTTTTTCCTCAATCATCTGTTTTTCAATCCGGTCAATTGGATCCTTCTTAAACCATTCTGCTTTCTCTGCCTCGTCCCTTACATCTATGTCGCCCTCCCAATGAGCACGCTGCCTGTACGTCGCACAGGCCAACAAAGTCGGGCCTTCGCCTTTCCTTGCTCTCCCTACAGCCTTCTTGGCTGCCAGGTAAACCTCAACTATATCGTTCCCATCTACATCAAATCCAGGCATACCGTAAGCGGCTCCTCTTCTCTTTCCAATCTCTCTAAGAACATCGCATTGAAAGACGTCTCTTGACTCAACCCCGCACCCGATTAAATTCTTCTCGAGAACAAATATGACCGGAAGCGACCATGCCGCAGCCATATTTGCCGACTCGTGGAAAGTTCCCTGATTTGAGGCTCCATCACCGAAAAATGAAACACATACCTGCTTTGTTTTCCTAAGCATAATGGAATATCCAGCACCTAAAGCAATTGGATTCCCATCTCCGACAATTCCATTAGCGCCTAAAATACCAATGCTGACATCTGCAATATGCAGCGACCCACTTCTGCCTAGGCAATATCCATCCTGCCTCAGGTACAGCTCAGCCATCATCTTTCCCAGATCAGCTCCCTTAGCGATGACATGACCATGACCCCTATGAGTGCTGGTAATATAGTCATCCTTGTTCAGGTTCGCACACACTCCAGAGGCTATTGCTTCCTGGCCAATATATAAGTGAACAAATCCTTCCTGTTCTCCCGATTTATATATCCTGGACTCCGTCTCCTCGAAAAGCCTTATCTTTAGCATCGTCTCATATAACTTCAATACAATTCCCTTATCGATATCCTTAACACTTGACATAAATACTCCTTTCTTTTCAAATAAAAACATACAAATTAATCAATTAGTAAGTTTTCCCAACCAAATGCTGCACATTGACAGGTAGTTTATTTAATACCTCCACCTCCGCTCCAAATTTTCCTAGAGTTTTTTCAACTACCATGTAGTCCAATCCAGGAATAATAATATCATTCCACATATTGCCAATTCCCCGCACCGCAACATCTAACATAGTAACTATACGATGTCCAAGCGGTTCACTTGAATTAAGCGTAATCGCACCATAGAACTCCTGGCACTCAGTATAACCTGCGTTGTGAGTCCCCGTATAAGGTTTTTGCTTAACGAAATCTATCTTCCTTCCAATTCTCTTCTGAACCTCCCCCTCTCTCGATTTGAAGAAATCCACAAGAGCTTGTTCCTGTAACTTTGCTGGAAGGTTTTCCCGCGCTACCTTTTTATAAGCTTCTAGACCCACAACAAAAGCTTCTTCCACAAAATCAAACCAGTACTTTTGGTCTTTTGTTATCTTCGAGGGATCATTTGTACAGACCACACTTACCCGTTCACAAGCTGTAAGTCCATCTCTCTTTGGAGCTACTCCGACATGTACAATATCTCCCTCATTTATAATTCTATTTAATGCCTTCCCGATCAATGTCCTATTTGCAGTATTGGCTGTAACCATTACATCAAAGCCCATCTCCTCAACACCTAACTCCTGACCCACAAAATAACCCCAAGCGGAGACCTGAGTCTCGAGCATCCCGGGCTTTAGAACCGCAAGCATGCACCTGATCATCTCATCGCAGATCAAACTAGCATCTGAGATTAACTTCATCTCCCTCTCCGACTTCTCGTACTTTATCTTGTAATAGATCTCCTGGCAGTCAACCACCTTACTACCATCCCCCAGGTAGTCGACTAAAAACTCGTATATACTTAACGGGAAAACTGCTCTTGGGGTTAAAAGACCTACCGTTGATGGCTTCCGACCCACTGCTTCCTCAATAACATCCTCTACTCTTTCTGCGTCAATTGGATAGTCCTCATCTGCAAGCTTGAGCATCTCAACTTTATGTATCTTAGCACCAGATCTATAAGCTAACTGCTCAGCAATATATCCACCCTCAAGTCCTGCCAAAAGATGAAAACCGTTTTTACCTATCACACCTGCAACGGGTTCGACTGAGATGTTGGTGTTGCCAGCAAGATAGGGGACATCACCATTGTAGTGTTCATCTGAATACACAAATACTGCATCAATCCCTGCCTCTGTGATCGCATTTATGACCTTCTTCTGCCTCTCTTGAAATTCTTCATACTCTATCCTTAGGTCCTTATCAATTGAAGGTGAGTTTGAAAGGATTTTTAAGATTGTTCTTGCTTCGTGCTCCCACTCCGGTCTTAAATGGCTCATAACCAGTCCTTACTAAAAATTTTTAGTCACAAATCTTAAGTTTTGGCAACGTTACCATTATTTTATACTACCAACTCGTTTAGTCAATAAATTAAAATCTTTATGTTTAAAAGGCATCATATAAACATCATTTTCTGTCAAATAGTTGTACTGCTTGACAAAGGTAATCAAAATTATTTTATGAGAAGGAACCCCCCATCTATTACCATATTATTGCCAGTCATGAAGTCCGAGACTTCAGATGACAGATAGACAACAGCTGCCTGAAGATCTTCTACTGTGCCCAACCTACCAAGCGGAGTTTGTTCAACCCATTTGTGTTTTATATCTTTAAAAACTGGTAATTCAATTGCAGGCGTCTGTATATATCCTGGAGTAACACAGTTTACTCTTATCCCAAATGGCGCCCATTCAGCTGCGAGACACTTCGTGAGATGAACCACACCAGACTTGGCAACACAATAGGGAACTTGATATTCCGTATGATTTACCATGTAACCCAAGATAGATGAGATATTAACTATTTTGCCATATTTATTCGGAATCATTACCTTTGCTTCAGCCTGTGCACAAAAGAAAGTACCCTTAAGATCAAGATCCAATATATTATCCCACGATTCCTCGGAGACATTCAGCGCATCTATTACCTCGGATACACCAGCATTATTTATTGCAATATCAAGTCTCCCCCATTCAGATATTACTTCATCTACCATCTTAAATGTATCATACGCTTTACTAACATCTGCCTTTATCCATAGAGATTTCCTTCCAGTAGATTTCACTTCTCTCGCAGCATCCTGGGCAGTTTCAATATTAATATCAACAACTACTACATCTGCACCTGCTTCGGCGAGCGCACGTACATATGCTCTCCCAAGACCTTGTCCCCCACCGGTTACAAGTACCTTCTTCCCATCAATCCTAAATCGATCAAGTATACCCATGATCATTTTCCCTTTATTAGAGTATAAATAATTCTTTAATTAATAACATTTGTTATGATCAATACTCAACAAATCTGTTTTCCTCGTTCGATTTCCTGATCATATCAAGTATTTTCACAACTTTACTAGCCTCATACATAGATACAAACTCCTTGATCTTACCGTTCAGGTATGGAACTAGATCCTCATAAAATCCACCTTCAATTCCTGACTCGCAAGAGCCTATGAGTTTCACTTTTTGATACTCGGATTTACCATTATGCCTGACATATGTAAGTTCCACATCTTCCCATGTCGGTATGCTTCTTCCCGGAACTACAAGCGTACCCTTGGTGCCAATTATATACCAGCGTGGCAAATCCATTCGCGCATTATTGCTTGCCTCTATCTGACATATGATATTGTTTTTAAACTTTAAGTCCGCAAAAAAGTAGTCATCAACCTCTTTGCTCCACACACCACTTTGCAGTACTCCATATACCCTTATTGGATCATCTTTTACTAACATCAGCACTTGGTCAATAAGATGCGGACCCCAGTCCAAAAGCATCCCACCACCATACTCCTTCTTTATCCTCCATGGATTAGCCATTCCTTCAATACCCCAAGCAGGCCAACCCTCATCACAAAGCATTACACTTGTTCTTATAAGAAGAATATCACCCAGTGTACCTTCTTTAATTATTTTTTTGATAAGCAGAAAATCACGGTCCCATCTGCTGCTATGATGAACAAACAAATTTTTATCGTTTTTTTCTGCAGCTCTTATCATCCTAAGAGTACTCTCATAGTTCATGCTCATAGGCTTTTCAACTATGACGTTTTTCTTATTCTCAAGCGCAAGAACTGTCAACTCTTCGTGGGATTCATGCGTAGTAACTATAACAACGTAATCAATATCTTTTACCTTCAAGAACTCATTTACATCTCTATATATTGGCACATCGTACTTCTGTTTGAGCTCAGCAATCCGTTTCTCATTTTTCTCACAAATTGCCACAAGCTTCATATCTTTATTTGCATTAATCCAACCAGCATGAAACTCTCCCATTTTCCCCATGCCCAATATTCCCATGTTAAGCATTTTCAACGACCTCCTTTAAACCCTAATTAAACCTGAAGCAAATTGTTTACCTAAAACTTTTAGAATAATTGTCAGCCAATTAATACTACACATAAGCAATTTACTTTTCATTGGCTCATAACATCTCCACCAGTAGCAAGCAGATGCTCACCAGTCACGTGGTCAGATAGGTAGCTAGCAAAAAACAAAGCAACCTTTGCCACCTCTATGGGATCTGCAACCTTCTGGGTAATATTTCTCTCAAAAACCTCGTCTATCTTTTTTTTGTAATCCACTAAATATTTAACAAAATCCCTATACATTTGTGTATTTACAAGACCGGGGCAAATAGCATTACAGGTGATGTTGTATGGTCTTAACTCAAGTGCCAAAACTCTTGTTAAACCTATCACTGCAGATTTCGATGCGCAGTAAGCACCCTCATTTTCAAATGGCATAATGCCCGAATCTGATGCAATATTTATAATTTTGCCACTTTTCTGTTTCATCATAACCCTGGCAACTGCTTGCGAAAAAAGGAAGGGCCCCTTAACATTCACCTCAAATATTTTGTCCCAATCCTCTTCCCTCATATCGGCTAGAGGTGACAATATTTGGATGGCTGCATTGTTTACCAGAACATCAATTCTCCCGAACTCACTTACCACCCTATTCACTATTTCATGAATGTCCTTCTTGTCAGAAACGTCCACTTTAAATGTTATTGTCTTAATGCCAGCCTTCCTGCTTATCTCCTCTAATGCCTTCCTGATACCGTCTTCGTCAATATCACAGAGAACTACAATGGCGCCCTCGCTCGAAAATAATTCAGAAATACTCTTTCCGATACCACACGCTGCACCAGTTATTATCGTCACTTTACCATTAAGCAACAATCTTCCACCTTTTTAAAATTTCCTCATGACCATATTTAAGACACGTAAATACATAACTTAACTTCATATGACAAGTAAACAAAAACAAGCTATTAAGACTATTGGCTCATTACCTCCCCTGCTGTAACAACTATGTGCTCTCCTGTAATGTGGTCAGACAGATAGCTTGCAAGGAACAACACTACGTTACCAATATCCACTGGCGTTGCTATCCTTTTTAAACATGTAGCCTCTACACACTCTTTTATCTTTTCTTCACCAAACCCTCTCAGCATCGTAGTGTCAGTTGCACCTGGACAAATCGCATTACAATTTATGTCATAAGGTCCAAGTTCAATTGCTAGCACCCGGGTGAGCGAAATTAGAGCTGACTTAGAGGATGCATATGCTGATTCATTGGACCATGCATGAAGACCGGAGTCTGACGCTATATTTATAATCTTGCCACTCTTTTGCTTCATCATAACCTTGGCAACAGCCTGAGATAAAAAGAATGGGCCTTTAACATTGACGTCATATGTCCTGTCCCAAGATTTTTCGTCAACCTCTTCTACAGATTGAAGTATGATAATGCCGGCATTGTTTACAAGTATGTCTATTCTTCCATAATCCTTTACTGCCAAATTAACCAATTCCCTGATATTATCCATATTAGTTACATCAAATTTAACTGCCTTTGTTTCCATACCCGTTTTTTTGCTTATCTCCTCAGCTGATTTTTTAGCTTCCTGCTCGTTGATGTCACATAGTATTACCTTTGCCCCCTGAGAAGAAAGCACCTCAGCTATACCTCTACCAATTCCTCTCGCAGCTCCAGTGACAATTGCAACTTTTTCTTTTAATAACATATATACCCCTTTTCAATTATAATTTCACTCCAACTTAAGACTTCATCATTGTCTGTACTTGCTGAATTCAGATTATGGTTGCAAGTGCACTAAATTTAACTAGATTTCTAAAATAATGTACTTAGAAAATCATCTTGGCTTAAAAGGTTAAAATTAAAATTTATAAATTGGTAACGTTATCAAAATGTTATACTATATCTACAAAAACGTCAATTCTTATGCCTGTTGATGCCATAATCAACAATTATCGCTCATCTATTAAGGAACAATCTCCTACCTACAGCTTACATCCAGCATCAAATTGTGAGAGACACAAGGGAAATATTGAGCTATCGTGCATCGCTTGTGTTACTTTTGATAAAAATTAAAAACAAGGTGCATTCAATACTTTCAAAAAATGGCATTAACATTAAATATTTTGATATTTTCAGTAAGAAGGCCATGCTGCTTACCACGATGCCGGGGATAAGCTACTACTGCGCCCATTTAACCTTAGCTGTCCTTAATTACTAGATCCCCGAAGAGAAAAGCTATTTCATTGTTAAAAATCCACCGTCAATAACCAGATCACATCCCGTCATAAAGTCAGATACCTCAGAGGATAAGTAAATTACCGCACCTTGAAGGTCTTCTACCTGACCAAGCTTCCCAAGAGGAGTATATTCAACCCATTTTGACCTTATTGTTTCGAATCGTTTTTCCATCACTGCAGGGGTGCAGACAAAACCTGGACTTATGCAGTTTATTCTTATTCCATACTTAGCCCATTCAGCAGCAAGGCAACGGGTTAGATGCACTACACCTGCCTTAGCCACACTGTATGCTATTTGAAATTGAGGCACCACATTATTACAAAAATAAGCCATGTGAGCGGCTATTGATGATATGTTTATTATTTTACCATATTTATTTCGCATCATGCTCCTTGCCTCAGCTTGAGCACAAAAGAATGTCCCTTTTAGGTCCAATCCCATGATACTATCCCAATTTGATTCACTTATATTAATTGCTTCAACTATTTCTGAAAGCCCGGCATTGTTGATCGCAATGTCCAGTCGTCCCCATCTTGAGACCACTTCCTCAACCATTGCGTAAGCGTCTGATTTGAGACGTACATCTGCTCTTATTGAGAGCGATCTTCCCCCCAATCTTGACACTTCCTTTGCAACCTCTTTAGCTGTATCTTCATTTATGTCAACTATTGCAACATCAGCTCCAGCCTCAGCAAGTGCCTGTGCGTATGCCTTTCCTAGTCCTTGCCCACCTCCAGTAATAAGGACTTTTTTTTCATCTAATCTGAACCTATCCAAGATTTTCAACTGGGTCTCCTCTCATTTTCAAATTAAACTGCTTGCAAGTGGTTGCTTATTTTAACAAACCTAAGTTGTGATTTCTGTCATCATTACAAATCCGCATACCTAGATCCCATATGAACTCATGAGTTTCTTATCATTTTTGGCACATATATTAATCTTCTCTAGCTTTCTTTATGTCCTAATTAATATAATAGCAATGAACTGCTCTGCTGAGTAGATCTCACCACTAGATAGCAGCCCGACACACCTAAATGCCCTTGCTCCAGCGAGTGCTGCTATCATGGTGTCGTGCACCTATCTCAAATGCTGCATGGATGCCTGGTTCTTTTGAGGCGGTGAGTAGGAATTTAGCAACCTTTGGTATTTTGTAGTAATTACAGATCGCAAATTCGTACAGGGCAGCTCGAATATATTCAATTGATCCATAAACAAATGTTGAACACTTCGTATCAAATTGGTCAGCCTCAAAGACATCATTTAGCGAGATATAGTTGAACGACTTCGTATTGATCAGATGCAGCATTGTCAATCCTGCAAAATGTTCGAACATATTCTGCAAAATGGTGGCAAGCATCGTGATCGGAGCACTGACACCTGCCACAGGCATCGTGGATATCCACACTGGTATTCCCTTGCCAAGAAGCTTGTACTTAAACTCATGAAAAACATAGTGTTTGAAAAAACATGATTATATCTGCCCTCCGATTAGTAATGTTGAAGTTGACTATGCAGAATTTGGCATATCTTGCAAAAGCTTAAAATTTTACTATGCTAAAATTGAAAATACATCAACAAAAAGTATGGAGTAGCGTAAATGAAGACGTTGATTGTTTACCATTCAGAGCACCATATGAACACCGAGAAAGTTGCAAGGGTCTTGGCAGAAGTATTGAATGCAGAGCTTGTTAAAGCAATTGATTTGGAGTTAGATAGCGTCAAAGAATATGATCTTATTGGGTTTGGCTCTGGGGTTTTCTGGGGCAAGCATCATGAAAATATTCTACGTGTTGCAGATATTTTGCCTCATTTCAGCGGGAAAAAAACTTTTGTTTTTTCGACAAGTGGAGCTGATGCCATTAGCAGGGGCTATCATGATGTTTTGAAATCAAAGCTTGCTTTGAAAGGATTTGAAATCGTTGGTGAGTGGAACTGCTTAGGATTTGATACCGCAATTTCAGCCGAGGGCATAAACCAGGGTAGACCCAATGATGATGACCTGAGAAGAGTAAGGGAATTCGCGCTTAGTTTATTAAGAGGAGTTTTACAAACCAAAGAATAGACGACTTTACCATTGATTAATAATTCTGGATGCTTGTAGGAAAATTTGAGCGATATTGATAGATTAGAAAATAATATTTATAGCTTCTATATTAAAGTAGCTTCAAAGTCAAATAGGATTATTTATATAGGTGACAAACTGAAGTGGGTAAATGTCTATCCATCACGCTGGCCCAACTATGCTTTTGACTTAAACTTTGAAGCAAATGGAGGAGATGAGGTCATCTCCTTCTTGAAGAAAGAAATTAGAAAAGGCTTGGCACCCAATACTCTTTTTATTGGGCCCCATTCAAACAGTAAAGGGTTAGGAGGAATTCTTGTAAAGCATGGGTTTACCAAAGCATTGACCTGGCCGGGCATGATAGCAAAGCTGGACTCTATAAAGGATGACCTTTTCAAACCAGGCGATCTTGACATTCAGGTTGTAAAGAGAAAAGCAGATCTTGTGTCTTTCGTGAGAATACTAGAGCAAAGCATGTTTGGTCATGGTTATATTGAGTACAGCCTTTTTGAAAATTTGCTTTCAGATGATAATATCCATTTTTACCTGGCCAAACTTAACGGTAAGCCAATTTCAACTTCACTGATATTTCTGTCATCTGGCATTGCGGGGATATATCTCGTATCCACCCTTCCCGCTAATAGAAACTGTGGTTTTGGTACACAAATTACACTAGCGTCATTGCTCGATGCTAAGAGGTTTGGCTATCAATCAGCCGGTCTTTTTGCAACCCAATTAGGACAAAGGGTATATAGTAATATTGGATTCAAGACATGCTGCAATTTTGATATATACGTTCTATAAATTGTATTATAGATCTAAGTGAAAGTACTCATTATGTAGCCCATAAATAAAAACTTAACCCCAAAATGTAAATTACGGTTTAAAATCCAGCGACTTTTAAAAAACTTGCTAAATCGCCTGAGAGAAGCAGTTCGCATGGCACTGGTCCACCGGGATATTGCTATAGGTCTAATCCACCATTCTGATAAAGTTGTTCAGTATGCCCGCAGGGATTATACTGACCCTTTAAAGAGAAACGGTATATCCATATCGATGGTAGAAGCAGGTAATAAATCCAGGTTTGTAGATTTATTAAGCATTTTTACAGCAATAAAAAGAATTTTCAGGGGAATTTGGAATTTGGAAATGTTTTCTATCTTAATTTCGAAAAAAGAGATTATTCCAAAATATATCTACCTTATCCACTAATAAGTCTAAAAATTTGTTCGTAATTTCATCTGATATTTTCCCTTATTTTCATGAGATCTTCTGACAGGGGATATTTACCCCATTTTTTGGCACTATCATAAAGGGTTATGATATTAATTGGAGGTGTATCTGGTTGAATGATATTGGAGCAAGCAAAAATATAGCCCCCACCTGGAGCATATATAGCTATTCTTCGCTTCGCTTCTTTCTCTACGTCTGTGGTTGTGCCAAAAGGCATTACTTGCTGAATGTCAACTCCACCGTGGAAAGACAATTTGTCTTTGTAAGTGTCCTTTAAGTATGTTGTGTCCATCATGTATGAGCGCGGTTGTAAAGAGTTTAATACCTCAACTCCTGCTTCAATAAGCAACGGTGCCATTTCAATCAATGATCCATCACTGTGATAAAATATTTTAGCTTTGGTCTTTGACCTTATAAACTCTGTAACTTCAATGTAGTAAGGCAATATTATTTCCTTGTATAATTTTGGTGAAATCATGGAGCTGGTTTGTGTGGCACAATCATCTGATAGCTCTATCATTTGCATATATTGACCAGCAGCACTTAAAAACATGTCTAAAAGACCAAGATAAAAATCTGTAAACTTACGAATAAGAACATGTACCCAGCTTTTATTCAACATGAGATCTGTGCAGAAATTTTCATAACCTCTAAACCAGAAGCCATGTTCTAAAAGACCCCCTTCAACTGGTGCACCCACTATTGCATAATCTGTAGAATTGTAAAGATATTCAGCTCTTTCCTTTAAGCCCTCTACCCTATGTGGATCGTAGGCATCAGGAAATTTAAATGACTTTATGTCATCTATTGTTTTAGCATCACGCAGTGGATGGTAGAGCATTTCTTCATAATAGCCGACTTTTTTCCGCAAAAATCCCATTTCATCTACCCAAGTCCCATCAGACCTCACATTTTTTTTATTTCCTTCAGCTCCCTTAAGAAACACATATCTAAAATCAATATCAAATCTTTGCAATATTCTTTCGTCAAACTCTTCAACTGTTGCCCACTCTTCATCTACAAATTCATAACTAACCGGATTGAGATCCAATTCATTTTTAAGATTAAAATAGGATTTATCAACCATAGTGCTTACTCGACCGCCAAGATCCAAGGGTATTCTGTCAGGTTCTTTATGATTCAATACAATACTGACTCTTTCTCTATGTGTCATGTTTACCCCTCCCCTTTTTCGGTTATCAAATTCAACCGTTATTGACATATTTTTTTCTTATAAAAGCTCTCGCATAGGTCTTCTATTTCTTTAGTTAAGGGATAGATGAAGAAAACAACCTTAGTGAACTTATTAAGCTTCCATCTAAATCTATCTCCATCCTTGATCAGGAAACAGTCTCCTGCCTTTGCTATGAGCCTCTTCTCCTCTGAGACCAGTTCCATTTCTCCTTCAATTACATAATCAATTTCGTTGAAACCATTGACAACAGCATCAAACCATCCAACAGGAGCCTCCCAGTACGCTGCTGTAAACTTTCTATCAGGGGAATAGTAGAAGATATTCACCTTTGCAGTGTAGTCTGGATTGCTTTCATATGGATGGTCTACCATTTCTTTCACCAGCATATCACGGTCAATTACCTCCATTTCTCGCTCCTTTCACTTTCTCTGATTTATTAGAGCCCATAGGACTTCATCAAATTTACGTTCTTCTAAATATATTCCTGGTATGCGCCCCTGTAATCCGACAACAAGTTAGGACCTGTTAAATATATAATTTTGGCAACGTTGTCAATTTTAGTTAGTAAAAAAATATTTGTCAATAAACTTTCTAATTGAAATGATTTTTACTATTTGTGTATACTATATTGAAATTTAGAGGAAAGCAGAGTATGAATATATATAAAAAGGTTAATATAAGTCATATTGCTCGGGTTGCAGGAATGTCCCTTTCTACTGTTTCTAGGGCATTACGTGGAGACCCAGCCACAAGCAAAAAAACAACAGAAAAAATACTCAAAATCGCAAGAGATCTGAACTATTACCCTGATTATATCGCAAGGGGATTAAGGCAAAAAAAGACTAATACAGTTGGAATAATATTTAATGATCCCAATAACCCGTTTTATACTGAGATCTTAAGAGTGATCGATGAGGTGCTGACTGAAAAGGATTATTCAATGGTCGTCAGCTATTCCAACTGGAACTTAGAACGCGAACGCAAAAACATCATTACTTTACTATCAAAAAGAGTAGATGGGGTAATAATTTCACCTATTTACGATGAAGATGAAAACCTAAAGATTCTACTTGAAAACCAGATGGAGACGGTCCTGATTGATTGTTTACCTCACTTCCCAAATGTAAATTATGTTTATACTGATAACATTAGAGCGGGTGAAATAGCAACAGAACATTTAATAAAAAACGGCCATAAGAACATTATGCTTTTTACATTTGCCCAAAAATTTTCGCAGGTAAACACCTTTGAGCAGGGGTACATGCAAACTCTACAAAAGTATGGCATCAAAGTCCGGGAAGAACTTATAGTTAGTGCTGCTGAATCTTCTATCGATTGCGGATATGAGACTTTCAAAAAAATTATCACTGAAAATACTACAAGAAAAGCTCTTGACTTTACCGGCATCGTAACAATAAGCGATATGTTCGCAATTGGAATTTATGAAGTGGCAAACGAAATGGGAATTGATATTCCTGGTACTTACAGCGTTGTGGGCTACGATAATATCAGATTCACTAAAGCTCTTACTCCCCCGCTCACAACAGTTCATCAACCTAGAAGAAGAATAGGTCTTGAGAGTGCGAATATACTTTTACATAATATAAACAGTGAAGATAAAGTTATTAAAAATACCACTTTTGAGCCCTACCTTGTTCAGAGAGGTTCGGTTAAAAATATAAGCTGAAATTTTCTTAATAAACACTCTTCAATAAGTCAGATCAAAAAATTATAATAAGAGAATAACTTAAAATCGTTTTAGCTCCCATTGTTTTTAATTTCCTCAACTGAGACCTTTGCAAAAGATGCGACTTTTCTATCGTCCGTCAGGTTCATGAGCTTAACGCCCATCGTATCCCTGCCGAGCTTTTTGACGCTTGAAACCGGTATTCTTATTAAAATCCCGTCATTGGAGATTATCATGATTTCTTCATTGGTCCGCGCCGAGCTCATACCTGATATATGGCCTTTCTCCTTCGTGACCCTGAACGTCTTAACTCCCTTACCTCCCCTGGTCTGCAGGGGGTACTCAGAAAATGGTGTGCGCTTGCCATATCCTTCACTGGAAACCACCAGGAGGTCGCGTGAATCATCTGCAATGTCCATTCCTACAACCTCATCCCCCGCTGACAACTTGATAGCAATGACTCCCATCGCTGTCCTCCCCATTGGACGGGCATCTACTTCCTTAAACTTAATCGCCTTGCCTAGCTTCGTCACCACGATCAGGTTGCGCTTACCGTCTGTTCGTCTTACGTCTATAAGTTCGTCTTTCTCCTGAAGTGATATGGCGATGATGCCGTCACGTCGGGAGGAGTCATAATCGTTCATGGCGGTCTTCTTTATTATGCCTTTTTTGGTGATCATCACTATGTATTCGCCTTCTTCAAACTCTCTCGTGGTGAAAATCGCCTTTATTCTCTCGCCAGGCATAAACGGCAATAGATTTATGGCCGCCTGACCGCGAGAGATCCTCGAACCCACCGGCAGCTCATGCACTTTTAACCTGTAAACCTTTCCCCTGTTGGAAAAGAAGAGGACATAATGGTGCGTTGTTGAGATGAACAGGTGCTCGACGAAATCATTTTCCTTAAGGTCTATTCCGAGAACACCGCGCCCGCCCCTTCTCTGTTTACGGTACGTATCTACGGGCAGCCTCTTTATGTAGCCGGAGTGCGTTACCGCTATGACCACGTTTTCCTCAGGAATGGTCTCCTCCACCTCAATATCCGAGGACTCAGCAGTTATTATCGTCCTGCGGTCATCGCCGTATTCTTTTTTTATTTCATTCAACTCTTTACGGATCAATTCAATGACCTTGCCTGGATCCGCAAGTATCGCCTTCAGCCTTGCTATCTCCTTAACCAGATCTTCGTGTTCCTTTGCGATTTTCTCCCGCTCAAGCCCGGTAAGCCTTTGCAGGCGCATGTCGAGGATGGCCTGTGCCTGGATTTCCGACAGTTTGAAACGCTTCGTCAACCTTCCACGGGCTTCCGGGACTGTCTTGGAGGTCTTGATCAAATTGATGACCTCATCCAGGTTTGAAAGTGCTATCAGCAAACCTTCAAGTATGTGTGCTCTCTCCTCAGCTTTCTTTAATTCGAATTTCGTGCGGCGGGTTATTACCTCAACCTGATAGTCAACGTAGTACATCAACATCGACTTCAAATCAAGCGTCCTGGGAACACCATCAACAAGTGCAAGCATGATTATCCCAAAGGACTCCTGCAGCTGGGTATGCTTTAACAACTGATTTAAGACCACCCTCGGATTGGAGTCCCGCTTTATCTCTATGACAATCCGCATACCGCTCTTATCGGACTCGTCCCTTAAATCCGAGATATCAGGTATCTTCTTCTCGCGGACGAGCTCAGCGATCTTCTCAATAAGCCTCGACTTGTTCACCTGGAACGGTATCTCGTTGATTACTATCTGCGACTTGCCTAATTTGGTTTCCTCAATAAAAGCCTTCCCGCGAATTCTTATAACACCTTTACCGTTATTGTAAGCATCCTGAATTCCCTCCATCCCCATGATTATTCCCCCGGTAGGGAAATCAGGTCCCTTAATATATTTCATCAACTTGTTTATGGATATCTCGGAGTCATTCAGATAAGCGTTTATTCCATCGATGACCTCGGTTAGGTTGTGAGGTGGAACATTGGTTGCCATACCGACGGCAATTCCTGACGAGCCGTTTACTAAAAGATTGGGAAACCGAGAAGGCATTACTACCGGTTCCTGAAGCGTGTTATCAAAGTTATTGGTAAAGTTAACGGTTTCCTTATCGATATCGCGAAGCAGCTCCATGGCAAGCTTGGACAATCTTGCCTCCGTATAACGCATGGCCGCCGGACTGTCACCGTCAACAGACCCGAAGTTGCCCTGTCCATCGATCAGTTCATAGCGCATCGTGAAATCCTGCGCCATCCTCACAAGCGTATCGTAAACCGCTACATCACCGTGAGGATGGAACTTTCCAAGAACCTCGCCTACGATGCGGGCGCACTTTTTATAGGGCTTATCGTGGCTCATGCCAAGCTCGTGCATTGCAAAGAGTATTCTTCTATGCACAGGTTTCAGACCGTCCCTGACATCGGGCAGAGCTCTGCCGACGATCACGCTCATCGCATAATCAAGGTACGACTTCTTTACTTCATCTTCTATTACAACGTTCTGAACCCTTCCACCTATGGACTGTTCCATACAGAATCACGCAAAATATCTTCTCATAGCATTCAAAAAGGTTTGCGTGGTCTCCTTTCTAATCTATCCTCGTCTTATATATCAAGAAATCTAACATCTTTTGCGTTCTTCTCAATGAACTCCCTGCGCGGTCCCACATCGTCGCCCATGAGGATAGAGAATATCTCATCAGCGAGAATCGCATCCTCTATATCGACCTTGAGAAGTGTCCTTGTCCCGGGGTCCATGGTAGTTTCCCAAAGCTGCTCCGGGTTCATTTCCCCCAGACCCTTGTACTGCTGGACATGGATATTTTTGCTTGCCATCTTTTTCTTCAAATCATTAAGCTCTTCATCACTATAGGCATAGTGCTTAGAACCATCCTTGTTGACCATGTAAAGCGGGGGCTGCGCGATATGGAGGTAGCCCGATTCTATTATCTCGGGCATATACCGGTAGAAAAATGTCATGAGAAGTGTGCGGATATGCGATCCGTCCACATCCGCATCCGTCATTATGATGATCTTATTGTACCTGGAGTTCTCTATCGAAAAGTCCTCGGCGATTCCCGTACCTATCGCCGAAATAATGGCTTGGATCTCCTCACTTGACAGGATCTTATTTATACGCGCCTTCTCAACGTTCAAAATCTTTCCCTTCAGTGGAAGTATAGCCTGAAACCTTCTATCTCTCGCCTGCTTTGCCGACCCACCAGCAGAGTCTCCCTCGACTATGAATATCTCGCAGAGCGCAGGATCGGTGAAAGTGCAGTCCGCTAACTTACCCGGCAGCGATGTGCTTTCAATAAGGCTCTTCCTCCTGGTCAGCTCTTTTGCCTTCCTCGCTGCTGACCTGGCACTCGCAGCTACAAGCGCCTTGCTGACTATCAGGCGCGCTTCCTTAGGGTGCTCCTCCAGATACTCGCCGAACTTGGTGTTAACTATTGATTCGACAAAACCCTTGATCTCACTGTTGCCAAGTTTTGTCTTGGTCTGCCCTTCGAACTGAGGCTCGCGAAGCCTTACGCTGACGATCGCTATCAGCCCCTCGCGTATATCCTCACCAATCAGGTTCTCATCTTTTTCCTTTAAGAGACCTTTTGAGCGAGCGTAGTCGTTGACCGTCCTGGTGATAGCAGTCTTAAAACCGACCAGATGGGTACCGCCCTCATGGGTATTTATGTTATTTGCAAACGTAAATATATTCTCCACGTAACTGTTTGTATAAGTAATGGCAATCTCGCACTGATCTTCACCGTCGCTTCCTTCTATAAATATGACATTTTTAAAAAGCGGCTCCTTCTTGGAGGTCAGGTATTTTGCGAAGTCCACAACACCGCCGTTGTATTGGAATAATTCCGTTCTTTCTCTTTCAGCTCGTTGATCTTCTATGGTTATCTTCAGCCCTCGGGTAAGAAAAGCCATCTCGCGCATATGCTGTGCAATCATGTCGAAGTTAAAATCAAGTTCCTCAAAGACCTCGGGGTCGGGTTTGAACTTTATTATAGTCCCGTGTGTTGTGGTATCTCCGCACACTCTAAGCTTGGATATGGAATTGCCTCTCTCGTATTCCTGCCTGAAAATTTTCCCATCCCTTCTTACCTCAACCCACAATTTTTCGGATAGAGCGTTTACCACGGATAAACCAACACCATGCAGCCCACCGGAAACCTTATAACTCCTGTTGTCGAACTTTCCTCCTGCATGCAGTGTGGTGAGTACAACCTCCAGTGCTGTCCTGCCATATTTTTCCATCATCTCGACAGGAATACCCCTGCCATCATCAAAAACACTGACCTGATTATCAGGATGTATTATTACCATTATGTTTTTACAGAAACCGGCAAGCGCCTCATCAATGGAGTTGTCAACCACCTCATAGACCAGGTGGTGCAGGCCGCGCGAGCCCTTGGACCCGACGTACATTCCTGGCCGCTTTCTGACAGCCTGCAGTCCCTCCAGAACTATTATGCTGCTTGCATCGTACCTAACTTCTTCAACAACCTCTTTTTTCAAATAAAAAACTCCTTAAGACATCCAGGATTTGTAGAAAAAATAAATACCTTTCACAATATATTGTATTTGTAGGAAAATTATAACACAAAAAGCATGATTTTTTGGCTAATCAAAACCATAAATTCCAGGTATAGTCCTACATCCTGAACTCTTTCAAGCCAAGGCTTACCAGGATAGCCTCGTCGACCTCCTTCATCTTCTGGGCTGAAAGCCTTCTCGCTAATTTGCAAAGTCGCTTTTTATCCACAGTATAGATCTGCCCTAAGTGAATCACTGAGTTTTGGGATAACCCGCTATCGTGAGGCTCTATCAATACCCCCACGGGAAGATTAGCCACCCTGACATTAGAAGTAATTGCTGCCACTATTGTTAAATTACTCACTTTGTTGGCAACATCATTCTGAATTATTAAAGCCGGATGAATATTTTGCATCTCGCTTCCGATAGAAGGCGAAAAGTCCAGCCAATAGATTTCTCCTCTAGTGGGTATTAGCATCATCACCCTTTCCACTTTTCAGCAGAGTCTCGGAGGAGATGCTCAAAAACTGTTCTGAGAGCTGGCTGTCCGATTCTTCAATCTGAGCATATATCTTGACTGCCCGGCTAATTGTCCGACTATCTACATCTTCTTTGATATAAGCTTCCACTGCTTCCCTAATGATAAAACTACGGCTTTTATCTCCAGTCTGTGCATACTCATCAACTGTTTGCAGCATATCTATTGGCAAGCTTATGGTCACCTTCTTGACCTGAGCCATATTTAATACCTCATTTCATACCGTAATTATTATTATATCATACCAAAGGTATGACCATTGATCAACGCTTTTGTGTAAATCGTGACTTACTATTTCTAAAGATCATGTCTTTATAAAGCAGTTTTTGCATTCTATTTCTCAATTCTTCATCCTCGATCCATTCTAAATTGGAATCGATCACCTGTTTTTGTTCATCTGATAATTCTATAGAACCTATTTCCTTCTTCGATTCCTCTGCATAAGGCATAGCTCGTCCTGGGTCGAACGGTATATAGGTGGAAAATTTAATATCCTTTATCAGCTCCTCTTTTAAGAATTCATTTATCTTCTTTATTATCAGAGCAGACATATATTTCAGCTCCGCAGCCCACATATTGTCCTTCGCAACAATGATGACAGTCCCATCTCTTATCTTTACCGGATAAGAGTTTGATGCCAGCTTCTGGCCCACTATCTGCGGCCAGGCAGCCACGATTGAATATTCCTTTATCTTCCTGATTGAACCAGGCTTCTTTATGGCTCTTTTTATTACCTCCCCAATGCTGTCCAATCCTCTACCCTACCTACTCCATTTTCGATCTCAATTATGGTTGCGCTTTCAAGCATATCCTTCTCGATGTCAAATAAATCAGTAGTTGTTATCACTGATTGAGCATTGTCAGCCAGGAATTTGTAAACATGTGCCCTGCGCGTAGAATCAAGCTCGGACATGACATCATCGAGAAGTAGAATTGGGAATTTCCCTATCTTCTCCCTCAAAAGCGCATACTCCGCGATCTTGAGCGCCAGTGTTATCTCCCTCTGCTGACCCTGTGAAGCAAACGATCTGGCATCCCGTCCATCAATTGATATGAGCAGGTCATCCCTGTGCGGGCCAACTCCTGTCACCCCTCTGTTCATATCGTTAATTCTTGAACCTCGAAGCTCGGAAATAAAAACATCTTTTAGTAATAATGTGTCAGGATCATCAAATGATGGGCTGGGAAGGTAACCGAGTTCAAAGACCGAATTTGCGTCAATCTTCTCAATTGATTCCCTGAAAAGAACCGTTAATTCTTTTATGAATTCAAACCTTTTGCTCAGGATAATCGCCCCGGATTCAGCAAGGTGTTCATCCCAGAGATCAAGCGTATCAAGGCATTTTTCTCTTTCAGGTGCGGTCTTTAATAAAGAGTTGCGCTGCGCCAATATTTTCTGATAGCGATTTTTATGATATTCATAGGCTCTATCATACTGTGATGCTATGCTAT
>Ga0315282_10005767_pt1 | contig 20973 bp, 18 predicted proteins | sample YL17G07_20_MG_FD_203693 | JGI IMG/M metagenome (GOLD analysis project Ga0315282, IMG submission 203693) | Sediment microbial communities from Yellowstone Lake, YNP, Wyoming, USA - YL17G07_20 | ecosystem: Environmental > Aquatic > Freshwater > Lake > Sediment | place: USA: Wyoming | collected... | reverse complement strand
AAAGCCACTCCCGAGCGCGAGCGGCTCAACCCCTTCACCAAGCAGATGCAAATGGTGCCGGCAAAACCCGAGCGACGAGTGGTGAAGGCCGCTCCTGTCAAAGCCCTCAAAGAAGTGCTCTGATCTTCCGGTGGCAGGTACATCGCCCATCAAACTTCCAATGCACCCGCAGACGGTGTAATCCATGCGTATTACCACATGTCCGAATTGCCAAATGCGTGTCGTCCCCAAACCGGACGGCACCTGTCCCAGTTGCTATGCTTTGATTCCACAGGAAGGCGCGGCACCCGTCCCGAAGCCATCCGTTTCCACTTCCAAAAAAGAGACCAAGGCAGCCGGCCGAAAAAAATCGGCCCCGAAGGAAAGCCGTCCTGTTCTTCCGGGGGCGCCCGGTAAACTCAGCCCGGAACAGATCTACGGGGATTATTCAAAAACCGCCCGGGACGTTTGGAACGGATCCTTACGAGCCGGCTTGCCGTACCTTCTGGGCGGAGTGGTCCTCGCGATCGGTTGCTTTGTTGCCAGCCGCCTGACCTGGGAATGGGTATATCTCGAGAAGCAGGTTCAAAGACCCAGCACGGAATCGTGGGTGTTCTTCTGGCTGGGCATTGCTTTCATCCTCGGGTCGTTGGTGCTGGGAGCCATCAAGGGGGATCAGTGGGGCAAGATACAAATCCGAGAGATTGTACGCACCCGGACGGGTTTTCCCGAGTTCTATAAGGCGTACCAGAAGCGATCCTGGCCGAAAATCGGAATGCCGAGCGGACCGGCCTACGACACTTTTCTGACGATGATCGGAAAAAAATAAGCCGTGCAGCACCCGTTTTTTCCGGGGCGGAGATTTCCTTCCGCCCCGTTTCTATTTTATAATCCGGGATGATGCCTTCCAGACCCCCTCCGACCGTTTATCTGTTGCACGGGAATGACGATCAAGCCATCGACGAATTTATAAACCAGTTGCGGGGAAAACTCGGCGACCCCGCGACCGCCGAAATGAACACGACCCGCTTGGACGGGAAAGGGCTGTCGCTGGCGACTCTGCGGACGGCCTGCCTGACAGCCCCCTTCCTGACAAAACGCCGCCTGATCCTTGTCGAGGGATATCTATCGGCGCTCTCCCCGCACAGGGGAAAATTCCAGGGCGAGGGGATGGACGAATCGGATGGGCAAACGGAATCCACTCCCACGGGGAAGGAGGTTCTGAAAGAATTTCTCGATTTCCTCCCTGAGATTCCGGTCTCCACCGCACTGGTACTGGTGGAAAAGAATATATTAGCGGCGAACCATCCGATGTTGAAGTGGACCCGGACTCAGGAAGGAATGGCATACGTCCGGGAGTTCCTTCCCCCAAAGGGTTCCGCGCTACCGGCGTGGATCCTTCACCGCGCGCAAATGGAAGGGGGCGAGTTCACGCTTCCGGCGGCGCAATTGCTCGCCTCCGTGGTCGGGGACGACCCGCGCGTCCTGGCCCAGGAGATCGTCAAACTGCTCACCCACGCCGGATACTCGCGGGCGGTCACTCCCCAGGATGTGACCGCGCTCACTCCGGAGAGTGCGCTCACCGATATTTTCGAAATGGTCGACGCCATCGGAAACCGCGACCGTTCCCGCGCGTTGCGGTTGCTGCGAAAAACCGTCGAGCAGGGGAACGTCCCGGGTGTCTTTGGAATGATGGTCCGCCAGTTCCGTCTGCTGCTCCTGGCCCGCGAGGCGTTGGATTCCGGCACTCCGGCCCAGAATCTGGCGCGAGCCCTCGAAGTGCATCCGTTTGTCGCCCAAAAGCTGGCTTCGCAAGTCCGGAACTTTACGCTCCCCGTCCTGGAGAATATTTATCGGCGGCTTCGGGACATCGATGATGAAGTGAAAAGCGGTCGCGTGGAGTTGGATACCGCGATGGAATCCCTTGTGGCGCAGCTATCCCATTAGCAAGCTATGGTAATTTCGAAGCATCGATGGAGAGATAGCGTTCGATGGGGATGTCGATCGGCGTGAGCACATACCCGAGGATGTACGGTTTGACCAAAACATAGGAAAGCGGGTGGACGGTGAAAAGGACCGGGGCGTCGCGGATGATGATGTCCTCCGCCTGCTGGTACAGCGCGATGCGTTTCCCCGTGTCCGGCTCGGTCCGGGCCGCCTCAAGCAGCTTGTCGAGTTCGGAGTTTGAATACCCGCCTTCGTTGAAATCCGATCCGGTATGGAACAGGACATCAGCGAAGTTCTCCGGGTCGGGGTAATCCGCGCACCACCCGCCGATCCACATTTGTCCGCGGCGGCCCGCGCCGACTTCGTCCCAGAATTTTTCCGGCTGCAGGTTTTCCACCCGGATCGTCACCCCCAGATATTTTTTCCACATCGCCGCCATCGCGGCGAAGTCCGGCGAAACGTTGCTCCCGTAACCCCCATCCGTCAGTACCACCTCGGGGAAATCCGATCCGGCGTATTTCGATCCGGAAAGCAGCACTTTGGCGCCCTCCGGATCGAACGGCAGCCCCGTCAATCCTTCCCGCCTTCCCGGCAATCCCGGCGGGTAGAGCCCGACGGCCGGGAGGGCATCCCCGCTATAGACCAGACTGATAAACAGCTGCCGGTCGAACGCCTCGCTGAACGCCTGGCGCACCTTTGGGTCGTCGAACGGCGGCCGGGTGTTATCGAATACCATGTAGTCGGTGCACAGGTCGACCCCGGCAACCAGTTCGGCGTGCAGCGGACCCGATGGGTCGCTCGCGCGCGCGACATCGTATAAGGACACTCCCGCGATGTCGATTTCATCGGTTTCATACAGCCGGATTGGAAGGCCGGTATAGAGTTGGATTACGACATAGCGGATGGCCGGTGCTCCCAGGTAAAAATCCTCATTGCGCTCGTACACCATTTGCTGCATGCTGTCCCAGCGGATGAGCTTGTACGGTCCGGTCCCGTTCGGATGCCGATACCAGTCTGCGCCGGATTCCACGTTGGCACGGTCGATGACGAACGCCGTGGGATAGCTGAGCTTGGCGAGGAAATAGGGTTTGGGCGCGTCGATCGTCACTTCCAACGTATGGTCGTCAACCGCCCGCAATCCGGAAATATGGTCCGCGCTCCCCGCGTGCTTTTCGCGCACGCCGACGATGTCGCCCAGATACGTCGTTACCGTGTCGGATTTCGTCGCCGGGTCGGCCGCTCGATCCCAGGAATAAATCACGTCTTGCGCGGTTACCGCGCGCCCGTCGTGGAACTTGGCATTGGCCCGCAGCGTGAAGGTAAACACCGTACCGTCCCGCACCTGCCAGCTTTCCACAAGGTCCGGGACCAGTTCCATCTGCGGATTGAATGAAAACAACCCGCTGTAGACCATCTTGTCCCCCGAACCGCGCGTCGTGGCCGGATCGTAATCCCGTGGATCGTTGCTCTCCCCGCCGCTTAGATAGAGGGTTTCTGCGCGCGGGTAATCCGGCCGCGCGGGTGCGGGATTCAACGCGAAGGCAATCGCCGCGATCGCCGCCGGAAAAAGTAAGATCGTCCGACGGTATCGGCTCATTTTTTCCTCCGGGCGACGATCCAAATCAAAACCGCGCCGCCGACAACGGTCAGGACGAGGCACAACAGGCAGGCGCACAATCCCAGGATCGTTTCCCCTGATCCGAGGGAAACGAAGGCGGAGGATTGGGTTGGTTGCATCGCGGTGGCGGAGGCGGCCGTCGGCGCGGATCCGGTTGCGCTGGGGGTCGCACTTTCAATCAGGGTGCTGGCCGGGTGGATGGAGAGCGGCCGGAACGTCGGAACGAAGGTCGGCGTAAGGGTCGGCTGCAATTCCTCCGGCGGGAGCGGTTGCGCTCCGACGGATTTTCTCCAGGCCGCATCCAAGCCGTCGACGTTGAAACCGTACACTTCATCCAAGGCGGCATCGATCGGCTTTCCGTCGCGCAACGCCGTCAAGAGCAAACGCATTTTTGCGGATCCCCATTTCTGGATCAGGAAATCCACCACACTGAAGGATTCTTCATAAGCCAGCTGCGCCTGGTTCGGATCCTCGGGGAAATTCCCTCCCAGGCTGTGGACGGGAAAGATCGTGTTCTTCCCGATCGCGCTTTGCAGATCAGCCATCCCCGCCTCTCCCGGCCCGCCCTCGCTGTCCATCGCCAGCCCCTCATGCAGCCAGGTGGGAATTTCCACCAGGCAGGAGAACGTAAAGTCGTCCACGATCGTATGCATCAGCTCGTGGGCGATCGCTCCCTTGCCCCAATCCTCCTGGCCGGAAGGAATCCCCAGGATGATGATGTTGTACCCGACGAAAGAAAGCCCGCCGGTCCAGCCCGGCTCATACAATACCGCCGCCCCCAGATCGTCGAACGTGCTGTATAGGTAGATGTCGACCGATCCCCGCGGCTGCAGGTCGATCAAATCGTGGACGCGCTCCACCCCTTTGGTCGCGGCGTCGAACATTTGCGTCCCAAAGCCCGCATCGGTGCGGTACCAGTGGACGATTACCCCTTCGCCCGAGAGGCTCTGCCAGGCGTGCTCGGAATCCAGCCAGAGTGTTTCCCGCCGATCGACCAGCGTCTCGTTGCCGTCCGAATCGGTCACCCGCCATTGCCACCAGATTTTCGAGCCGGGCGGTTCGGAACCGGATTGGCGCATGTCCCAAGTCCATTCCGCCTCGACATCGGTGTTCGGCTCGAAATCGGGAAAGGCTTTCGCGACGACGTCGCCGCAGGTCAATTGGCTGACCCCGTACTCCAGCACGATCCGTTGGATGGCGGAGGAAGCATGAACCGTCAATTTAAATGTGAGCGTGTTGGGAAAATCCGCGCTAGTTTGATTGTTTTGGACGGTGATGTCCGGAAGCGGCGCGGCGTGGACAACGACGGATGAGAAACCCGATCCGATTAGGAGCAGGCCAGCGATCAGTGCGGCAGTGGGGGCATGCTGCCGGATACTGCCCATGGGATGGATTGAAGCATTCATCGGTCTTGGGTTATTTCCGTCGCAAACCGAGCGATCGCCCTTACTTGTCTTTCTCCAGGAAGATTCCTTTCCCTTCCTGAAAATCCGCGACGATCGTGTCTCCTTTTTTATATCCGCCCTGCAGCAATTTTACGGAGACGGGGCTTTCGATGTTCTTTTGCAGCGCGCGGTGCAACGGCCGGGCGCCGAAGGCCGGATCGAATCCCTCCCGGGCCAGTTCCTTCCGGGCGGCTTCGGTCAGCCGCACGGTCAGTCCCTGCTCCGAAAGCCGCTGTTGAATCAGCTTCATCTGCAAATCGACGATTTTTTCCATGTCGTCCAATTGGAGCGGGGAAAAGATGATGATTTCGTCGATCCGGTTGAGGAACTCGGGACGGAAGGTGCTCTTGAGGGCCTTTTCGATCTTTTCGTTGTTTTCGTCCTCCTCGCCGTTCTCCCCCTTCCGCAAAAAACCGAGGGAGCCGGATTTCTTGACGAACTCCGTTCCTAGATTGCTGGTCATGGTCAGCACGGAATTTCGAAAATCCACCACCCTACCCTGGCCGTCAGTCATGCGGCCGTCATCGAGGATTTGCAGCAGCGCGTTCCAAACATCCGGATGCGCTTTTTCAATTTCATCAAACAGGACCACCCGGTACGGGCGCCGCCGGACGGCCTCGGTGAGCTGGCCGCCCTCTTCGTATCCCACATAGCCGGGCGGCGCTCCGAATAGCCGGCTGACCGTGTGCTGCTCGTGATACTCCGACATGTCCACCCGGATCAGCGCATCCTCGTCGTCGAACATAAAATGGGCGAGCGCTTTGGCCATCTCGGTTTTTCCCACGCCGGACGATCCGAGGAAGATGAAGGATCCGATCGGACGCCGCGGATCTTTCAGACCGGAGCGGGCTCTGCGGATGGCGTCGGCCAGGGCATGGATGGCGTCGTCTTGCCCGACGATCCTCTCTTGCAGCCGTTCCTCCATATGCAGGAGCTTCTCGGATTCGGCCTCCAGCATTTGGGTTACCGGGATGCCCGTCCATTGGGCCACCACCTCGGCAATGTCGTTTTCATCCACCACCTCGTCGAGGCGGTGTTCGGATTCCCACTGATTGCGTTTCGAATTAAAATCGGCTTCCGTCCGGAGTCGTTCGGCTTTCTTCTGGGCGGCGTGTTCGTAATCGCGCGCCAGCCCCGCCTGTTCTTCCTCCGCCTGCAGCCGGGAAAGTTCGGCCTTCAGTTTTTTCAACTCCGGAGGCAGCGAATAGAGCGCGACGCGCAGCTTGGCGGCCGCTTCATCCATCAGGTCGATGGCCTTGTCCGGCAGCCGCCGGTCGGTGACGTAGCGGTGGGAAAGCTTGACCGCCGCCACCAGCGCCGCGTCCGAGAATCGCACCTTGTGGTGCGCCTCGTACCGGTCGCGCAGGCCGCGCAGCATCGCGGTGGTCTCCTCCTCGCTCGGTTCGTCCACGAATACCGGGGCGAACCTCCGCTCAAGCGCCGCATCCTTTTCGATGTGTTTGTGATACTCATCCAGGGTAGTCGCCCCCACGCACTGGAGCTCCCCCCGCGCCAGGGCGGGTTTGAGCATGTTGGAAGCGTCCATCGCGCCCTGGGCCGCCCCCGCCCCCACCACCGTGTGCAGCTCGTCGATGAACAGGATCACCTCCCCGCTGGCGCGTTGAATTTCCTCGATCGCCGCCTTCAGCCTCTCTTCGAATTCGCCGCGGAACCGCGAACCCGCGATCATCCCGCTCAAATCCAGCGCCACCACCCGTTTCCCCATGAGGATCTCGGGCACGTCTCCATTGGCGATTTTCTGCGCCAGGCCTTCCACGATCGCGGTTTTTCCCACTCCCGCTTCGCCGATCAGCACCGGATTGTTCTTGGTCCGCCGGGAAAGAATCTGGACCACGCGCAGGATTTCGGCGTCCCGGCCGATGACCGGATCGAGTTTCCCCTCCTTGGCCATCTGGGTCAGATCGCGGGAATATTTTTCCAGCGTCCGGTAACGGCTTTCCGCCTGCGGATCGGTCACCCGCTGGCCGCCGCGGATCTCGCGGATGGCGTCCTGGACGCGCTCCTTGGTGATCCCGCTGTCGGCCAGGATCCGGCCGGCATTGGTGTTGTGTTCCGCCGAAATGATCGCCAGAAACACGTGCTCGGTAGAGATGTATTCGTCCTTCAAGCGGTTGGCTTCCTCGTTGGCCAGATCGATCACCCGCTTCACGCGGGGGGTGATGAAGATCTGCCCGGTTCCCTGGCCGTAGATGCTGGCTTTCGGACTGCTGCGCAGGACCGAATCCAGCCGCTGGGAGAGCAAATCCACATTGACGCTCAGTTTTTCAAGGATCTGGGGAATGACACCGTCCGGCTGCTCGAGCAGGGCCAGCAGCAGGTGTTCGGTGTCGATCTGGTTGTGGCCGTAGCGTTGGATGATTTCCGCCGCCCGCTGGGCGGCATCCTGCGCGCGTTCGGTGAAGCGGTCAAATCGCATCATATATTTTTCTTCCTCCGGGATGTTCGGGAGAGATGCGGATGGAACCATTCATGATTATATCTCCCCGACCGTTTCTCCGTATATCCTTATGATATTACTCGATTATTATTAATAAAGCGTTGGAATGGAAGACGGGTGGCAATTTTTCCGTTTGATCCGGCGCCAACGGCAAAAAATAGCCCCCTGTATCAGGTGCAGGGGGCTATTTGATTTACCAGTTTCCTCTCCTCCAATCATCCGGTTGCGACGGGCGGATTCTCCGCAGCCACAACCATCGGGGGTGTTGCGCGGGCGAATTCCTTGTAAGCCAGAGCCCACACGCCGGCCTTCCAGGTCGTCCACACGGCGCCGATCACCAAGGACAAGAGGATGAAAATCACCTGCAAGACGATGCCGGCGACGAGCAATGGAACGTTTAATGCTCCCGATCCGGCAATCAACGGAAGAACGCTGAGGAAGATCATGACGGCGCCCGGAGCGAACAAAACCAGCATCACCACGCCCACGCCCAAAGACACCGCAAAGACGATGAGGTACAGGATAATAATCGGCCCGATATGGTCGCGCAGAATCGTCCACGCCCGGCCGATCGCCTCTCCCACACCCTGGTTTTCCATCACCACGGAGTAGTCCATGAGCAGGAACCACATCCCCACAACCACCCCGACGATGATCACCACGCAAATCAGCGGGAAAAATCCCAATCCGCAGGTCATAATGCTGATACAGATCCCCGGCAGGAAAATCACCACGGCGACGACCAATCCCACAACAATTTCCAGAAGGCGGATCAGCACCAGCCGCCAGAAGCAGCGCAGCCCTACGCCCCACGCCTCCCGGAAGGTGACGGCGCCCGACGCGTCCGCCTTTACAAAACCTCCGATCAAACCTCCGCGACCGATGACGGAAAGGATCAAAAGGACCAATCCAAGCAACAAGAGGCAACAGGTAATGCCGACAATAATATTGATCCAGGTGTTAACGTCGATCTTGGAAACCTGGTCGAAGAAGTTCGCCCATCCCGGCGGAAGATTGGCGCGTTCTACTCTGTTCCACTGGGTTTCTTGCCCGTTAAATTGATAGGAGTACTGGGGACCGTTCCGGATGCCGCCTCCGGTTCCCAGCGCGGCCAGAAAACCAAAAATCCAAAGAATCTTGTATTTCCAGGTGATGTTCCAAGCCCTGGAAAGAATCGCGGAATAATTGATGGACATATACGCCTCCTCGGGAACCCGATTTGTCTCCCTTTCATTAATATACGCGATTTCACCCCCCAGGGGTCCTTTTGCCGCTAACCCATTTTTTCAGCCGCCCGGTAGGTGAGGGTAAATAGAACCGTGCTGAAAACCAGCGCAAAAATGATCAGGACCAGCCCAACCGGCGAAGAAAACACACAAATGGCGAGCCCGATCACGTATTCCACCGAAGAATGAAAATACCAACCGGAGATGAAGATAAACAGAACGACGGCGATCAGACCGGCAAACACAAAAGCAATCGAGAGGGCCAGGGCAATTTGGACTACGTATGCCAGCAGAAATCCCCACCAGCCGGAGCGAATCAGTTTCCAAACGCGGGCGGCGGCCATCCGGGGACGCACGTCTTCCAGGGCGATCGACATCGTCAACAGAAAAATGGCGATTCCCAGCACGGTGCTGACAGGAGTGAGCACGGTTTGGGTCAGCTGCATAACAGTCATCCCCAACAGCGTGCCTCGGGCGAGGAGCAGGGCGAGGCCGGCCGGGAGGAAACCGAGCACCTGGATCAACAGCCCGAAGGTGAGCGCCAGTTTGGCCAAGCTTTGCCAGCGTTGTTTCCCCAATTGCAGCGAAGCGCGGACCGACGCCGGCTTCCCGTCGGCGGCAGCGTCCGCCGCGCGGATCATCGCGGCCTGGACCGCCCAGGAAAGCAGGGAGGTTGCCGTGAGCGCGGCCAGCGTGACGACGACATACGCGATCCATCCGCCGACCGGAAGTTGCCGCAGCGGAGAAAGAACGCTCCACACGTCGGAAGCCTCCGCCGGAAGAAGAAGAAAGCCGGTGACCGCGCCGAATCCACCCGCCAGAAGGAAAGCCGGTAAAACGGAGCAAAGAAACAGCAGAGTGAGCAGCCACAAGGCACGGGTGCGCAGGGAGATGCGCAGGCTGCCTCGGAAAATTTCGACCGGGTTCATCCCTGCCCTCGACCTCTCCATTGCCTCTCCGTTATTCCCACTCGATGGTGGCGGGGGGTTTGCTGGTGATGTCATAGACGACCCGGTTGATTCCCTTCACTTCATTCACGATGCGGCTGGAGATTCGCGCGAGCAGTGCATGCGGAATCCGCGCCCAGTCGGCGGTCATGAAATCCTCGGTGGTGACGGCGCGGATGGCGCAGACTTCCTGGTAGGTGCGCCCGTCGCCCATCACGCCCACCGATCGCACGGGCAGCAGCACCACGAACGCCTGGGCGGTTTCCCCGCGCAGCATGTCCGCCGCGGCCAATTCGTCGGTGAGGATTTTATCGGCCGCCCGGATCCGTTCGAGCCGCTCCCAGGTGATTTCACCCAGGCATCGTACGGCCAGGCCCGGACCCGGGAAGGGCTGGCGCCAAACCAACGTCTCCGGCAAACCGAGCTCCATTCCCACCTTGCGGACCTCATCTTTAAAAAGGAAGCGCAGCGGTTCCACCAGTTCGAATCCGAGATCTTCGGGCAGCCCGCCGACGTTGTGATGGGTTTTGATCCTATCGGCGGCTTGCCGTTCCGGGCCGCGGCTCTCGACCACATCCGGATAGATGGTTCCCTGCACCAGGAATTGGGCCTGCCGGCCCTTCGGCCCCGCGATTCGCAGGGCTTCCCGCTCGAATATTCGGATGAATTTCTCCCCGATGATTTTCCGCTTCCGTTCCGGTTCCACGACCCCGGCCAGGGCGTCGAGGAATTCCTCGGCGGCATTCACCGCGACCAGCTTGGCTCCGAGCGTCTTTTGAAACGCATCGACCACGGCGTCCGGTTCGCCGGCGCGCAGCATGCCGGTATCCACGAATATGCAGGTGAGCTTCGGTCCGATCGCCCGGTGGACGAGCGCCGCCGCGACGGTCGAATCCACCCCGCCGCTCACCCCGGCCACCGCATAGGAATCCCCCACCCGGCTGCGAACCGAGGCGACGCATTCCTCGACGACCGATCCGGGAGTCCACTCGCGCCGGATGCGCGCTTGCCGCAGGAAGTCCGCCAATATTTCCGTGCCGTATTCGGTATGCCGGACCTCCGGATGGAATTGCAGGGCAAACAATTTGCGCTCCGGGTTCTCCATCGCCGCCACCGGGCAGTTATCCGAGGCGGCGGTTGAGCGGAATCCATCCGGCAGGCGGTCCACCGTATCGCCGTGGCTCATCCAGGCTTGAAACGCCGCGGGGGGAAGGATCGAGGAGTTGGAAGAAGGCCGGACTTCGGCCCGCCCGTATTCGCGCTGCGGAGAAGCCGCCACGTGGCCGCCAAGCGACCGGGCTAGCAGGTGCATCCCGTAACAGATCCCCAGAACCGGCGTCCCGCTTCGCAACACGTACGGCGGCAGGTCGGGAGCGCCCGAGTCGTAGACGCTGTTGGGACCTCCCGAAAGGATAAACGCCTTCGGATGGATCGCCAGCACCTTTTCTTCCGCGGCGTCAAAGGGGAACAGTTCGCAATATACCTGCGCCTCGCGCACGCGCCGGGCTATCAGTTGGGAATATTGGGAACCGAAATCGAGGATGGCGATGGAATCCAACTGTTTGCCTCCGTCGACCCGCGGGGTCGGCCTTCGGAAGGGAAATGGCCTGGTCGGATTTTCAAGGGACGGATGATCTGGTTTCTTCCTCGGCAGAGAGGACCGTCGGTCCGCTTCGGACGGGCGGGATCAGGCGAATACGATCTTGCCTTCCTGCATGTCGGTGATGACGGCCAACGCTTCCACCGGAACGCCGACGCCTTTGAGCAGTTCCCTTCCGCCGTCGAAGGTTTTTTCGATCAGCGCGCCGATCCCCACCACCTGGGCTCCGGCGGCCTGCGCCAGCCGGACCAAGCCCATGATGGTCTGTCCGGTGGCCAGAAAGTCGTCGATGATCACGACCTTGTCGCCTTCCACCAGAAATTCGGGCGAGACGATCAATTCGATCGTGCGTCCCTTGGTATGCGAGGGGGCGAGGGTGAGAAACACCTGATCGGGCATGGTGATCGGTTTGGTTTTGCGGGCGTAGACGATCGGCAGATTCAAATGCAGGGCGGTCAGGAGCGCCGGGGCGATCCCGGAGATTTCCGCGGTGAGCACCTTGGTTGCGCCGACGGATTGGAACCGCCGGGCGAACTCCCGGCCACACGCGTCCATCAAAGCGGGATCCACCTGGTGGTTGATGAACCCGTCGACTTTAAGAATCCCATCGCCCAGGTTGCGGCCGTCCTTTAGGATCCGTTGTTCCAACAGCTCCATGATCGCCTCCGTATCCCGTCGCTGCGGAGTATAGCACAGACCGCGGGTCCGGCCGATCCATCCATCGCGGAAGAGACCTCCCCCAACAGGGTGCAAAAAAAGACAGGATTTGTCATTGCGAGGAGCGAAGCGACGAAGCAATCTCGGGTTCCCGACGAGAAAATCGAGATTGCTTCGCTCCCTCCGGTCGCTCGCAATGACATCAACCTTTTTCTGTATGTTGCAAAATGGAGAACGGCAAAAACGATCCGGTTTCGTTCGACACCGTCCGGCGGATGGGAAACCGTTCTCCTGAAAAAGAAAAACGCCGCGCATGCGACGGCGTCTGGTGTCCCAGGAGGGAATTGAACCCCCAACCTTGGCCTTAGGAGAGCCCTGCTCTATCCGTTGAGCTACTGGGACATAAAAAAGATTATACCGCCTCTTCGATCGCCTTCCGCACCCGCCCGGCCATCGTTCCGAATTTCGCGGTGTACATCATCTCCGTCCGGCGCGGACGCGGGAGCGGCACGGAGAGTTCCATCCGGATTTTTCCCGGGCGCGATGTGAGGACCAACACGCGGTCCGCCAACAGGATAGCCTCCGGGATCGAATGGGTCACCATCACCACTGTTTTCCGCCGCGACCTTGCAATGCGCATGAGTTCCGCCGCCATGCGCTCGCGCGTCAAGGCGTCCAGCGCGGCAAACGGTTCGTCCAGCAAGAGCACCTCCGGATCGTGCGCCAACGCCCTGGCCAAGGCCACCCGCTGGGCCATGCCCCCCGAGAGCTCACGCGGCAGGCTGCGCTCGAATCCCGCCAGGCCGACTAGGTCGATCAATCCCTTCACGGTGGCCCGCGCCGCAGCCGGACCCGTGCCGCCGATCTCCAGAGGAAGGAGCACGTTCCGCTCGACGCTGCGCCACGGCATCAAATTCGCCCGTTGAAAGACAAAGCCGATTCTCGGAACGGGTCCCTCGAGTTCTTGTCCATCCAGCAACACCTGTCCGTCCGTCGGCCGCAACAGCCCGCCCAGCAGACGCAACAGGGTGCTCTTGCCGCACCCCGACGGCCCGACGACACAGACGAACTCCTCCCGTCCCACCGTGAAGGATACCTCCCCCAGGGCGCGTAATTCCGTTTCGCCGCCGGTGAATTCGGCCGTCAGGTTGACGGCTTGGAGGATGGGGGATTTCATCTTAGGATCACCATGAATCCGCACCAGGTAACGGAAAAATAAGTCCCATATCATTCCGAGCAACTGAAGGAAGCGACTCAATTTTGTTTTTCTCGTCGGGAACCCAAGATTGCTTCGTCGCTTCGCTCCTCGCAATGACAAATCCTGACTTTTTCTGTAACCCGGCGAAGATCATCATCCGAAACCCCGATTTAAGCAGGAAGAAAATCATTCGAGTAAGCCTTGGTGATATCGAGCGGTTGAGTCAGCAATCCCATGGATCGCAGCGTGAGCTCCATGTTCTGCCAAGCGGCAGGATCGCTCCAGCCGGGTTTGTCGGTCCGCCAGAATTCGATGCTGGCTGCGAGCACCTGTTTTTGCACCGCATCCTGTTCCGCCGGGATATCCACATACTTTTTAGAGATGGTATAGGCTTCATCCGGATCGGCAATCGCGTCCCTGACCCCACGCAGGATGGCACGGATCATCCCACGGACCAGATCCGATTTTTCACGGAGTATTTTCTCGTTGGAAAGGAGACCGTTGGATGCCAGGTTGACAAAATCTGCCACCCGGATGACATTCACTTCATAGCCGCGGGCCCGCATCTGAACCGGTTCATTATTGGCATATACCACCACGGCGTCCTCTTTCCCGCTGATGAGCGATTCCACCTGGGTGTAGTTAATCACTTCCAACTGAAGTTCGTCTTCCTTCACTCCTTCGGAATTAAGCAAGGCTCGGAATCCAACGTAGGAAGCGCCGGACAGAGCCGGTATTCCCACTTTCTTCCCTTTCAGATCCGCCACCGTCTGGATCCCGGATGCCTTCATCGCCATGACCGCCACCGGGTAGCCGTTCCACCAGGTCGCAACAAACACCACCGGAAGCCCTTGCGCGCGCGCCAGCGGTACCTGGTCGCCGGAAACAACCGCGAAGGGAAGGGTTCCCGCACCCACCAGCGCCACCCCGTCGGTCTCAAACCTATAGTCAAACTCCACCGTGATGCCTTCCTCTTTAAAGTAACCCTTTTCCTGAGCGATATAAAAAGGGGCAAACTGGACGTTAGGGATATATCCCATCGGCAGGCGGACGGGTGTCAAAGGCTGTTCCCCCGTGATCTGGGGTACGGTGGTGCGGGGCGCCAAACCGCAGGCCGCCAGCAGGAAAAAACAGGCCGTAAAAAGAATCGCGTTTCTCTTCATCTTAATCTCCTCAGGATCCCTTTCACTCTCTCCAGGATAAAAATCTGCTTTCAGCCCAAGCGACCAAACCGTACAGCGAGAGGGCCATCAAAACGAGCGTGAACACGCCCACGAACACCAGGGCGGTATCGTACTGCCCGCGGGCCACGCTGATGAGGTAGCCCAATCCGCGGTCGGGCGCGATAAACTCGCCCACCACCGCGCCGATCACCGAAAGGGTTGCCCCAACCTTTAATCCACCCAGGAGGATCGGGAGCGCCGCCGGAAGTTCCAGGTAGCGGAAATTCTGCCAGCGGGTGGCGCCCAGCGAGCGCATCAGCTCGCGCAAATTCGCCGAGACTGACCGTAACCCCACGACGGTATTGATCAGCACCGGAAAGAAAACGATCAGCGCGCAGATAAGCACTTTGGAGAGCAGCCCGCTGCCCAGCCAGATGACCAGGAGCGGAGCGACAGCCACCACCGGGATGGCCTGCGTGGCGACGATGTACGGCGCCAGCACCCGTTCCACCAGCCGCGATTTGCTCAGCACGTATCCCAATCCGGCGGCTGCGCCCACCCCCAGCGCCATTCCCGCCACAACCTCCATCAGCGTGTAGCCCGTCTGGCGAAGGAGGCTGCCATCGCCGATCACTTTCACCAGGCGTCCGAAGACCCCGAGCGGTCCGGGCAGGATAAAAGCCGGCAACCGGCTGAAAAAAACGATCCCCTGCCAAGTCAACAAACACACGACGGCCGCCGCGCCGATCGGGAGCAGCCGAAGGATGGAGGATCTTTTTCCGCTGGAAGCGGAGTTTTTGGCGCCGGGTTGGCTCGTCATAACAAAAACCCCGAAACCACAAAGGCTTCGGGGCAATGGAATCATACCGAAAAAACGTGCTCCTTCTCTCATCCCGACTATACGGTCGGCTCCGGATTCTTACCGGATCATGCCTTCACGGAGAATTCCGCTCTGGCTCGCGGGCTTGCCAGCATTATGGCCGGCTTACCGCCGATCGGGAATTGGACCAACATGCGGTCCTCACCCGGCCCCGAAGGATATGGAATTGATTTGCATTATAGCACGTATATTTCTTTTGCTATTTCTCGTACCCCCCCCTGAAGGGTTATTGGTTTTCTATAGAGGCCGCTTTATGGATTTTTTCTGCTATCCGCCACAAAAGCAATCACGACGGCGAACATCAGCATGATCAGCGCTTCGGTGAAGCCTTTGATGATCGCTATTTCGCTGATCACCGCTGCGAGAATCGCCACCAGATGGATCCACCGCTTGGTGGCAAACCACCGCCGGAGTTCGTAGAACGCCAGGATGGCACCCGCGCCGAGTAAAATGAAGGCAATAAAAATATCCCACATGGACGCACTCTCCTGTAGACGGGCTCTCCGCCTCCCGCATCTTCCTTCCCAAGATCCTGATTTCGAATAGCAACGGATGCGATAGAGCCGCGCCAACTATTTTTGCTTTGGTAGATTCCGCTTTTCTTCCTCCACCATGCTCAGGATTTCCTCCGCCGATTCGCGCGAGGTTTCCGAAAGCATACCGAGCATCGCGGCGAGTTCGGAAACGCGTTCCTTCCCATGCAGTTCATGAACCTGGGTCTGCGTGCGTTTCCCACGGACCGACTTCTCCACATGCAGGTGCTGGTCGCCGTACGCCGCCAGCTGCGGCAGATGGGTGACGCAAAGCACCTGATGCCGCGGGGCAAGGCGCCATAACTTGCGGCCGACGGTCATGCCGACCCTCCCCCCGATGCCCTGGTCGATCTCGTCAAAAATCAGCGTTGGCGTCCGGTCCGCCCGCGCCAGCACGCTTTTCAAGGCCAGCATTAACCGCGATGTCTCGCCCCCGGAAGCCACCTTGACCAGCGGTTTAAGCCCTTCGCCCGGATTCGGAGCGACGAGAAATTCGATGTCGTCCAGCCCCGTGGAATCGAATGCCACGCGCCGGTCGCCGACAAAAGCGCCGGCCGGATCTTCCTTCCAGGATTGGTCGACCGAAAATTTTGCTCCGGACATTTTCAGATCGGCCAATTCCGCCTCGATCCCGCGGGCGAGCTCCGCCGCTGCGGTCCGCCGGGCGTGGGAAAGCTCCGCGCCCAAGGTCCCCAGGTCGGTGAGGAGCTCCTTTTCCCGCGTTTCGAGCTCCGCCCGGCGCTCATCGGCATGGGTGATTCCCTCCAACTCGCGCCGCGCCTGTTCGGCATGCGCTGCCACCGCTTCCAGCGTGTCGCCGTATTTGCGCTTCAGATTCCGAAGCAATTCCACGCGCTCTTCCACCTGCTCCAGCCGCCGAGGGTTGAACTCGATGGATTCGCGGTACACCCTCAGGTCGCGGGCAAGTTCCGCGGCCTGCTCAAGGACGGCCTGACTGCTTTCATGGGCGGAATTTAATGAAGGATCGATCTTGGATAGCGCAGCCAAAGACCGGGTCGCCTCTCCGAGCAGATCCGAAGCCGGGCGGCTTTCCTTGTCATCGGCATCGAGGGCCGCGATCGTCTGGTCGGCCAAGAGCGCCAATTGCTCTGCGTTGGCCAGCCGGGTTCGTTCCTCGAGCAGCGCTGTTTCCTCTCCGGGTTGGATGCGGGCCGCCTCGATTTCCCCGATCTGGTATTGCAGCATGTCGGAACGGCGGGCCGCTTCGCGTTCCCCCGCCCGGATCCGTTCCAATTCCCCGCGCACCCGCTGCATTTCCTCCACCCGCGCGGAAAACTCCGTCCGTTTTTCCTCCAGCCCGGCAAAGCGGTCCAGCAGGCGCAGGTGTTCGCGCACCCGCAGCAACGAGAGGTGCTCGGATTGCCCGTGCACATCCACCAGGATCTGGCCCGCCTCGCGTAGGATTGACAGGTTGACCGTCCGGCCGTTCACGCGGGCGATGTTTCTGCCCTCGCGCCGCACTTCCCTCCCAAGGGTGAGTATTGGCTCGCCGTCCCATAACCCTTCGCGTTCCAGGATAGGCCGGACATCCTCTAGGATGTCCTCCTCCAAAATAAAATCGCCCTCGACCGAGGCGGTTTCTTCCCCGGTCCGGACGATGGTGGAATCGCCGCGTCCCCCCAGTAGCATTTCGATCGCATCCACAATGATCGACTTTCCCGCCCCGGTTTCCCCGGTGAGCACAAACAAGCCCGGCTCGAAATGCAGGGTTATCTCTTCAATGATCGCGAAGTTGCGGATGCGGAGTTCTTGCAGCATGCCCGATTCCCAATTGCTCGAGGATTTATCAGATAACCCGAAGAATTCCGAATAGGATTGCCAACACCCCGGCAGCCATGATCACAATGCCCGTCCGGTAATATTTTGCCGTATTCTGGATTTCCAAGTAGCATTCGCGGATGTCTTCCGGGTTGTAATACACGGTCACCGTAGCGCCGACCGGATAGCGGGAGATGATTCGATCCGCTTCTTCTTTCCGGTAGAGGTAGCGCGGGTAGGAAACCGCCGCTCCGAAGTGCAGCTGACCTCCCGCACGGAATTCGTATTTTACCGATGCGTCGAACTGGCTGGCGCTTTTCGAAGGAGCCGCCGCCAAAGCCTGCGGTTGAACCACCTCCGCCGAGGTTATGGTTCCTTTGGCCGTCGGCCAGGACTGGTGCATCTGGTCGCGCTTGCGGGCGCTCCGCGCCGGAAAAAACAAACTCGCTCCGATGACCACAATGACGATCCCCACAAAGAGAAAATCCGATCCCATCGATCCTCCTTCGGAGTTTCTATCTCACAGACGAAAACCTTTCAGATTTGCCACGAGGGATCCGACGGCGATCACCAGATACACCCCGGGCCAAAGCAGTCCCACCCCCAAAGCCAATAGTGACCTCCAACTGAAGTCCGGCATGACCAGCAGCAGCAATGCTGTCGGGATCATGATCGGAATGGAGCCGAGGACCGCACCGACCGCAGACACAACCCAGAGATACCGGCTGCGGCGATGGCGAACCGCCCATTGGATGGCCCGGGCAGCCACGGTTCCGACCAACGCGGCGACAAAGATCACAAAAAAACCGATGAGCGAACCCAGCAGCGAACCCGCACCGCAAATCACCCCCGCCGCGACAAAGGCGATGAGGAAGTCGTACCAATAAGCCGTTTCGAAAACCTTCTGTTGCTGGCGGACGCAAACCTTGCAACGGTATCCCACCGGCGTGAGGATCGCGCAGGAAGTGCAAATCGGCTGGCCGCAACGGTTGCATCGAAGGGTCGTGGTGCGGCTGGGGTGGTACGCGCAGAAAAGCGGTTGGTCGGTCATCGCGGATCCTGGAAAAAATACCCCTTCATCCGACGGCCTGCGGGTTGCGATTCAGACGGGTGGTGATGTTCCGGTAAAAATAGCCGCGTCCCTGAACGCGCACAAACCGTACCGACTGGTCGGACGCCCGGATATGGACGCGGTCCCCGTCCACCACTTCCGTATGATGCTGTCCGTCGCAGGAAAGCACCGCCGGAGAATCGGTGTGGACCCGGATGATGACTTCGGCCGCTTCCGGCAATACGACGGCGCGTTCCACCGACAGATGCGGCGCCACGGGAACCAGAAGGATGGCGCGGAGTTCCGGAGGCAGGATCGGCCCGCCCGCAGCTAAGGCATAGGCGGTGGAACCGGTCGGCGTGGCGGCGATCAGTCCGTCGGCGGCGTAGGTGGTCAGCGGCTGCCCGTCGATGCTGGTTTCCAAGTGGACCATCTTCATCCCACCGCCGCGTGTCACCGCACATTCGTTGAGTACGTCCCACTCCCCGAGCGTCCGCTCGGCGCGTTCCTCGCGAACATGCAACATCATCCGGCGTTCAAACCAGTACTCTCCCCGGCATACTTTCTCCAGGCCGGGTTCCCAATCCTCGCGCTGCAATTCGGCCAGGAAACCCAACCGGCCCAGATTGACCCCCAGCACGGGTATATTTTTTTGCGAACAGACATGGCTGACCCGCAGGATGGTGCCGTCACCGCCCAGGGCGATGACCAAATCGCAGCCCCAGAGTTTTTCGGCGTAGGACGCGTCCAATTGGGAAAAAAGCTGCGCCTGGCGCTCCCTGCCGCCCGAGCGGATGTACTCCGCCATTCTCCGGGCGATCGGTTCCGCGTCGGAAATCCCCTGGTGGTAGACCAGCAGGACGCTCTGCGGGACGGGATGCGAGGTGGAAGTATCCATACGACAGCCCGATTATAGCAGTACCGAAAAAGATTAACCCTTTTGCCGTTGCGACAGCACCTGGTACAAAGCGATGGAACCCGCCACAGCGGCATTCAACGATTCAATGTTCCCGCGCATCGGAAGGCGGTACAACACGTCGCAGGACGACCGCACGAGCGTCCGCAGCCCTTCCCCTTCGCTGCCGACCACCAGCGCCAGGGGACCGGTCAGATCGGCGTCGAACAGGGGATGGGCGCCGGAGCCCGCATCCAATCCCGCCACCCATATTCCGCGGCGCTTGATTTCCCCGATCGCCTGGGCGATATTCGTCTGCGAGATCCGCAAGTGCTCGACCGCTCCGGCCGAAGCATTGACCACCGCCGCCGTTACACCGGCCGCGCGGCGATAGGGCAGAAGGACGCCGGTAACCCGCGCCGCCTCGGCCGTTCGCAAGAGCGACGCCAGGTTTTGCGGATCCTGGATTTGATCCAACAGCAGGAGCAAGGCGGCAGGACCCGCCTGTTCGCAGGCCTCGAGAATTTCCGGAAATGCGACGATCGGGTATTCCCCCGCCTGGATGGCAACCCCTTGATGATTGGCGCCGATCCTATCCAGCACGTCGCGCTCAACAAACTCGACGCGCAATTCTTTGCGGCGCGCCAGTGCGGTGATCTCGGCCAATACCCCGCGCTCCTGCGCGCCTTTGGCGATCCGCAAAAGAAAAACGGGTCTCCGATCCGCCCGCAATACTTCGCGAACAGCCTGGCGTCCGTACAACCATTCCCGATTCACGGCTTCTCCGGAATGCCGGCTTTGTCCAGCAGAGCCCGGCGGTGGCGCCGGTAAAGAATGACCGGCCCGTCTCCCGGAACCAGGTGCTCGCCCATATGAAGATCCGTCCTTTGGGGTTCTTGCGTTTCCACGACCGACTTGTCCTGCCGGGCGATATACCAGTTTCCGATCATGGAGATTCCATTGAATAGTTCGCGCAGGAGGGGAAAACGGACAACCCGTTGATAGGTACGCAAATAAAGAACAGTATGCCCTTCGTCGATCGGGGCGAAGGCCGCGACGATGCGCATATCGGGTGAAATATTATTTTCCCAAATATTCGGGAACCGAAAATACAAAAGTGGCGCGCGCCCGGGGGCCGGCAGTTCATCAGCCCGCTTGGCCGGAATCCCGTCATCCCGCCGGTTGTAAACCCACAACCGGATGGTTTCATCCTCGAGCGCGGCCAGCGGCCCGTCCACTACCGTCCGGTTTCCCCGCCCGATGGTGTTGTAATGCACAAAAGGAAGATGCATGACGTCCAATTGGTTTTCAATAACGCGCGAATAGTGGGCATTCCACCGGTACGGGTATGTGGCGTACGAAAACGATTGGTCCAGGTTGTCAAAGTATGGGATGGGTGGAAGGTTTTCCCTGGCATCCCCCCAGAAAATCCAAATCCATCCGTGCGCGTCCCGCGCCGGGTAGGAACGGGCTTTCAGCGCCTTCGGGGGAGGGACATTCCTTCCCAGGGCGGGGACCAACCTACATTCCCCGGATGAATCAAATCGGAAACCATGAAACGGGCACTCAACGGACTCGCCGATAATTTTTCCGCCGC
>Ga0315282_10005766_pt1 | contig 20975 bp, 16 predicted proteins | sample YL17G07_20_MG_FD_203693 | JGI IMG/M metagenome (GOLD analysis project Ga0315282, IMG submission 203693) | Sediment microbial communities from Yellowstone Lake, YNP, Wyoming, USA - YL17G07_20 | ecosystem: Environmental > Aquatic > Freshwater > Lake > Sediment | place: USA: Wyoming | collected... | reverse complement strand
GTGGGCCAGTTGGCGGCTATGTGCCTGGCAAAATCTCTCGGGGAAGGCGCCGTGATCCAATCCTTTATAGCTCTTACAATACCGGCCCAGCACGTCGACGGGTAAAGGAGGGACCATGGCCAAGAAATCGAGCTATTCCTTCAGCAAGCTGGAGACGGACGAGAAATGCCCCTTTGCTTATCAGAAGATCTACATCGAGCGGATCCCCAGGGCAGAAACGGAGCCGCTGGTCATCGGGAAAATGCTCCACGAGTTGGCGGCTCAATATCTGGACCGGCTGATCGGGGCCAAACTCCAAACCGACTGGGCCTGGGCCGAGCAACTCACGCCCAAAGAAGCCCCGGATGACGTTTTCGAGATCTGGCCGCGGTTCTTCAACTCCTTCATTCTGCCGCCCATGGAATCCCCCGGGGTGGAGCTGAAGCTGGCCTTCGACCGGCGTTGGCAGCCCACCGGATATTTCAGCGACGATGCCTTCTTCCGCATGGTGGTGGATTGGACCTACCGGCAGGGTGATCTGGTGGTGGTACAGGATTGGAAATCTAACCGCGTGATCCCTGAAACGGTGGAGAAAAACCTACAACTGCGGATCTATGGCTGGGGGGTGCGGGAAGCCGTCTTTTCCACGGCTCAAGAGATCCTCTTGCGCCTCCATTTTCTCCGCTACGGGGCCGACCGGGAAGTCATCCTTCTCCCGGATGACCTGGCCACGGTTCCCAGGGAACTTGAGGAAAGAATCGAGCGGATCGAATCCAGGAAAGACCAGGATTTTGAGCCAACCCCGGGCTCATTCTGCGGCTGGTGCGGGGTTATGAATCATTGCCCGGTCATGGCCCAGGCCATCGTGCCAGTGAATATTCTCTACCCCACCACCAGGGAAGATGCAGTTAAGGCAGCTACCTTGCTCCTGGCCATCCAGACGATGGATGCTGAGCTGAAGAACAACTTGAAACGCTACGTCAAGGAAAACGGGCCGGTCCCGGTAGGCGATGTCGTTTATGGCCCTAAAGTCTCCATCAGCTACGAGCTAGATCCCAAGGAGATAACCGATTATCTCCTGAATGATGCCGGCCTGGAGAACGATCAGGCCTGGGGGCTTCTCAACCTCACCAAGACCAATCTGGAACGCGGGCTGAAAAAGCTCAGACGCAAAGACCTTATCCCCAAGGTCTTGGAGCTGGCGCCGAGCAAACCTACCGAAAGCATCCAATTTTGCAAGGTTAAGTAAAACCCTTTTCCACAGGGCCCTCGGTCTCCAACCCGGCGCGCTGACGGGGAAAACGCTGGTATGCGCAAGTTAAGCCGTCGAGGGCAATCGATCATTCAGGCGGTAATCCACAGCACCAGGGGTCAGCCCCACCAGACGGGACATACCTTTTAGGAGGATTTATGAAAATCCAAACCATCGACATCAAAAACTTTCTGGCCCTGGAGCAGGCGACCCTCAACCTCCAGGCCCCGATCAACATCATCGCCGGAGCCAATGAGGCCGGAAAATCCAGCATCAGGGATGCTATCCAATGGTGCTTAACCGGCCAGGCCCGGGGCCTCAAGACCCACCAGGACCAGGCTTACCTGATCCGGCAGGGGGCCAAGGCCGCGGAGGTCACCATTACCCTGGCGGATGGCCAGGCCATCGCTCGCAAGAAAACCCCCAAGACCCCGGCCGGCGTCACCGGGCCGGTGCCCGACGATCAGGTCATGGCGGCCATCCTTTGTGACCCTTTGGTCTTTCTCTCCTTGCCGGATGACAAGAGGCGAGAGATCCTGTTCCGGCTGATACCGGGGCTGAATCCTGATCCTGGCAAGATCAAAGAAATCTTTATCGGCCAGATGCTCAAGGCTCATGGGGGTTTGTATGAGTGCTCTGACCCTGAGGGATTCCATAACCTGGCTCTTATGGCTGCGAGCCAGGGCTTCAAAGCCGCCGAAGATGAAGCCATCACCCGCCGGAGAGTGGCTAAGCGGCTACGGGACGATGCCAAGGTGGAGGAACCGGAAACCAAGGCCACCATCGGGGGCGTGCTTCGCATTCTCCCCGACATTCAACAAGCCGATGTGGAGGCAGGGCTTGCCACCCTCCGGGCCGATCGGGACAAGCTCATGCAGAGGCGAGGCAAGGTGGAAGCACAGACAGACAAGCTCCCTGGGATGGAGCAAGAACTTGGGGCCCTGGTCAGTAATCCGGTCGAGCCTCCGGAGGCCGGAGAGATAGAGGAATGGAAGGGCGCCCTGGATATCAACCGGCCCATGCTGGAGGATCTTCAAAAACAGGTTGATGCCCTGGCCGGCAGCAAGGCTCCCAGGTTCTATCCGGTGCTTTGTTCTGAGTATAAGGAGCACGAACTTCCCTGTCCCAAGGCCGGTGCAGTGGCTCTGCCAGGCCAGGAGGCCCCCAACCCCGAAAAGGTCAAAAAGCTGAAGGCCGACCTACAGGAGCAGACAGACCAGGTGGCCCGGTTGGAGAAGGGTCTCCAGGAGGCCCAGGCCAATCAGACCGCTTTTGACGACTACACCAAAAAGCGCCAGGACCTGGCCGACAAAATCGCCAAGATCAAGGAGCAGCAGGAGCAGGCTATGGCGACGGCTCAACTGGATGAAGAGATCGCTGTCCTGGATACCCGGATGAAAGTGGGTTACGATCTCCTGGACGCGGTGCGGGATTTCTGGCGCCAGAAAGAATCGGCGGAGGCAGCCGCAGCCAACCTCACCGAAACCGAAAAGGAGATAGCCCTCTACGACGCCCTGGCCAAGGCCCTGGCTCCGGACGGCATCCCCTCACAACTCATCGCTGAGGCCCTGGAGCCGTTCAACAAGCGGCTCTACCTGGCCTCAAGCTACCTCTTCCCCGAATATGAAGACTGCCCCCTGGTCCTCACCAAAGACCTGGAGGTCTACCGTAAATCGCCCTACGCCTGCCTGAGTAAGTCCGCCAGATACCGGGCCGGAATCTGCTTTCAATACGTGCTGGCTACCCTGGCCGGCGCCCGCCTCCTGATGATCGACGAGGCGGACATCCTCGACCCCGTGAACAGAGCCCAACTGATCGATTTCCTGCTGGCCGTGCGCCAGGACTTCGATACCATCCTGGTGTTCGCCACTTCGGACTATGCCGACCCCTCCCCGGTGCCGGAGATCCAGGTCTGGTGGCTGGAGGAGGGGAAGATCGCTCCGGTGATACCGGAAAAGGAGGAACAGGCCGCGGGCTAAGCGGTGGTTAAATACTTAACAAACTCAGGGCCGGGGTCCCTTCGGGGGCTCCGGTCTTTTTTTATTGAATTCGTGATGAAGATCATATCTACAATTTTTCATCATTTTGGGATAATTGTCTTGTTTGGCAAGATATGGAGCGGTCCCACCTGACGGGGAACCACGAAGGAGACTGGTTTGGATTCTAACTGGATACCGCGGCATCTTTGGAACCTGACTTTGCATATAGGAGCTATCTGGAAGTAGAGATGGGGGAATGGAGATTTCGAGATTTCAAACTTTTTAGTTGAGCGGCACCCAACCACGCGGAAGCTATGCTTATAAAAGCTCCCTATTATTCGCCCCGCGTGGTTGGGTATAATGAAATTGTCGAGAATTAATATGGCAATTTGGGGGGAAAGATCAACTTTGCCTCGACCGCTCGACCGGTTAACTCGACGTCAAAAACTGCCCCATGCCTTTATGCTTACCGGCGCAAGGCCGGTTTTCACTAATCCCCTCAGGCCTATTCCTCATCCATCTCAACGCCAAGCCGCTCCCACTGGGCCGCAGCTTCGGCCTCAGCCCGGGCGATATCCTCCGCGCCCCACGGCTCCAAAATCAGAGTATCCGCCACTAACTCCCAGAGATATTTCACCTCATAAGGATAATCGGGATTGAATTTGGGCACGCGTTTCATGAGCTGGTCGTGGCAGTTTGAGCAGGCGACGACCAAAACGTTGGCGCCGCTGTTCTTGATGGATTCGTACTTGGCATGTCCATGCCAGGCTGATTCATTCTCATACGGGCCGGGCCACATGCCGCCGCCGGCCCCGCAGCAGTGGCCGTTGGCCCGGTTCGGCTCCATATCGATAAAGTTGTCCACGCACTGCTGAATAATCCAGCGGGGCTCCTCATAGAAGCCCTTACCGAAATGACGCTCGAGCTCCCTACCGTGTTTACAGGAGTCATGCCAGGTGAAGATTTTTCCGGCGTTGACGCTCTTGTCGAGCTTGATCCGGCCCGATTGGATAAGTTTAACGAGATATTCATATAGATACAAATAGCTTATCTCATTTGCCGGGTTATCCTTGACACACAGCTTCATCCCCACGCGGCAGCCGTATGAACCCCCGCCGCAATCCGGCATGATCATTTGTTTGACGTGGTGCTGCTGCATGAAGTCGATCTTGCGCTGGGCAAAGGTCTTGATGTAATCATAGTTCCCCGTAAACAGACCCCAGTCCACGGACTCCCAGTTTTCAGACGGAATGGTCCAATTTTCACGGGCGGCGTAGAAGATCTTCCACCACCATTTCATGTCCTCGTTGTCGGCAAAGACTTCCTTGGAATTCGGGAAAAACAGGGTATCGGCTCCCTCTTTATCGATGGGGACATAAAAGCCGGGGCAGTCCTCCTCGGCCGGCTCTTTCCCCATGTCGGACATGAGAAACAGGTAATCATCCAAGGGGATAGCCATGTTATTGCCGGTCTTGAAGCAGTTTTCGGCGCCTTTGTGCAGAATGCCCGGCACTTTGTCCCTGGGGCGCAAGGACTTCATGTGCAACATGATATAGGGTATATCGAGATTCATCGGGCAGGCGTGCGCGCAACGGCCGCATCCGGTGCAAACCCAAGGGAACTTTGAGTCGACCACCTCATCAACCATACCAAAGTGCAGCATCCGCAGGACCTTTCTGGTGTCCCAGCCCTCCATGCCAGGCGTCCCCGTAACGGGGCAGCCGCTGCTGCAGGTCCCGCAGGTCATACACAGATTCAGGTTGAATTTTGCCAGGGCCTCTTGGATCGGCTCCGGTAGGCTTTGCGGTATTACGGCAGCTTGCATAATGATCTCCTTCCCATTAAACTTTTTATTCTGCATACCGATCTACCCGCAGTCGGTGGTCATGATCCGGGGCAGGGAATATAGACATGGAATGTACTTCCGCGGTCAGGCTCGCTTTCCACGCGGATGAAGCCGTTGTGGGCTTCCACTATGCTTTTGACGATGGCGAGTCCTAGACCGGTACCGATGATAAATCTCGTCTTATCGTTTTTTATCCGGTAAAAACGATTAAAAATGTGGCTCAGGTCTTCTGAAGCCATGCCAATGCCATTATCGGACACGCTCGCCCTGAGGTAGCCGCTCTCCATTGTGGCGGAAACGACCACTTTCCCACCCTCGGGCGTATAATTGATAGCGTTGCTGATGAGATTGGAGAAAACCTCCTCCATATTGCGTCGATCAACAAACACGGGAGCAAGCTTGGGCAGAGACTCCAACTCGAGGGAGATCCTCTTGCCCTGAGCCGCGGCGCCATGAAAGGCCACCTGTTCCTTTAGAATGTCGGACAGGTTGAGCTGTTCTTTCTCCTGGCTGATCAGGCCGGACTCAATACGGGCCAGGTCCAGGAGCTCCGAAGAGAGGGTCACGAGGCTCTTGACCTTGGCCGAGGCCCGGCTCAATATTTCCTGTTGCCTTGGGGTAACCTCTCCGGCCAGGCCGTCCAGGATAATCTTCATCTGGGCCAGGACCGAATTCAACGGACTCCTAATCTCGTGTGAAACCATGGAGACGAATTCCGACTTGATCTGGTCCATGCGTTTCAAGGTAGTGATGTCCTGCAGTACCGTGATGGTTCCCACGTTCCGGCCGGCCCTGTCTATATAAGGGATGCAGCGCGCCTTCAGGATCGGACCCATTTGGCCTGCCTCGGCCTCACAGCAGATCTCTTCCGTCAGTTCCACGAGCTCGTCTCCAGATATGGCCAGCGCCCGGTCAATCAGCTTTCCCAACTGTTCGTAGCGGATGACTTCACCCACGGGGCGCCCTACGGCCTGGACTTCCCGGCATCCCGCCATCCTCAAGAATGCCGGGTTGGCAAGCACCACGCGCTTTTGGCTATCCGTGGCCATGACGCCGTCCGTGAGACGATTGATGAGCACCCGCATCCGAGACTTCTCGTCGGCAATGTCCTGCATGGCCCGGATGTATTCGATGGCCTTCTTGGTAAGGACTCGCAGTTGCTCGGGTGAAAAGGGCTTAGGGATGAAATCGAAAGCCCCCCGTTTCATGGCCTCGATGGAGTTCTCAACCGTAGCATATCCACTGATCACGATGATTACCGTGTCGGGGTGCAGCGTCTTGATGTGGGCCAGTACATCGAACCCTGAAAGACTGGGCATCATCAGGTCCAGGAGAACTATGTCATAATGCCGGCGCTCGATCATTTTCAGCCCAACTTCTCCGGATTCGGCGATCGTCACCTCATACCCCTCCCGGGCCAGGACCTTCCGGCAGCCTTCGCGCACGCGCTCCTCATCATCGATAACCAGAATGGTGGGAGCTGAGCGATTGATTACGGCCATCTTTTCGACCCTGTCTCCAGGCCCTTCGCCATGGGTGCTAAGTGATTGATTGCTAAAGCTCATGTCCGTCCGCACCCTGACAAAGGGGAAGTTCTATTATAAAAGTGGTTCCTGCTTGGCTGGTTTCCTTCACCCAGATATTGCCGCCATTCTCCTGGACTATGCCGTAGACGGTGCTCAAGCCTAAACCGGTCCCTTTTCCCAAGGCCTTGGTCGTAAAAAATGGGTCAAATATCCGGGGAAGATTTTCCTCGGGTATGCCACAACCGGTATCGGAGACTTCCAGATAGGCGAAGCCTGCTGCGCCTTTTTTGCCAACTCCTCTTTTCTTCCCCTTATCGCAATAAGTCCGAAGGGTCAGGGTGCCTTTTCTCTCCATGGCATCAATAGCGTTTATGACCAGGTTGATAATCACCTGGTTGAGCTGGCTTCTATCCACTTTGATCAGCATTTCCTCGTCTGATATCTTTTTTACGATCTCTATATTGATGAACAGGCTCTGATCCCGAATGAGGCTCAGGCTCTGTTCGACCAGGTCATTGAGATCCAGAATCTCTTTATTGGCGCTCGTCTGTCTGCTATAAGCAAGAAGGCTCTTGACAATATTCCGGCATTGATTGGCATCTTCGATGATAGACTGCATCTCCTGGTATTTTGGATCGTCGTTACGCAGGTCTTCCAGAAGCAGGCCGCCATAAAGGAGGATGCCGGTCAGAGGATTGTTGATCTCATGGGCAACCCCGGCCGCGAGTTGACCGAGGGAGGCCATTTTCTCCGCCCGGGCTGCTCTCAGCAGCACCTCTTTAATCTTCTCCTCTTGGGCAATTTTCTCCCTGAGGTCGTTAAAGATACCCATGGTGGCCACTTCTTTGCCACCCTCATAGATGATCGCCGCGCTCAGCTCCATGGGAATCTCTTCCCCCTGGGCGTTTATCATTATGGTTTGGATGCAGGAGAGCTTCCCTTTGCCGCCGAAGGCCTCGCTTCTGAGTTTTTTCATGACTTCTTGCGCCTGTCCCGGCGGATAAAGGTCTTGGACCGTAATTTTGTTTCGGGCCTCCTGGAAGGTATAGCCGGTAAGCTCTTCTGCGGCCGGGTTCATGACCAGGATCTTTCCACGCTGGTCTGCGGCAATGATGCCGCTGATTGAGCTCTCGACAAACTTTTCCATAAATATCTTGATACCAGTAAGCTCTTTTTCCAGCCTCTTGACATGCGTGACATCGCGGATTTTCTCGATGATATATCGGACCTCACCGTCATCATCCAGAATAGGCGAGAAAATTCGGTCCTCCCACTTTTCTTTCCTGCCGGGGATCTTGACGCGTCTGAGGATCGTCTGTCCTTCTCTTTCCGCCAGCACCTTGGGGAGGGGGCAGGTTTCATAGGGACAGGGATCTTTAGACTGGTAAAAGAATTCATGGCAGGTCTGACCAATGATCTCATTTTTGCTAATGCCAAACTCCTTCAGAAAGGTTTTGTTAACATTGATAACCACCCGGTTCGGCTTCAAAATTAGCGCAGGCAGAGAGAGCGATTCGAATACCTTCCCCCTCCAACCGTTGTCTTCGTTCAATTCACTACTTCTGCTGGCCATGGATAATCCCATCATCCCCGGCCGCCTCGGCAGGGAAGACCCTGAAGATGCCAGACCGGGGCGCCCTGGGGGAATGCAGAAACCTCATGGCACTTGCCAAAAGTTCTTCCTTAAATCCCCTCTCCCCTTGAGGGGAGAGGAAAAATAGGGACACTTCCCATTTTTCCCTTTTTATCGCCGCCATATTAGTCTTGACTTGAAAAATAGGAAGTGTCCCTATTTTTCCCTCAGCGCATGAGATTTTCTCGCACTATATCCATGAGCTTATCCAGGTCTATGGGTTTGGGAATGAAATCATCCGCCGGAGTCGTTCTCCCTTCGTGGTGGGTATAACTGGTCGTCGGCAGATTATCCACCACCGCGGTGAGCAGCACGACCGCAATATCTTTATAATTAGGGTCGTTCTTGATCTCGATGCAGGTCACATAACCGTCCTTCTTGGGCATCATGACATCCAGAATAACCAGGGCGGGCTTCTCCTGCCTGATCTTCTCCCAGGCCTGGATGCCGTCGTAAGCCTTGGCGATCCTGTAGTTGTTGGCCTCAAGCTTGGTGGATACCATATCCACCAGATCGGGATCGTCATCCACCACCAAAATAAGCTGCTTGTCGCTCATGGTTTGCCTCCTCGCACGTTTTGAGCACCCAAATTTACACTATTAGGTCTCGGCAGAAGTCCTGCCCTTTCCACAATCTCGGGGACCTTCTGCTCCCATTCGATCGCCATGAGGTGAAATCCCCGGACACCCTCCACGTTTTTCAGACGCTCGATGGTCTCCAGACAGATTTTAATGCCCTCGTCAGCCTGCTTGTCCTTGGGCACCCCGCCCATGCGCTTCACCACCTCATCCGGCACATCCATCCCCGGCACCTTGTTTTTCATGTAGCGTGCCATACCCACCGACTTCATGGGCGTGATGCCGGCCAGGATATGGACTTTTTCGTGCAGGCCTCGGTCCCGCACCCCTTGCATCCACTTTTCAAATTTATCGAGGTTGTAGATGCACTGGGTCTGGATGAAATCGACCCCGGCCTTCATCTTCTTCGCCAGACGGGAAACCCGCAATTCAAAGGGGTCCGCGAAAGGATTGGCCGCCGCGCCGATAAACATCTTGGGAGGGCCGTCGATTTTTTCCCCACCCTGGAACAGCCCTTCATCCCGCATGTCCTTCACCATCTGGATCATCTGGATCGAGTCGATGTCGTGCACCGAGGCGGCCATGGGGTGGTCGCCAAAGTGGGGATGGTCGCCGGAAAGGCAGAGCATGGTATCGATTCCATGGGCATAGGCCCCAATGATGTCGCTCTGCATCGCCAACCGGTTGCGGTCCCGGGTGACCATCTGCAGGATGGGGTTGAGCCCCATCTGTTTGAGAATGATACAGGCGGCCAGGCTTGACATTCTGACCATGGCCGTCTGGTTGTCGGTAACATTAACGGCGTCCACATAACCCCGGAGCAATTCAGCCTTTTCCCGGACCTTCTGCGGCAAGGCGCCACGCGGTGGCCCGCACTCGGAGGTAACAGCCAGATCTCCCGATGCCAATATCTTTTCCAGAGTGCTTTCCGTTTTCATGACGCCATATCCTCTCTGATGATTCTCCGCGGTCCCCCGCCCCCAGCCGGACGCCAGTCTTTGGCCGGCAGGTTCTCCTCATACCGCTCCGTCAGCCCCAGGGCCTTGAGGCGATCCCAAATAAGTTGCCAGGCGCAGTCGACGCTCGGGTCCACCTCGCACTTGCCGTTGGTGGAGCCGCCGCACGGACCGTTAAACAGCTGCTTCGAGCACCGGGACACGGGGCAGATGCCTGCGGTGAACCCCAGGACGCAGTCCCCGCAACCCTGGCAGCGCTCGGCCCAGACCCCCTGGCGCTCCGAGGCGCCCATGAACTTGGTGTTCAAGGCCGGGAAAACCGGCTTATTATGGAAGCGCCGGGCAATTTCCTGGACGCCGCAGCCGCAGGCCATGGAGAGCACCGCGTCCACCTGGTCGATGTTCGAGACCAGCTGCTCAACATATTCGGGATCGCATTGCCTTTCGAGCGTGATCTCCTGGATTTCTAAGGGCTTGCCTGCCTTCATAAAATGCATCTTGAGCGCCGAGGCCAGGACCCCGACCTCCTTGCGGCCGCCTGCGGCGCACACCGTGACGCACTCGTTACAGCCGGCCAGCAGAATGCTGCGATACGGCTTAACGCATTGGATAAGCTCTTCCATAGGTTTTCGTTCGGCAGTAATCATCTTTACTCAGTCTCCTGTTCCTGGCGAGTCAACCTGCAGCCCGCTGATTTTCATTTCGCGCCACCTTGGCGGGATTGGGTCCAAGTTGCCGAATCTTCTCGGTGAAATCTGTGGCGGTTTGAGCAAAGCGTTCGCCCATACCCGCGGACATGGCGAACATCTCCACGCGCTCGCCGCCGATGCCGATCTCATCGAGGAGCTTTTTGAGGTAATCCACCCGATGGGCTGCCCTCACGTTGCCATTCTTGAAATGGCAATCCCCCTCCAGACAGCCGGCCACATACACCCCGTCAGCTCCCTTTTCCAGGGATTTCATGATGTGAATAGCATCGACCTTCCCCAGGCAAGGGACTCGGATGATTTTCACGTTGGGAGGATAGCGCAGCCTCATGCTGCCGGCCATATCCGCAGCCGTGTAAGCGCAATAGTGGCAACAGAAGGCCACAATTACCGGTTCGAAATTCTTCATCACATTATCCCTTCCAGAAGTCCGTCCAATTTCGCCATGATATGATCATCCTCATATTGCATAAGCTGAATTGCCTTGGCCGGACATTCCGAGGCACAGACGCCGCAGCCGTGACACTTGGCCGGATCAATCTCCGAGTGCCCTTCCTCATTGATGAACGGCACGCCGAAGGCGCAGGCCCTTACGCAGATGAGGCAGGCGGCGCACAGGTTCCCGTCCACCTGAGCCACAAGCGCGCCCAGGTTGATGCTGTCCCGGGCCAGAAAGGTCTGGGCCCGTCCCGCGGCGGCCTGAGCCTGGGCGATGGTCTCCCGGATGGTCTTGGGTGCATGCGCGGTTCCGGCTACAAAGAACCCCGGGATCGGCAGATCGATGGGCCTGAGCTTGATGTGGTCCTCCAGAAAATAACCATCGGAGGTCCTGGGCAGGCGAAAGATCATGCCCAGATCTTCGCTTGACTCCTCGTCGGCTACCATGCCGGTGCTTAATGCCAGACAGTCTGCGGAGATTTTTACTTCGCGGCCCAAAATCATGTCGGTAAAGCTAACGCTCACCCCGGCGCCATCGGCCGCGACCACCGGTTTATTGTCTAGTTCATAGGCGGAAAAAATGACCCCTTGCTCCCGGGCCTTCCGGTAATAGTCTTCCTCAAAGCCCGGCGTGCGCATATCGCGATAGAGCACGAAAATCTTGGCTTCGGGATTCAATTCACGGATATGCAGGGCGTTTTTAACGGCAGCCTGGCAACATACCCGGGAACAGTTGGGATTTTCGGGAACGCGTGAACCGACGCATTGAATCATGACGACGTTCTGCCAGTTCTTCGCAGCTTCCGGGTTATCTGCCAGCAGGCCCCCGAGATCGAGTTGCGTCGTTACCGCCTGATGCCGTCCCAAGAGGTATGCCGCGGGACGGTTGGGTAGGGCCCCGGTGGCCAGGATCGTGATGCCGTGCCGGATTTCCCGATAGAACATCTGGGGCCCCACCTGGATTCCGGTCTTGAACATCCCAGCCAGGCCCGCGTGGTCCACCACCATCGCTTGCTTCCAAACCTGAATACGATCGTGCCCTTCCGTTTTCTTTACGAGATCAGCGACGTGGGCCTGCACGTCTTCTCCCTCGAGCGTCCTGCGAACCTGCTTCGCCACCCCGCCGAGTTCTTTGGAGCGTTCCACCAGGTGGACTTTGTAGCCCAGGTCTGCAAGTCTCAGCGCTGCCGTCATACCCGCAATGCCGCCGCCCACCACCAGGACATCCTTGTTCATCGGCAGAGTCTGATCGGCGAGCGGACGGGCGAGATGCACCGCCGACACCGCCATGCGCATGAGTTCGTCAGCCTTTTTGGCGGCATTAACCGGGAGGTCCCGATGGACCCAGGTGTCCTGATCCCTCAGGTTAGCGATTTCCACGAGGTACTTATTCAAGCCCGCCTTGCGGACGGTTTCCTGAAAGAGTCCTTCATGCGTCCTGGGCGAGCAGGCTCCCACCACCACCCGATTGAGGTTCATCGTGCGGATGGTGTCCTGGATATGCTTCAGGGATTCGAGACTGCAGCCATGTCCTATGGTTTCGGATACGACCACCTGGGGCAGAAGGCCCGCATTTTCGGCGACCTTCTCCACGCTGATCACCCCGCCGATGTTGACACCACAGTCGCACACAAAGACCCCGATCCTCGGCTCTTCACCCGCAACGCTGCGCTCCGGGGGCAGCTCCTCCTGCCATTCCGCCACGACCCGCAAGGGCGTGAGATCCCGCGAGGCGTTGGAAGCCGCGGCGCTGGCCTGGACCATGGTGGCGGGAATGTCTTTGGGACTTTGGAACATCCCGCAGACATAGATTCCGGGTTTCGAGGTGGCCACCGGATCGAAGCTTCCCGTCCGGGCGAAATGGTGCTCGTTGAGGTCGATGCCGATCCTCCCAGCCAGTTCCTTTACTTCCGGCGACACCCGGAAACCGGTGGAGAGCACCACCAGGTCGAAAATCTCCGTCCGGAAGGAACCGCCGCCCTCCGAGGGGTATCTGATCTGGAGGTCCCCTGAAGGTGTCCCGGCCTCTATGATCGGTTCGACGGTATGGGGACGGCTGCGCACCAGGCGAACGCCGTAATCGTTTATGGCCCGCTGGAGGTAGAGCTCGTAATCTTTTCCCGACGTTCTCATATCCATGTAGAATAGGGTCGTCTCCATATCCTCAGAGAAGCGCTCCCGGGTGACAATCGCTTCCTTGAGGGCGAACATGCAGCAGGCGCTCGAGCAATACGGGACCGAGCCCTCCTGAATACCCCGGGACCCGACGCATTGAATCCAGGCGATCTTGCGGGGCTTTTTGCCATCGGAGGGACGCACGAGTTCCCCCTTGGTCGGTCCGGAGGCGGATAAAATCCGTTCGTATTCCAGGCTGGTGACGACATTCGGGTGAACGCCATAGCCGTAGGTGTCCAGGATTTGGGGATTGAAGACTGCTGCCCCGGGCGCCAGGATGATGGCCCCGATGTCAATTTCCTGCACTTTTTCGGCGTCGTCGGGCAGGATTGCCCCGGCCGGGCAGCTACTGACCAGCCCCCCAAAGTCGGTGCGCTCATTCATAATGATGGAATAGGCATACGGGGTGGCCTGGGGGTACCGCATGCAGGTCGGCGCCCGATGATCGAGGCCGGGCGTAAAGCGCACCAGCTCAGGGAATTTGCGGGCGCATTCACCGCACCCGGTGCATTTCTCAAGATCGATGTAACGGGGCTGCGTCGTGAGAGCAGCCTTGAAATGGCCTGCCTCCCCGGTAAGGCCGCTCAACTGCGTCATCGTTATAAGCTGGATGTGCAGCTTGCGGCCGCTTTCCGATAGATGGGGTGACAGGGTGCAGAGATCGCAATTATTGGTGGGAAAGGTCCGGTCGAGCTGGGTCATGAGACCGCCGATGGCAAAGTCTTTGTCGATCAGCACTACGTCCCGGCCCGTTTCCGCCAGATCCAGAGCGGCCCTGATGCCGCCCATGCCCCCACCGACCACAAGCACCTTATTGCTGGATTGGAATTTCTTTTGCTCTGGCATGTGTATCCTAATCTTCTCTTAAGATTTCAATGAGGCTCCGGATGCCTGAGGGCGCATCCGGTATCAAAGGCCCGCATAGTCCAGAATCGCGGGAAGCCGGTGCTCCCAACCCAGGGTGACGATCCGCACTCCCTGCGCCAACTCCTTGAGAGCGCCGGCAGTCTCTCCGGCCACCCGGATACATTCCATTTCCCGGTCGGACGCTTTGCGAATCCGCCGGATCAACTCCTCCGAAAGGCCCGAAGCCGGTTCGGTATTGGCGATGTAGCGGGCCGATCCTACGGATTTCAGCAGGAATACGGTGGCAATGATCGGCACTCCCAATCCCTTGGCCCGCTCCATGAATGATTTGAAAAGGTTCAGGTCGTAGACCGCAGGAGTGACTACGAACCCTGCGCCGGCTGCCACCTTCTTTCTGGTGAGCTCAAGCTCCAGGTCCTGGGCCGGCTCATCCGCACACTGAGCCATGGTGCAGCCCACCATGAAACTCGGAGTGCCGCTGAGCTCAAGGCCCGCCAGATCCACCCCCTGTTCCAGGGAACGAATTGCCCCTATCAGGCCCAACTCGTCGAGGTCGTTCACGGTCTTGGCATCCTGATGGTCACAATTGGCCATGTCTTCGCTGCACACGACGATCAAGTTCTGGATGCCGAGGCCATAAGCCGCCAGCATATCGCCCTGCAGCGCCATCCGGTTTCGGTCCCGGCAGTAGACATGAATGATCGCCTCGATCCCTTGCTGATTAAGGAGCACTCCCCCCGCCAAGGCGCTCATCCTCATGATGCCGTTGTCCATATCCGGCACGGTGACAGCGTCCAAACGCCCCTTGAGCCGGTGCGCATGTGACACCAGTTGCGAGGTGTCGACGCCTTTGGGCGTGTTCATCTCCGCCAGCACGACAAATTCACCTGTCGTCAATCGTTTTTGAAAACTCATAGGCTCCCTTTTCCTTTGGTCAGCGCTTGCCCTATGGTTCAGATTCTCTTCACCTGAATTCGAAAGAAATTCGCTTCCTGGTCGAACTCTGTGCCGATCACTTCGCAGGACGCAGTGGGTATCACCTTGAATACATCCGTTCGGGCATCCGCATCTCGCGTGATGATCTCCAAAACCTCATCCTTATTCATTTCCCGCAGCACCTGCGTCATCTTGAGCAGAGCAAAGGATGCCAGGGTTTGCCTGAAGTCAAGGATGTAATCGGCTTTGGTCTGCAAAGCGTCGATGCTCCTTCGGTTCGATCACTTTCAATCTAAAGGGCAAATCTGATGCCACTCTGAAAATAGATAAAAGAAATATGTCTAGGTGGGCTGAATATCAGATGATTCCAGCTTTGGCACTTTATATGCATAAGATGCTTAAGAGGTGTTAAAAATCTTAGAAAACAGGCTTTAACACTTGTTTCAAAATTAAACATAGGAATCATTGGCTGTGGTGTTAATAATGCGAAGGCGAGGCCATTAATGTTCGAAGATGACTTGGACAGATATTGGAAAACCATAGTAGACACCATCCGGGATGGCATCATGGTGGTCGACACAGCCGGCTCTATCGTCTCAGTTAATAGAGCCCTTGAAACGATAACGGGCTACACTCACCAGGAGCTCGTCGGGCAAAAGTGCTCCATATTGAACTGCAGTATTTTTAATCTGGCCAGGGAGAAAAGCGGGGAACACTGGTGTTTGCTCTTTAAAACCGGGGCTATGGATATGCACCGATGCACGATTATGAGGAAAAAAGGAACGTACGTTCAAGTGCTAAAGAACGCCTCCCCGCTGCATGATAGTAAAGGCAAAGTTATTGGCGCCGTTGAGACGATAACCGATATAACGGAGATCGTCGAAAAAAACAAACAGATCGCTGAGTTCCGTCGACAGCTGCGATCTGAGGATGCTTTTCAGGGCTTGATCGGTGCTTCCACACCCATGCAGCAGGTATTTTGTCTCATTGAAAACGCTGCCAGATCGGACGCCCCGGTGATTATACTGGGCGAGAGCGGCACCGGCAAGGAACTCGTAGCTGGGGCCATTCACCAGCTTGGAGAACGAAAGAAAGGTCCTTTTGTCAAAGTGAACTGTGCAGCCCTGACGGAATCTCTCCTTGAAAGCGAGCTCTTCGGACACGTAAAAGGGGCCTATACGGGCGCCTACAAGGACCGGGCGGGAAGATTTGAAATGGCTCAGGGTGGAGACGTCTTTCTCGACGAAATCGGCGATCTGCCTCTCTCTACCCAGGTGAAGCTCCTCCGTGTGCTGGAAGAGAAAGTCATCGAGCGAGTCGGCGACAGCAAGCCTAGACCTACAGACGTGCGCGTCATATCAGCAACGAGCAGAAAACTCCCGAGCCTGGTGGAAAAGGGAGCTTTCAGAAAAGACCTTTACTTTCGGATCAACGTCATACCGATCCAACTGCCTCCACTCCGGGAAAGGGTCGAAGACATCCCTCTCCTGGCCGAATCCTTCTTTCGGAAATTACGCCTCAAGTACGGCAAAAGCATTGAAGGAATAAGCAACATTACGATGGAAGTTCTCATGAAGTATCTGTGGCCCGGCAATGTCCGGGAGCTAAAAAGCGCCTTCGAATATGCCTTTGTGACTTGCCAGGAGCGTTTAATTCAGCCCCATCATCTGCCGCCTGATATCCTCAAGGAAGAAAGATCTATAAGAGATGTGAAAGTCGTGGCCCCCACCAAACAAGAAATCAGGAAACGACAGCTCATCGATGCCCTGGCGCGGGCCAAGGGCAACCAATCGGTAGCCGCGGAAATCCTTGGGGTTTCCCGGGTAACCGTATGGAATCGTATGAAGCGCCTTGGCATCAAGTACACGAGGCAAATAGAGTCAAACAAATAGGATTGTAGCAACACCGGTCATATGACAAAATGAGCCTGGGCTCACCCATGTGCATCTAAAGGCCCCCCTCCGCAAGATGGGGAAATAACTGCTCGAACCGCTTGGCCTGATGCATATGGAGATCATTAAATCCCATTTCTGATCTCGTTGATACATAGAGTTATCATCTTCTCGGATTCCAACCATGAGGGGGCGTTGGCCAAACCGGGCCGGCTCCGATTCCAGGCTTCTAAGGGGACGCCAGTTGAGGCAGAATAAAGTGGAAGGTTGCTCCATGGCCTTCGGCGCTCTCCACCCAGACACGGCCGCCATGGGCGTCAATGATCCGTTTGACGATGGCCAGGCCCAGCCCCATGCCCCCCTCCCGGCCTGCACTCTTCCCCCGGTAAAGCAATTCAAAGAGGTGCGCCTGGTCTTGGCGGGAAATTCCTGATCCCTGGTCTGTCACCGAGAATTGCACTTCGTTCCCCAGGTTGAGGACTTTCAAAACTATCCGACTATGGGGCGGAGAATACTTGATGGCGTTTTCCAAGAGGTTCCCCAGAGCTCGTTGTAGCAGAATGGGGTCGGCTTGAAGGACAATGAGTTCTTTCGGGAACTCTCCCAACAAATTTATCCCTTTGGCCTCTGCCAGGGGTTGGAGCCGGGCCAGAACTTCTTGACACTCCTTTTCCACCTGGATGGCGCTGGGCAGAGGAGTGATGATGTGCAGATCCAATCGCACATAGTCCAAAAAATTGTTGATGAGCTTCTCTAGGCGGGCGATTTCCTGATAGATGGTTTCCAGGTAAGCCTTCTGAGGCTTGCTTAACTCACCGACCTTGCCCTGGCGCAGGCGGTTGAGTAACCCGGCCACGGCCACCACGGGGGTCTTCAGATCATGAGCGAACATGCCGGCGATCTGGCGTCGTTCCTTTTCCAGAAGTTTGAAAGGGCCGATGTCCCGAAAGCTCTCCACTCCCCCGAGCAGGATCCCCTGATCGTCTCGCAGGGCCGCGGCGGCCAGCATCACTTCCATTCTTTGTCCCTGGCGATTTCTTAAGACCGCCTCGCGAGCAACCACTTCGTCGCCGTTCATGGCCATTTTCAATGGGCATTCTGTGCCGCACAGGCTGCTCTGCAAAATTTTGCCGCAATATTGTCCCAGAGCCTCTGCTCGGTTATAGCCGGTAAGATTTTCGGCGGCCCGGTTAAGGTCGGTTATGCACATCTGGCCGTCCACGGTGATAATCCCGTCGGGGACGCTTTGGATAATAAAATGCGGCCAAGCGGATATTTCTGACATGCGCATTCCGGGTCCCGCCCCCCAAGGTAAGATGAGGAGCGGGATCGGTCAAGATTATTGCTGGGAGTTTTCCAGTGCCGCGAGGCGCTGCTGGATGGTCTCCAGTTCCCTCTTGAGATAGGCCTCTTCTTCTCGGAGAGTCTTGACTTCATCTTGCGGAATTCCAGAGGCCGATGCCTCGGCGGTTTCGAAAGAGCCCAATCCCCGGGCGCCATATCTCAAGCGGGAACCGGCTCCTCTCCAACCGGGACCCCGCTGTCCCCAGCCAAAGGTGCCGCTGCCAAACCCGCGGCTCCCACTCCGGCCCGCGCCTCTACGCAATCCAGCGCCGCAGGGACCACGGCCCCAACCAGTGCCTGGCCCCATACCTCGTGGTCCAGTCGCATCAAATCCTGGCATGTCAATTACCTCCTTGCCAATTGATATTGGCGTACCGCCATAACCACTCTTATTAAGGGTTTGCTACCTCAGAATCTTAACCGGGCCGCTTTCTGCCTGATAGGGCCGGAAAGGCCGCCGCTTCAGGATAGAGCAGGGCTCCCAGGCGTTCCCAAGATGGAATTAGCCGCCTCAATCCGGGGAAGATCACCGGCGGCAAATAGAGGACCCGGCGCCACCGAAATTGATGAAACGCCATGGTCCGCTGTCAGGGAAGGGAAGTTGCGCCAGATCGCCTTGTACCCCGGCAATGGCCTCAGGTCTTTCCCGGACTTTGGTTCCGGCCCGGGAAGGCATGGCTGCCGATCGATCCATTCCCACCTCCATAGCCCCCTGGGCTGCCAGGGCCAGGGTAAAGCACGGCTGGCGTCGATTTCTTAATTCCTCACCAGTGGCTCGCAGCATTGGGGCCCGCGGCCGGGCTCAGTTTCCCCGAGCGGAATTGTTGCACCGCCTCTCGAACCGATCCTGCTACTTCCACGATCACCTCGATCCCCGCGGCTTGCAGGGTGTGGAAGGCCTTGGGGCCGCAGTATCCGGTCAGCAAGGCTGACGGCTTACAGCGGGCCACCAGGGCGGCCGCCTGGATGCCGGCCCCTTGTGCGGCCTGTAGGTTTTGCTGGTTCGGCACTGCCTCAAAATCCATAATTTCCGGGTTAATTAACAGGAAGTAAGACGCCCGCCCGAAGCGGGCGTCCACCTGAGCCTCCAAACTTAGTTCGCTGGCAGTTATGGCAATTTTCTCCACCTCTTCTCCTTCGAGACTCGAACCTTGGGAGGGAAAGCCGGGAGGTTAGAGGGAGGAAGTCATGCCATCATAAAAGGACATGTTCTCCCGGCTTCCCGCCAAGGCCTTACCAGGCTACCGACTGAGCAAGGGATTAACTCAAGCGCACTTCTCACTTCTGAAATCCAATCAAGTAGCGTGCCAAAAGGGCCTAGTCGCCTCTCTGCGGGCGCTAGCGCAGACCAAACTCTAATTCACAGGGGGTCAAGGGGAGCCATGGGAACAAATTGCACCCAGAGAAATGCCTTTGGGCGGCAGATTGTCCCCTTTTTGGGGAAGTAAGTTTTGCTAGGAGGAGATTAGTGGGTCAGTTTGCCAGGTGGTCAGAGCCTGGCGGCACCAAGCCGAAGCGTTTGATTTTACGTCGAAGGGTGTTTTTATCGATGCCCAACTCCCGGGCCGTGGCCAGGCGGCGCCAGCCGTGCCGCTCCAGGGCCTCTCGCAAGATGCGCCTTTCCTGCTCCTTCAAGCTCAGGCCTTGGGGAAGAGCCGCAGCTTGACTCTCTCGTCTAAGTTGATCCGGCAGATGCTCAGGCTGGATCAAGCCATTAGGGCAGAGGATAAAGGCATGCTCGACCGCGTTTTCCAGTTCTCGGATGTTGCCGGGCCAGTCGTGCCGCATGAAGCTGGCCAGGCTGTCATAACTCAGGCCCAGGATCTTCTTATTCTGCAACTTGTTGAAACGATTGATGAAGTGCTCAGCCAGGAGGGGGATGTCTTCCTTGCGTTCGGCCAGGCGGGGCAAGGTGACCTTGACCACATTGATGCGGTAGTAGAGGTCCTTGCGAAACTTGCCATCTTTCACCAACTGTTCCAGGTCTTTGTGGGAGGCGGTGACTACACGTACATCGGCCTTGACGGCCTTGGAGGACCCCAGGGGCACATAGGAGCGCTCTTCCAGGACCCGGAGCAGCCGCACCTGGAGGGCTGGGGAGATGTCGCCGAACTCGTCCAGGAAGAGTGTGCCGCCTTCGGCCATGGCAAAGCGCCCCCGGCGGTCCCGCTTGGCATCGGTAAAGGCGCCGGCAGTATGCCCGAAAAGTTCGGACTCCAGCAAGGTGTCGGGCAGCGCCCCGCAATTAACGGCCACAAAGGGCCCACGGGCCCGGCGGCTCAGGTTGTGCAAGGCCCGGGCTACCAGTTCCTTGCCGGTGCCGGACTCGCCCTGGATCAAGACGGTGCTGTCGGAGCGGGCAATGTCCGGTAAAAAAGCGAAGATCTTTTGCATCAGGGGGGACTTGGAAATGATGTCGCCCAGCCGGTACTGCCGGTGGATCTCCCGGCGCAGGTCCTCCACCAGGCTCAGGTCCCGAAAAGTCTCCACTCCACCGATGATCTCGCCGTGCTCATCTTTGAGCAAGGCGGTGCTGACCGTGATGGGAATTTCCTTGCCATCGGCTCTAAGGATGGCGATGGGCTGGCAGACCACCTGTTTGCCCTTTTCCAGGGTGTGCTTCAAGACGCAGGCGGTTTCGCAGACATTGGCCCGGAAGACCTCGCAACACGGGCGGCCCAGGGCCTCATCGGCAGAAATGCCGGTGATTTCTGCCGCGGCCCGGTTGAAGAAGGTAATTCGCCAGTCGAGGTCAACGGTGAAGACCCCGTCAGCAATGCTGTTAAGAATAGTGGCGGTTTGGGGGGGGAGGATCGATTGAGCCAGAGCTAACCTGGGCTCCAGGCTGTGCAGGCGATGGCCTTGGC
>Ga0315282_10005765_pt1 | contig 20979 bp, 23 predicted proteins | sample YL17G07_20_MG_FD_203693 | JGI IMG/M metagenome (GOLD analysis project Ga0315282, IMG submission 203693) | Sediment microbial communities from Yellowstone Lake, YNP, Wyoming, USA - YL17G07_20 | ecosystem: Environmental > Aquatic > Freshwater > Lake > Sediment | place: USA: Wyoming | collected... | reverse complement strand
AGAGAAGTATGGAACGGCGTACACGAACCTTCTTAAAACTCCCTACCTCAGGGTTTTTGTGGACGAGAGACTCGTTGATGACAAGAATTTCGAACAGAGAATCGAAGAAGGTTCAACGGTTAGTTTGGTCCTAGCCTTGCATGGCGGTTGACCCATACTGTTAAAGGAAGACTTGCCCAAAATTTGTGGCGGGCCCGCGGGGATTCGAACCCCGGACCTCCGGCTTTCCACATTAGAAGCGTAGAGGGCCAGCGCTCTATCCAAGCTGAGCTACGAGCCCGTTTGACAGGTGTTAACATCGAGGTGGGCTTAAACTTTCCGTGGTAACTGAGAATAGTTGGGGGTTGCGTTTATTCGATGTATATGGCAGGGCGATATGGAAGGGCTAGATGTGCCCTATCTTTAGGATCAACCTTTTCTCTATCTTCTTCACTGAAGACTACCACCTCAGCGTTAAGTTCTCTTTCAAAGAATTCTTTTGCATCTCTCAAGATTGAATGTTCGTCCAAAACTTCGACTATAGCTTTAGTTCTTCGAACCTCCGGAGCCATCTTGGAAACGTCTTCAATGTATTTCTGAACAAGCCTCGCCAATTCTTTTCCACTCTTTCTCAGGGATTCGTCTGCCATGAACTCTTTCATCAAATCTGAAACATGTAGAGGTTCCGACTCCGCTTTCTTCAAGATTTGCATGTAGACTCTCCATTTCCAAGGTGCACATGAATAGTAGAAGACATGTTTGGGTTGCCGTTTTGTAGCCTTAATAATTCCTAATGTATCTTCGAGAACATTCTTTACCATCTCAATGGTCTCTTCTGCTTTAACATCAATCTTGCTGTCATCATAGGCTGGCCACGATGCATTGGCTACTAAGTCTTCTTTACCCATCTGGTGCCATATCTCTTCACAGATGTATGGAGTGAACGGTGCGAGTAAGCGGACTCTTATCTCAAGAACCTCGTTCAGGACTTTTGCTGAAGCTTTGTTATTCAAGCCAGAAGGGGTGGATGATTTTTTCCTCGTATACCATTGTATGTCTTGGTCGAGTGAGTAGAGAACTGCCTGAACTGCTTCCCTAGCCTTTAGCTTCTCCATATCGGCTGCAGCTGAACTAATAGTTCTCATGAGTCTACTCTTCAACCATCTCTCTTCTGTCCCAAGCACTTCATCACCAGACTTCTTCCCCAGGGCCATTACTTCCTTAGCCCACATGTAGAAGCGTTCAACTCTTTCATGAAGAGTCTTTGCGAGGGTTGGACTGAAATCCGCGTCTTGGAGAAGGCCGGCAGTGACCAGAATCGCTAGCCTCAATGGATCTGCTCCAAATGATCTTAATGCCTCGCGAAGTGGGAGTATGTTTCCCAATGATTTTGACATCTTCTTCCCTTCCATGAGGACGCTTCCATTCACGATGATTTGCCTCGGCCATAGTTCCTCGGGGAAGATGGCTACGTGGTTGAAGATGAAGAAAGACAGGTGATTTGGAACAAGATCTCGACCCGACTGTCTAGTGTCGAGTGGATAAAAGTAGGAGAATTGATCTCGCATGTGTTTCAGGACATCTACATTCATGCCTGAAGACATAGCCAAGTCTTCTGGACGACCTTGTCCGAGGAAGATATAGTCGAAGACTTGATTCGTTAGATTCTCTGGCCTGATATGATTCTTGGCTATCTCGTTCGCTATAGTGTAGTACGCCATGTAGATGACAGAGTCTGAAAGGCTTTCGATTATCCAGTCCTTATCCCATGGAAGTCTCGTTCCCAAACCGGATTTTCGTGCGCAGGCTTTTGCCTGTAGCCATCCGAGGGTATATTCGAATTCTGATCGAATCTCTTCGGGAAGAATACTCATTTGATCGAGGCAAGTCTTTGCAAGAGCCTTCCAGTCTTTGTCTCCATAATTGATGAACCATTGATTCTCAAACATCTTAACTACGCATTCAGTTCCACATCTACACTTAACCGGTTTGTTAATTATCTCGAACATTATGTCTGCTTTTTTCGCTTGAAGAAGATCTTCTCTCACCCGGTCTTTTGCGACGGAAACAGGAAGATCCGTATATTCACCGGTGTTTGATTTCATCCTTCCAGCATGAAACTCCTTCCCATAGATCTCGCTGGTAGCTTCCTCTAGCTTTGGATCATTCTGATTCTCTATTCCAAATCGTTTTATGGCATCTAATGCTGGGAGTTCCGAGTAACCTTCAACTTTGATTAACGAGATCGGTTTAACTTGATCTAGTATGTTAAGGGGGATTCCATATTTTTCCAGTTCTCCTAGGTTCTTGCGTAGATCTTCCAACGCCTGATAATCGTAGGGTGCATGTGCAGGAACCGACATAACGACGCCAGTTGCATTATCAGGGTCGACGAATGCGGCGGGCAGTATAGGAAGCATGTTTCCAGTCATAGGGTTCTTAATCATCTTGCCGAGAAGGCTGCGTCCGGAAACGTTTTCCTTGATTGTTGCCTTGCGATTCTGGAAGAGGAGTTTCCTGACCGCTTCTCTGCTCACAATCCACTCTTCGCCTTCGACATCAGCTTTCACATAGTCAATGTCGGGGCGAACCCACATGTTAGTTACTCCGAAAACAGTTTCGGCTCTTAGGGTGGCTGCGGGCATGAAAGATCCGTTAAGTTCAAACTTTAGGAGTACATACTCACCGATTTCTGGTTCAACGTCTCCAACGGTGTCATGTTGGCCTACGGGGTTTCCGTCGTTTGGACACCAGCCAACAGGATGGCTTCCCTGTGTTACCAAACCTTTGTCGCGTAAACGAGTAAACTGCCATTCAATGAATCGACTGTATGTTGGATCGATCGTTGTAAACTCTCTGCGCCAGTCTATCGAGTAGCCAATCTCCTTCATTCCTTGTTTGATCTCTTGATGAAAATATTGTGCGATCTTCAGTGGATCTGTAAACTCTCTCAGCTTCTCTTCTGGAACTCCATGTATCTTGAGGAAGGTCTCACGTAGTTCCTCGTCTCCTGCGCTAAGCCTCTTCGCTATAGCCAGCACAGGTGTTCCAGTGTAGTGGAACGCCATCGGGAAGAGGACATTGTATCCTCGCATCCTTCTATAACGTGCATGAACATCCGTAAGCGTGTATGTTCTACCGTGGCCAACATGCTGTGGAGAATTTGGGTATGGGTAGGCTACAGTCACAAAGAACTTGGGTTTCGTGGAGTCTGGATCGGCTTCATAGATGTGCTGATTCTGCCACTCGCTCCGCCATCTCTCCTCCATTTTGACCCAGTCTATGGTCACTTTCTCTCACCGGTGTTAGTTAGCTTTCTCAGAGACTCTTCAGCCATCTTCAGTGCTTCATCAACTTTTTTCAATAGTGTTCCTCCTCCTTGACCAAAGTATGGTTTTCCTCCGCCTCCACCGCCTACAGTCTTTGCTAGTGTCCCTGCAAGCTTTCCTGCATCTACGCCTTCCTTCACAGAATCTTCACCGGCTGAGACGAAGAGTCTTACACTATCTTTCACAAGTGCGGCTACAGCCACAGCCAGAGGGTCTGCTTCGGTGATCTTACTTGTGAGCATGACAAGTTCATCTTCGTCGCCTACGGTTCTCTTCGTAATAGCGAGTTTGAACTTTCCAATCTTTCTAGAGTTCTTGAGAAGGTTTTCAGCTTCAGTCGAAATTACTTGGCCTCTGAAACGTTCGATCATCTTTGTCATTTCATGTGACTTGTTTACCAGATCCTCGGCAACTTTATCGAGATTCTCAACTGGAGCATCCAAGATTTGAGCGGTCTTCTCGAGTATCGATTCTCTCTCTTGAACATACTTTAGAGCTTGAGGTCCCGTGGCAAAGATTATGCGTTCGACGCCGTCCTGCGGTCGTTCTACGTGAAGTATCTTGAGAGGGCCTATCTCTCCAGTTCTGGTGCAGTGGGTTCCACCACATGCCTCAACATCCCAATCACCTATCTTTACAACACGGATTTCTCGCCCTGGAACGGCTCCACCCTGATATAGCCTGAATCCATAGGTGGCTTCAGCCTTTTCTCTAGGCATCCAAGAAACATCGACTGGGATATTTTGAATTATGACTTTGCAGGCCAGATCTTCTAAGGTTCTAGTCTGCTCCTCCGTCAAACGTTCGTAATGGGATATGTCAAGTCGGCTCTTGTCCACATCCTTTCTCGCGCCAGCCTGCCAAGCATGTTCTCCCAAAACTCTTCGGGCTGCACCGATTAACACATGTGTGGCCGTGTGATGGCGCATGAGGCTGGATCTTCTCTCCCAATCGATTTTACCCTCTACCTCTGCGCCTAGAGGGGGCGCTTTTCCATCAACGCGGTGGACGACGACGTTGTTTATTTTCTGGGCGTCTATCACATTTACCTGTCTTCCGTCATAGGATAGGACTCCGAGGTCTGCGACCTGACCTCCACTCTCAGGGTAGAAAAGTGTCTGATCTAGAACTACATGGCCGTCTTCGAACGAGGATAGAACCTTCGCCTTGAAACTTGTTCTGTATGGGTCTTCATAGTATAGGGGTTTTGTATCGGGTAAACTTGACACTCTCTCCTTTAATTTCCCAGCTAATGGTATCTCCACTGGGATGGGTGCGCCTGAGTGTTTTGCGGCTACCATGCCATAGAAATTCCCTGGAACGTTTACGTCCACGTTCTCTTTGAGAGCTAATTCCCTGACCATGTCAGGTACCATGCCATGAGACTCGTAGAGTTCGATCAGGGTTTCAGAGGGGATCTCGTTCTTACCTTCTGACTTAGCCTCGTCACAAACTCTCTTAACGATCTCGGCTCCTTTCTCTAATGTTCTTTTGAACTTCTTCTCTTCAACGGACATTGCTGTTATGATCTCTTCTCTCATTCTCTTGATATTGGGAAAATCTTTTGACCAAAGTGAGATCTGCATATCCATTAAATCAAATATTCTATCCTCTATGCCAAGCAACCTTAGCATTCGATACGTTCTTCTCATGAGGAGTCGGGCGAGATAACCTTCTTCTACGTTGGATGCTACAACTCCTTCTGATAGCATGAATGAAAGGGCTTTTGTATGATCAGCTATCGCATAGGCACTTTCGACCGGTGCCAGAAGTCTGTCTAACTCCTCCCAACCCATACCTAAGCGGCTAGCCACCTTTTTCCTTGCTGCGATCTTGTCGGTGGCGACGCTTACATTCATCATACCGGAGAGTTTTGAACTCTCGATCAGTATCCTATCTTCTACACTTAGCCCTGCTAGATTCATTATCTTGTCTAGGATTGGACCGTAGATGGCGTGAAAGCAGCTTGGGGAACCTTGTGAGAGCCAAGTCCAACGTTCAATTCCGTATCCCGTGTCTACAGTTTTTATCGGCATCTCTACAAGGTCTTCGTTCGCTATCTTGTAGCTCATGAAGACGAGCGTTGAGACTTCGAGCCCTCCAACGCAGGCTTCCAAGTCCGGTCCAGCGTTGCCTCCACCTCGCCAGAAATCTTCCTTGTAAGTGACGTTCTCAGATTTTACTCCCAGAGTTCCCGTTAAGTGTTCGTGATGGTACCGGATTGTCTGATCCTTCCAGTAAACGCTCTTGTCTGGATAGTTGAACGCGTGGGCTCCTCCCATCTCGAATATTATCAGGTGTCTCCCCGCGGTTGGACCGACATTGTCGAGGTCAGTGAACCTGAGGCAAGGTTGACTGATTACAAGTGGGTTCGCAGGTGGCGGGTGGATTCCTTCGGTCACGTAGGGTTGGAAGTCGAAGATTGAAGCTCCAACGAAGTATACGTCGTTTCTCCATCGGGCGATTATCGGATATGGGTCTATTATCTTGTGGCCGTTTCTTTCAAAGAATGAGAGGAACAATCGGCGAGTGTTGCTGAGATCATAGCTTCTTCTAGTCGGTGGGTTGCCTATGAAAGTGTACTCTTGGCAAGGAGCGTCCCCGCAGTTCCTTGAGTCTGCAATCTGAGTCCAGTAGAATGTTCCGCAGATTTCACATTTCTTTCTCAGAAAATCATTCTCTTTGAAGAATGGAACAGCAAACTCATCCTCTCGTATAGCCACTTAGGTGCCCCCAGTCAAAGGAGGTGGGAGAGGAGGATTGGAGTGCTTTACCTTATCCGAAAAGCGCCCCAAGACCTGCTAAAGCTTCTTCCTCTTTCTTTTTCTCTTCTTCAGCCGGTTTCTTCTCTTCCTTCTTAGCTTCGCCGGCTGGTGGTGCCGATGCACCTGCAGATACAGTGACGACCGAGGCTGCTTTGATGGCCTCGTCTATGTTGATTTCGGAGATAGCCGCAACTAAGGCTTTAACTCTCGCTTCGTCAACATTAACTCCGGCGGCTGTAAGCACTTTTTTTACTCTCTCTTCACTGATCTTCTGTCCAGACGAGTGAAGCAACATCGCAGCGTAAACGTATTTCATTGCTTGTGTACCTCTGATATTCGTTCAATCATTTTCCATATCAAATTCCGATAGGCCTCTGTCACTACGTTTTCTCTTTCTTTTCAATCTTTTCCTCGCTCTTAGCCTCTTGTGGTTTCACAGTTGGAGACGAGTCAGTTTTAGAGCCGACCTTAGCCGATAATCCGAGCATCTGCATGTATGCTTCTCGAATTATTTGTGGAAGAGCCTCCTCTGCAGGGTACTCTGCACCGACCGCAAGTGACAGGGCTTCACGATAGGCTTTTCCAAATATCTGTGGAGCGGTCTCAGGTAAGAGATAGTCAGAGTTCACTGCGAGGTTGAAGGCTTCTGACGCAGCCTGCTTGAAGTTTGCTCGAAACTCCTCTAGATCTAGCTTGAGGTCTCCCTCTTCAAAAACCACGCCATCATCATAGGCTGCGACAAGTGATAAGCCGAGTTCCATGGGCTTTATGCCAAGTTTTGATAGAACCGAAGCAAGTTTCGGAGAGATAACGTCACCTTTCCTTGCAACAACTGTATCCTTTGCAACCCATATGCTTCCAGACTCTATCTTAGTAGGAACCTTCGCTTCGCCAAACTCACTTATTACGGGTCCAGGAGCTAGGCCTGTGTTTCCGGCAGGGACAACTATTTCGCCGGTAGCCACGTCTCCTGCTTTCGCGGGTACCCTGACCTTGTTCTTATCTAACAAAAGGACTAGGGCATGGGGAGCGATATCTGAGAAGAGGAGCATTCTTGAACCGAGCAACTTCTCAGTGAATTTCTCTATGTTCTTCTTCTTTGTTTCTTCTGCAGCCTTTTTGACCAGTGTATTCTTCGCAACCAAAAGCTGCACTTTTCCACGGAGTTTCTTTCGAACTTCATGAATCTGAGAAGATCGAACTTGTTCAAGATTGGCGGCGGCTACCATCTTGTAAGTTTTGAGATTTCCCTCTATCTTGTGAATGACTTCCTTCTTCCAAGGTGCAACTTTCTTGGTCGACATCTCATCTCATTCCTTGCTCAGCGACACCTTAACTGGGGGACCCATCGTGGTCTTCAAAATCAGGTTTCCAACATTCTTGGATCCTCTTTCAAGTTTCCCCTCGATTCCAGTGTAGGCTGTCTGAATATTCTCGATTATCTTATCGTCAGGCATATCCTCTGTCGCGACCCGGCATCGAATTGCGGGTTGATCTCTAACTCTAACTCTTACGATCTTCCTGTGGCGTTTTACAATATCTTCTATATTGGCGGTTGGAGGAACCGGAGTCGGCATCTTGCCTCTGGGGCCCAGAACGCTGCCAATACTCTTTCCCACAAGGGGCATAAGTGGCGCTTCAGCGATGAAATGATCATACTCATTTGCCAGTTTTCTCATAGCCTTCTTGTCTTTAGCCATCTTCTCAAGGTCTTCTCTCCCGAGAACTAGATCCGCGCCTTTCTTCGCTCTCAAGCCAAGATCTCCGCCAGCGAAGACACAGATCTTCACCGTCTTGCCTAAGGGATTCGGCAACTCGATAGCTTCGTTTAACCTTGACTCAGATTTCTTCAAATCTACTTCTCTAAGTTTCATAACGAATTCTACTGACTGCACGAATTTTCTCTTGGGTGAAGTCTTCCTAAGTTCCTCTATGGATTTGAGTAGGCCCTCTTTCGCTAGTGGCAACTTGCATATCACCATCATGACTTAGAGGCTTGATCCCGAAAAGAAGCTCATCTTGAAGCCAAGACGTTTTCTTTTCGCTGTAGCGATTTTGCCTCTTTCTCTTCTGAATCCGTCTCTCAGACATACAAACCCATATTTATTAGGGTTACTTTGCTCAAAACCAGTAGACATCGGTCAGTCTGCGAAATCGTCAGCCACATGCTCCAAGAAAGGGATCAAAGAACATGGCTACCGTTTAGTTGCTTTTCTCCTCTTTGAAGAGTTGGTCGTGCACGCCTTTCTCGATCTCGCTGATTACTTCTTTTGGCTCCTTTCCTTCTACGGTGATTCCCATGCTCACACATGTGCCCACAACTTCTTTCACGCAGCTCTTCAAACTCTTCGAGTAGCTGCCAGATATCTTCATTTGAGCTATCCTAATAGCTTGATCAAGGGTCATGTCGCCCGCTTTCTGGGTTTTCGCGGTTGCTGAGCCCTTCTCAATCTTAAGTTCCTTGACTATCAAGGCTGATGTGGTCGGTGTGCCTATCTCCACTTCAAAAGATTTCGTGTCAACATCAACGATGACTTTGACTGGAACCTTCATTCCCGCATAGGCTTTCGTAAGTTCGTTGATCTTGTTGACTATCATGAGAACGTTAACGCCTAGAGGTCCTAAAGCTGGACCTAAGGGTGGACCAGCAGTAGCCTCTCCGCCGTTGATCAACGCTTCAACTTGTTTCTTTTCTGACAACTTGCTCACCTTTTGTTCTTTCAACAAGTTTCACATAGTCAGCGTGCACCGTAATCGGAAGTATTGCGAATCCCTCTTCAAGGAGTTCTATTGTGACTTCTTGCTTCACTCTGTCTATGCTCGTTATCTTGGCCTTAGATCCCTTGAATGGACCGCTCACAACTTCCACGACATCGTTAACATTCAGATCTTCTATCACAGGTTTCGTAATTATGAATCGTTCTATTGCAGAGACCGTTGTCATGCCACGCGTGCGTGCACGGGCATGTCTAACGCCCGAGATGGCTTCGTCAACGATATGTGGGCCTGCGGCCTCTATGAATATGTAACCTTTAATCACTTCAGGAACAAGAACACTTGAAACCGTCAGTTTCTTCAGACCTATTCTTGAAGCTAGCAAGTCTGCTACAGTCCTCTCTTGTCCACTCGTTGTTCTTACAGCGTAGATTGCCATCTTATGTTCTTCTGACAAGGCAGTTCTCACCCCGGCGCTAAGCCTACGATCCAGAAGAGAACCTTTACCACAAATCCTAATCCGCCGATTACTAAGACTCCAAGGAAGGAGAGTCTAATCAGCAGCAATAGTTCTTTACGACTTGGTCTCGTCGTTACACGCAACAGCCTCTTTGAGGAGTCTATGAACTCTCTGAAATTCAAATTACTTCACTGCTTTGAATCCTCTTACGCATGAACAGCTCATGCTAATCAATATTTCCTTTAGCGAATATCGCGCGGCTAATCATGGAATGTTTGAGAGCCTCTATTCTAACGGGTAGGTCTAAGCAAGACTCGAAATATTTGAAGATTCAAGTGAAAGTCAGAGATCGATTATGAAAGCATTGTAATGATAGGTATGGGAATCTCAATGTGACTCGATGTTTCGTTAAATCTTTACGATCTCTATTTTGTCTCTCTCTAGAACTTCGATCAACGCGGAACGATATCCACCGCGTATTCCTTTCCAATCTATGATGGCGGTGCGACAGTCTCCAACAGTCCTCTTGAAAGTCAACTCTACGATCTCAGGTGTGAACTGGTCGAAGAAATACTTTGGCAATATATGTCCAATCGCAAAGTCTTGATTCATGTTAGCCTCGGTGTGTTTTGTTGAGTAGTGTCCTCCACCAAATCCCACGGAAGGTTTTCCTACATGCTGCGTCGTCGCCGCGGAATGGACCGCTGAGGCTACGACTTCTCCCGCAAGTCTATCGTTCCAATGTTCCGGCGAACTTCCGATCTCCACAAACATTACTGGAACTTCTAGGTCAGTTGGGCCGTGATGAGTCGCTTCCAATGAAACCGTGTATCCATTTAACCCCAACTCTTGCGTCTTCTCATTAAGCGTTAAGAGTGCAGTCTTCATTCTTCTTGGATCAGCCCAAGCAAGACTTTTTGGTCTTCCACCATAGAGCGCTGAGTTAGTGGGATTTCCTGTTGCATGTACTGTGAGGCTTCGTTGACCACTCTCGCTGCTATGACGCGAGGCGAAGATTATGGTCTCGGCGTGAAAGTCTCTATCTAGGTCCCTTGCATGGATTCCATCAACATCAATGTGAACGAGTAGGATTCCATCATGTTCTAAGACAGGCTTGCCGCAGTATATTCTCTCAGTCTCTTTGAAATCATGATTTTGAACTAATCTCTCTGCGATATTCACTGATGCCGGATCCTTATCTGAAGTGACAATGAGCACTGAGATAGAGGGAGCCTCCTGCATGCACGTTAGAAGAAATCGTTCTAAAGCAGTAGGTATAGGAGGCCTCTAGTAGAGTGAAGTCTATTCTCGGCTTGGTCCCAGACTGCGGATCTATCTCCGTCTATTACGGCGCTTTGAACCTCTTCCTCGCGATGGCATGGGAGGTCATGCATGAAGATTGCTTCTCTTGAGGCTGCTGAGAATAGTTCTTGGTTTACTTGGTATTTTGGAAGAAACAGGCTGAGCCTTTTCTGTCTCTCGGCATCTTGGCCCATACTCACGAAAACGTCGGTATACACGATATCTGCATTTTTGACTGCTTCATAGGGTTCGTGAAGTATCTGAATCTTTGATCCGGACTCCGCCGCGTTTTTCGTCGCGAACTGAACATATTTCTCGTGAGGTTCATAACCTTCTGGGCAAGCGACACTCACATCCATTCCGAACGTTGAGCAGCCAACTAAGAGGGAGTTGCAGACATTGTTTCCATCTCCCACATAAGCGAGTTTCAGCCCCTCCAACCGTTTTTTCTTTTCCCATATAGTCAAGAGATCGGCCAGAATCTGAACAGGATGCGAGAGGTCGGAGAGTCCATTTATGACAGGAACATCTGCATATTTCGCAAGCTCCTCCAATGTTGAGTGTTTGTAGACCCGTGCCATAATCCCGTCAACGTATCTGCTCATCACGCGAGCAGAGTCTGCCACTGTTTCGCCTCGACCCAACTGTAGTTCGTTCCAACCAAGGTAAAACGCGTCTCCGCCAAGGCTTTTCATCGCTATCTCGAAGGATATCCTGGTTCTAGTTGAGGGTTTCTCGAATATCAAAGCGAGATGTTTTCCTCTCATTGTATTCAAGATCTTTCGTTGGGCAACTTTACGTTTAAGCGTCTTAGCTACTTTGAGGATTTGCCACAATTCACTCTTTGAATAGTCTTGTAGTTCGATGAAGTCTCGTCCACGGATAGCCAACTATCTCACTTCGCAGGTAAATCCTGAATTCAGACATAAAACCTTTGAGAGCGTCTTCGATCCTGTGATAATGTTCTAGCCAAGTATGTTCTTGATGACGAAGTCCGAGTTGAACTGGACTAGGTCATCGTATCCTTGGCCTACGCCAGCGTAGATGACAGGTTTTCCTGTTGTAACGGTTACCGAGATGGCTGATCCACCTCTTGCGTCAGCATCCAATTTGGCTAGGATGATTGCGTCAACTCCTACGGCATCGTTAAAGACCTTGGATTGTTCAGCGGCATCGTTCGCTGTTAGGGCATCCACGACTAGGATCTTCAGGTCGGGGTTTGATACGCGAACTATCTTCTTCATCTCGTCTAGTAGGTTGCGATTCGTCTGCATCCTACCCGCCGTATCGACTAAGACGACGTTAGTCCCATGTGAACGTGCATAGTTGATCGCATCAAATGCAACTGCGGCTGCATCAGCTCCATACGTATGTTTAATCACTCTCACGCCGATCCTCTGGGCATGTTCCTCCATCTGCTCGATTGAACCAGCGCGGTATGTATCCGCACATGCGATGATGACTGTCAATCCCTTCCTAAGGAGAAGTTTCGCAACCTTGGCTATGGTAGTAGTCTTGCCTGTACCATTGATTCCCAGAAAAACGATTATCGCTGGAGAGTTCTGTGCACGTTTCCGTTCGACTAGGCGTATCAAATCAACCTCTTGAACTGTAGACATAATCTCCTTTAGGCTATCTTTTAATGCGGAGTCTACTACGCTTTGTCTGTCGCCAAATCTTGGAATGAGGGTTCCATGAATCTTACTTTTCATTGAGTCGCATATCCGTTCAGCAACTGGAAGTGCCACGTCATTCTGAATAAGATCGAGTTTGAACTCATCCAGATACTGGTCAAGATCCTTACCGCCGAGTTCAGATCTTGAGATCTTCTGTAGGACGCTGTTAACTCCCGTCTTCAATCTATCAAACAATCTTCATCAACGGAACAGAGAGGTTCCAAGGGTAATCTTTGTCGTCTAGATCTTTGCATATACTTAAGGAACGCTATGTAATAGGTCGCTAGAGATATTAACCAAGACTGTAGAGTCTATAGTTTAGGAAGCGCCATGATCCGTATTTCCAAGAAGACTAAACTAAAACCGGAAGCAATTATGGAGAAGGCGGTTCAGTACTTCTCCAAAGAAGTGGGTTTGAAATTAACGGATCTGAGTGCTTGTTGCGCATATTTTGAGGATGCGGGAGGCTATGTGAAGGTCTCACTTGCCGTGAACGACAGCACGGATGTCGAAGTCGAGAGTCGCGATTGGGAGTATCAGGCCAAAGAGTTTCTGAGCAGATTCTAGTTTCCAAGTGTTGCTGTATTATCTCGTTGAGGCAGGTGGAGTTTAGATTAATTCTACGGATTCTCCACCTTTCTTTCTTACTAGCTCCGAAATCCTAGACCTGTCTTCCTCAAGTTTTGATGCAACCTGTGTAAGCTGTTGCTGCAGTGATGTTCTTATCCTCTCAAGTTCTGCTTGCCTGTTTTTCAGTTCAAAGATTGAATCGTCCACGCTCTTCTCCACGGCGACTCCGGCGCCAACACCCATAATGACCTTCTCAGTGTCGGCCAGTTCTGTTCTAACGAAAGATCCTGCACCTATAGGAGCTAGGGTCTCGGATCCCTTAGGTTTTCCTTTGATTCCTTCAAGCGTCTGGTTGGCCACATATATGTCGGTTAGAGAAGCGTTAACCATTTCAAGTCTAGTTTGATATATTCTTGCAGTTCCTTCTAGAAGTCTCTGCTCGACCAATAATTCTCTTAAATTCTGATCCACCTGAATCATTTCTTATTTCGGCTCCTTACCTTTCTCGGATTCTTGAACTTTCGTCACCTTTATGTCGAATCTTTTTGCTTTATGCCTACTCCCCATCTCAGAATAGATCTTCTCCAGGGCGTCAGACTCTTTCAGAGCCTTCACGTCCTTTGTAAATGAAATCTTCCTTCCACTCTTCTTAACGTAGCCAGTTATGTTAAACGTCTTGACTTCATTCATTCTAATGGCCTCTTGAAATCGATCGTGTCCTCTGTTCTTTTTGTTCTTGTCCCATTGGAGCTGCGTAATAATAAAGGCTGTGTCAAGTAGTGGCGACAAGAATGATTGAATCTGAATCCTGCGAGCCTACCTACTAAACGCCCATGATTTGGCTAATCGCCATAAGTTCAGGTCCAGAAGTCATTGAACCCGCTATCGCTCCGTTGCTATTCGCCAGTAGACCCGATCTTGGATAAGGGACTCCACCGTTAACGGTTCCAGTATCTACGGGAACTTTGAGGGTTTCCTGAATGTTCTCTTTCTCCGCCTCTCTGATCTTGGGATGTACAATTATTCCTTTGTTTGTTGCAACCGCAAGTGATCCGACGAAGGGTAAACCGAACACCTCGCCTTTCACAACCTCTACCTTGAGTATGTTTGAGATCCTCTCAACGACTGGTGCCGGTAACCTTGGGTCAACCACAGCTCCATAGTCATTCGCTAAGACGAGGTTTCCAATGGCGGTCCATTTCCCTTTAAGAATCTCAACTCTTAGACCCGTTGCTTTCTTGACCGCCCTCATTTCATAATCACGTATAGTATGAGGAACCAGTATGCCTTCGGAGTTTCCGCTTACTAGGGCTCCAATGACTGATGACCCGCCAATGCTACACTGGAAAACGTCTACTTTGAGGGAGTCATGGAATCTCTGAATCTTTCTTGGGGAGAGACCTAGAGGAACGAGGCACAGGGCTTCATTTGAAAAACCATATACGCCCACGTTCGGGCTTCCAAAAATATCATCGAGAATTAGTGACAAAATCTGGATCTGCCAAGATTTGATTATGTCGGATAGACGTTAACAGATAGATGTGAAACGCCTACGTCTTTGTCGGTGGATATATTATCACGTTGCCTTCCTTATCTTTCACAGCTCTGATCTTTAATTTTCGAGGAGGCTTTTCTATGCTACGTGACCAAACCTCTTCATTTATCTCGTTGCTCACGATCACGCTTTCAACTTTCATATTCCGCTTTACAAATTCCTTCAGTACTCTGATTGCTCTTGGAGCTCTATGTTTTCTAGGGGCTTTCCAAGCTTCCCGTAGGTTCACTGTGTAAGCCCTCTCCTCTACTATCTCAATTTCTTCTTCAGGTTTCTCTTCTTCAGTTGGCTTTTTCGGTTTAGGTGCAGCCTCGACAGTCTCTTCTTTTCTTTCTTCAACAGTCTCTTTGTCTTCCACTATTTCTTCTTTCGACATGTCAAATCCTCCCTAGACCTTGAGCTTCGTTCTTCTCCACTGTCTCTTCTTTGGATGGGTTCTGACTCGCCCCATCGTCCTTGCAATTACCCATGTTGGAACACTTCTCTTTTGTTTCAAGGCCCGGGCAAGTCTACGTTTACGTGCAGTCGGCTTATTCCTCGCCAAGTTCACGCTCTCCTTATCCTGATTTCTTTTCTCTGGGACTGAAGGTGTGTAAGGGCTTCTTTCAGTTGCTTATCGCCTATAGGGGTTCGAAGCCTACCTGTCTGTGCAAGTTGTATCAACTGCAGTTCAAGCTGAGCGGCGAATTCAGGTTTTACCATCCGAATGTTTGTGAGTCGTTGTCGCGCTTCAGGGGTTAGAATCGTTCTCAGTATCGACTGTTTTTGTGTCTCAAGGTCTTGTTGGACATCCGTTCTTTTCTGTTCCTCAGCCATCGCTCGTTGTAACTCTGAAAGCCTCCTTTTTCTCAAGAGTTCAAGTTCTTCTTCGCTTACTTCCTCGCTCATTTCAACTCTCCTTTGATGAGCTTCGGGTTTCTTTCAACACTTGTGCAGCCAGCTTGTTAAGCATGCTAACTCCTTCTTTGGAGAGTTTTCTTCCTTCTTTTTCGGCGTGTGTTACCAAACCCGCTTTCTCAAGTTGCTGGAGGGGGTCTCTGATGCTTGACCCGCCACTGGATCTTACATGTTCAATTCTTCTTCCTTTTCTCTTGCGGCCTCCATACTCGACCCTCAATCTTGAAATTCCAAGGGGACCGTGAATGTAGAGTTTCCTTAGCAATGATGCGCATCTCAAATACCACCAGTCTCTGTCTTGTGGTGGGAACTCTTTATGTGAACCGGTCTTGGCTGTGGCTGACCATGCAGGCGGGGTAACTTCCCCAACGTTTTCCTTAAGGTGCTTCGACAACCTGCTCAGGAACATTTCTGTGGGAACATCACGTGGAGTTGGCAATTACATTACACTTCTTGTCTTAAACGGATCTTCAGAGTTTCGACAGGATCATATAAGTTTTGACAGATCAGGTCTTTGAAGCCTTCTTATAGAGGGTAAAAGTCCTACCTCGAGCATCAACAAGCTTTGAGGACGTTTCCTCGGCCACTCTCTCCGCAACTTTCCTCACCGCCTCCGAGGATAGGCCAGATCTCTGAACTTTCGCCTTCACCAACTCATTAGTCTTCAACTGTACCTTGATTTGATCAAGCACAGGCGCTGTTACCCCTTCCTTTCCAATCCACACTGTTGGCTTGGCAATCCCAGATTTCTTGAATAGTTTTGGTGAGACTTTCATTGAATGCTCTTCTCCTTTAATGCAGGATATCTTTTGTGATTGCCACAGTCCAAACATGTAATGACTACTTTCGTTCCTCCATCCGAACGGGTTCTTACTCTGCAATTGAATCCGGGAACTAGTAGCGTCCCACAGTTCTTACAGATCATCTGCTTGTATTCTCTTGGAATACTCATTTGAGATCTCATACCAATCCTTCTCGCAAGTTCAACGTATCTGCGCGTCAATTTGGAGTCTTTCCTTATGGTCTTCATGGCTAGGTCTAACAGTATTTCCATTCGTTCTCTGGCTATGTCTCGCTCAGCGTCTCTCCAGCGTTTCATCAATCTCTCATTCTTATATCATTGGTAGACAACGTTAAAAGTTGTAGAACTTTGCCATTGACATTCATTTTAGCAGAGACGGCTCTGGAGACGGTTCCAAGAAGGATCCTCCGTCACCCATCGGTTGTTGCACGAGCGAAGACTCTGAGGAAACGGCCAGCTCTAACCTTGTTGGATAGAACGTATCATCACGGGGCAATGTTGGGACTTTTGGATGCTAAGAAACGCGGAAGACCGGACATAGCCCACGTGACACTTCTCGAGATCCTTTCTACTCCATTGAACAAGGAGGGGCGGCTGAGGTCATACATTCACACAATAAACGATTACGTAATCCACGTTGATGAAAGAACCCGGCTCCCAAGGAACTATGATAGATTTGTAGGTCTTGTGGAACAACTCTTTCTTGATAGGCGAGTTCCGCCGGAAGGTGAACCTCTACTCTCATTGAAGAAGATGAGCGTTAAGGAACTTGTTGAAACGGTTCGACCAACAATGACAGTGGCTTTCAGCTCAGTTGGAACACCAACCACAATACAGCAAGTTTGCAGGGACCTAGCCAAAGAACGCCATCCCGCGGTCATAATTGGAGGCTTTGCGCATGGACACTTCTCTGAGACAACGTCTCAAGTAGCGGACATGGTGGTGTCGATCTATGATAAGCCTCTTGATGCATGGGTTGTTGCGTCAAGGATAGTCTACGAATACGAAGTAGAATCAGCAAAGTGAATACATTACTGTTCTACGAAGAGTCTAATTCGGGTCGTCTCAGTTTTGTGCATCGAGTAACGCAAAGGATCGTAGCAAGAAGTACCAGTAGAATAACGAGGCTTAACGAATAGTCTGGGAATTCTGGAATTGTGATCCATCTTCCATAGATGAAAGCACTAGTGGCCGTGGCTGTGGTTTCAAGATTTGAATCATTTTCAATTGAGCCATTTGCGTTGATTCCGATATAGAATCCGCCATCTTCTGACTTACGGTTCAAAGCCTGTTGAAGATCGATTCTCTTCTCATTCACTCCAGTCATCCAGTTGTACAGGTTTAGTGCATAATCTTCAAACTTCAAATCACCTAAAACTATCCATATCTCTACTAAGGCTCTCATCAGTTCCGCGGCTCGATAGACCTGTTTTGGGTACTCTGCTACTGCAGACTTTGTCCTATACCAGTACGCGCCCCAGTTGCTGTCAACCAGTTTAAGGAGAAAATTGTCAGACCACTTGTAGATACTTGCTCTCACATTTGAAAAGGTAGGCTCCGTCTGATTTCTTAGGGATGTAATCGTCCGGAGGTAGCTCGTCAATCCAAACATCGCTCTTCCGTTTGAGTCAGTGTATTGTGCATTATTGGTTTCGTCATGGTAGAACCCGCCATAGGCCCATGAAGATCTATTCATTTCCTGTCGGCTGAGTATCCATAGTGCAGTCTTCTCCGCCCAATCGGTGTATGTCCTCATCTTCCCCCGATCTCCCCAGTGCAGTTCATATAGCGCCAGATAGAGAAGAGCAGTCAAAATCATGCCATTTTCATCAATCTCTGCGTGGTCGTCTGCGTCGAGGTAACTGAAGATCCATCTTCCATCTGATTGCTGAGATCTCCCATGCCACTCTTCTATGCATGCCACGGCGGCGTTTCTAGCTCGATTGTAAAGACTCTTTTCTGAATCGAGAGTTGCGGAGAGACGCATCTGGAACGCTGCGAAAGCCAATCCCTCAACGGCATAGGCATTCCAGTAGAACAGTTTACCCTGCTCATTCCATTTGCGAGTCGTCATGTTCCAATAATGATAGAAATCTTTCTTAGTTGTCTGGGCCGCCATTATGAATGTAAGGGCCGACTTCAGATTTTCATCATACTTCTTGGAAGTGTAGACTTTATGGTACATTGCGAAAGCTGAGGCAGCGATCGCGTTTTCATCCACGTACATCCGGTATCTGTCAGGTTTAGAATAGACTGCGCTGACAAAAGCTTTGAATCCCTGTGAGTATTCTATCTCCTGACCCAATATCCAATCAAACCCATTCATTATTCTAGTATCAATATTAGCTCCAGCCGCAGCGACGGGTGCAATCATCGAGAGTGAGAGCATTAAGAGTAACAGGGTTGAAAGACCAGCTCTAAGGTTGATCCCCCAATAGCTTTTCGTCAAATTCCTGGATCGCACCTCGTCGCGGAAGATTCGTCTCATAGCCACGAATTAAGACATTTACTTATCTAATCGACCCTTCTATTCTAGACTGCCTCTACCAAATCAATAGTATAGGCTTCGAAGCTTACGAGAGAAGTTTTTAGGTGAGTCCAAACGTTGGAAGGGTTTTGAGAGTTTAAGCATAATACCTAACAGGTTGATTTTGTTGTCGGAGGACTCTGGGATGGAGCTCTGGAAGCGGAAGAGGCTTCTTGAGATGCGTCGAGTCATGTTGGAAAAGGAGATCCAGAAGGAGAAACCAAAGAAAGACATTGAAGAAAAGGATCCGGAAAAGGTTCTCAAGAAGCTGTTCGTTGGGAGGGCTTGGGAAGTCTTTCATGCAGCTGAACGCCAGTATCCGGCAATTGCCCAGAAAGTTAAGGAAGCCTTTGTCCAGCTCTTTCTGCAGGGGAAATTCAAGGGACCGATCACTGGAGAGCAATTGCTCTGGTTCTTTAGAGATTTGGGGTTGGATGTGAGACTTGAGACGAAGATTCGTATATTGGAAAGCGGTGAACTAAAGACTCTGGCTGAAAAACTAAGAGAGTCTTGATCTGTCTACAGTTGAGGCCTACGTCTCCCTCGAGACTCCACTTTGACCCCTAACCTTCGTGCAAGTCTGTCTCTTTCTTTCCTAGTTATCCAGTCCACAAGCAAGTAGTCAGCAATCTCTGTGTCGCTCATTCCCAGTCTCTTCGCTTCTTTAACCGTGAGTTTGTACGCCTCCACTTCCGTTGGTCTATCCACGTAACTGTATCTCGAATCGTATAGATCCATGCCCTTCTGGAATTGCTTTACATGCACCAACTCGTGAATAACGTCCAGATACAGAAACTGTTCGCTAGCCTCTTTCAGATATCTACTTCCAACAACAAGCCTTCCATCGTCTTGGCTGACGTACATATAACCTTCGGAGTCTACCAGCTCAACGATCGTTTCATTCAGGACACGTTTCCTCTGTGTTTCATCTTCTAATAACTCAACCATTGCAGGCGAATCGTTTAACCCGTTGAAGATGGCTGAAAGCCTATACGTACCAGGCGGTTTACCTTTGTTCACAACAAAAGAGTTCATAATTGGTCTGTCTCAGGCGAGCAAACTCTTCAGTCTACTTTCGTCTTAGATGTAAAGAGTTTTCCCATAGACTAGTCCCGATTCAAGTATCTATGGCTTGATCGCTGCTTTCTGGCAGCACTGAAGTTTGACTACCTAGTTCAAGATCAAAGAAGTCCATGTTCATTAGAACATAATGGTGTGCGCAAACACAACTATTTTGGCCTACACATTAGGGCGCAGTATCCTTTCCCATTTCTGCAACAACATCTTTGCCTTTTTTCTTTCTTTCAGTATCGTCCCCTTGTTTCTTGCTTTGTTGAAGAAATGGGCGCACAATTTATCAAATGATTCGTTTGTGCCGGAGCCTATTGTGTCCTTATGTTTATGCTTACTCTTGTCTATGCCCAGCAGCTTCTCCGTTACTTTCAGTTCCAGTTTCGGCTTGGCTTCAATCTGCCTATCGGCGCCAGTGAGGTTCGCAGTTTGGACAAGTCTCTCACCGTAGAACAAATCAAAATACTTGTCGAATATTTCCTCAAACCCGTTTTCCTTGTCATTTCTTACAAGATTTGTCATAAGAGGCTTAGATTCGATGTGTTGGGGTTTCGTTTCTGTGCCATCAACACGAAATCTCCTTTCAAGTTGCTTCTCGACAAGTTCTAATTCCCTTTCAACCTCATAGTGTGCAACTTCATCAGCCAAACTATGAATGCTTAGAATGTTGTCCAAGTTTTCGTGATAGTCCAAGTTTCTGTCAATTTCATGCTCTAGGTCGGAATCAACCAACCCATACTTTTCAACCAAAAGACGTTTCAGATTATGTTCCAATAGCGGAGTTAGAACCTGAGCAGAGAGAAGCCTACTTGGGTGCAACCTGTCACCGATCTTACATAGGGGCGTGGTAACAGGGGTATAAGTCGATACTGTCGTTCTTTGTCAAAAAGAGACCGACAAAAAGAGTAGAATAAACATTTTCATTTTATAGAGTTGGTCCCCTAAGCCTGAACCTGTGTTGTATCTATTGGTTCACGTGCACACAAGAATATAGGCTAAACAACCCGGTTTTAAGCGGCCTCACCAAGAGATCTACATACACAAAACTACCTTGCCCAGTAGTTCGATTTCGAGCGGCCGCACCAGAAGATCCCCCCCCCCAAAAAAAATAAAATGGCATATTCATTGGGGAAAGAATCCCCAAACCCCCTCTTCCTTCCACTGCCGGCTCGCTACGCTCGGCAAACCGTATACAATATCCATAACCCCTGAAACTGTTCGGGAAAAGGAAATAGAGCTGATAATCAGGCCTCCAATTTTTTTCACAGCCTTATCTGCTGGGGAACCATTAGTGTAGGGGTAAGGATATGCACAGACTCGGTAAGGCACAA
>Ga0315282_10005764_pt1 | contig 20980 bp, 18 predicted proteins | sample YL17G07_20_MG_FD_203693 | JGI IMG/M metagenome (GOLD analysis project Ga0315282, IMG submission 203693) | Sediment microbial communities from Yellowstone Lake, YNP, Wyoming, USA - YL17G07_20 | ecosystem: Environmental > Aquatic > Freshwater > Lake > Sediment | place: USA: Wyoming | collected... | reverse complement strand
GGGGATACCAGAGCCAGGTCAAATGGGCGGGTCGCGTGCTACGAATGCGTGCGGCATGCTCTGCTGATGCCTACGCTTGGCCACGCGCGCTACACTCAAGATTCACCGAACGCGCAGGCTTTGCGCGCGGGTGAGCTATCCCGTGGCGTAGGCCTTCGTGGGTTCGAATCTCACTCCCCGCACCACAAGCGAACTATGCTTACCTGTGTAAGCATGGTCTGCCGGCAAGAAGGACAGATCGGTAGAGCCTTGTTGCCTTCATAAGTGATTGCGGATATAGTGAATCACACCTCATAGAGCAATAGTTGGGGAGGAATCCATGCCACTCTGGTCCCGGTTGGTCCCTTCGAACTTAAGCCGGCTCGGTGGCAGTCACCCGTCACTGAATGTGTATGCCCGCTAGTACATTCGAATTGAATGAGACCCCGCTTATCCAATGGAGAGGTAGCCATGCCATACCTAGCCGTCACGGTTAGGGTATCCAAGCAAATCGCAATTCAGTGCAAAGATATTACCCAGAAGTTCGGATGGCAGCTCGCGGACTTGCTGCGAACCCTGATCTGCATAGGAGCCGTTTTCGCTTTTCTAGAACACAAGAGCTTGGAACGCGAGAAAGCAGCAAGTACCCTTCTGGGCGGGCTGAAGCTGGCGAGACCATCAGGGGGGCTTCAGCATGCAGTTCAGCGAGCGACCTTACGCCTTCAGAATTCAAGGTCGAAAATCCACATTACTGACCCTAAGCCTTCCTGACTCCATCTGCGACTTGATCACCCTCTACGCGAACCAGATGGAAGCGTCGCGCAACAAGATCTACAACGAATTTCTGCAACACGGCCTGCTAATCCACCTAAAAGCGCAGACATCGCTCCTGGAGGCAACGCATTGATCGACCACAACACTCTACCCTCAGACGATCATCCTGCGTTCGTCAGGCCAAGCACAATATGTCCGGTGAGTGTGAATCCCACTCCCCGCACCAACGACTTCGTCTCTATTGATAGACAGTTCGTCGGTGCGCAACAAACAGCAAACGAATTACCTTCTCGTCGTTCTGCGAATCAATTCTGTATATGAGGCGATAATCCCCGACTCTGACCTTTCTCAAACCTTTGAATTCGCCACTAAGAACTTCGAAGGCAAAAGGATTTCGCGAGATACTCTCAGTCCAGAGGGATTTTAACCACAGAGAACAGTCATATGCAGAACAGTGCCATGAGGCCTACGAGACAAATGAAAGTCACATTCGGACTGAAACCAGATGAATTTGACCTAGATAACATCCGGCGTTCTTTTCTGGCAGCGGAACGTCTTGGCTTCGACAAAGGTTGGATGGGAGATCACCTGCATGAGACGATCATAACCGAAGATCGTTCTCTGGCGGAGGCATGGACTACGCTTTCGTTCTTGTCAAGTCAATTGAGCAAGCTGAGGTTAGGGATATCAGTACTTAACATCAACTGGAGGCACCCGGTCTTGACAGCCAAAATGGGGGCTAACTTGGACGTCATTTCGGGTGGCAGATTCGAATTAGCACTGGGGCTCGGGCTGCGGGAAGAGGAATACACCTGCTACGGATTTCCCTTCGGTTCACCGGCTGAACGAATAGACAAATGCAAAGAGTTCCTCTTCGTGCTAAAGAACCTCTGGACATCTCCCCAGTTCACTTTCAATGGGAAGTACTACACTCTGCGGAATGCAGTAGTCAAGCCGAAGCCTATCCAGAAGCCTCACCCGCCCATATCGGTAGCCGCTCTTGGAAAAAGGCTGATCACGGACATACCTGGATGGGGTGCAGGATGGTTGGTCGCAGATCTACCAGATTTGAAACCCTACATTGAAATGGTGAAATGGATGGACAGTTCTTGTCGCCGACGCGGGATCGATCTTAAACAGGTGAAGCGAGGAGCTAAGTTTCAGGTCATCATCGGCGAGACTGAAAAGGAGTTGGAGGAGAAAGTACTGAGGAGCTATCAGAATTCCGCGTTCAAGATCCCCCAAGGGACAACTCTGGCAGACTATCGTGAGAAGTTCCTAACCGGTACCCCCGGTAGGATTCGCGCGATCGTCGAGGGTTTCGTGGACCTCGGTGTAAGTGACATCACAGTTTCATTCATGGATCCTGATTTCAGAGAAAACGATTTCCGCTCCCTTGAACTCTTTGGTAAGGAAGTAATCAATCCAATCAGGTCTACTCATGATTGACTTCAAGCGTGTGAATCCAGACTTGATACGAGAAGAAGGGGTAGAAAAATGAAGCATTTTGCTGCAGAGAGCTACCTAGGAGTCGATAGACAGGGGCATCTCACGATAGACGGGTTAGATACAATCGACCTAGCCGAGAGATATGGCACTCCTCTCTATGTGATCAGCGAAGCGCGCATTAGAAGCAATTTCAGGACATGGCTCAAAGCTTTCACGTCCAGATATCCTGCGACTGAAATCTACTACGCTCTCAAAGCAAACCCGCTGTTGGCGGTTTGCAGGATACTTCAGCAAGAAGGCGCCGGTTTCGAGCTGGGCGGACCAGGTGAACTCTTCATAGCGGAATTGCTTGGAATGTCTCCAAGCAAACTGAACCTAAATGGAAACAACAAATCGCGAGAAGAGCTTTCGAAAGGCATTGAGCTGGGAGCCACGATAAACGTAGATTCCATTGATGAACTCAGAGCAATTCAGAGCGAAGCAAAAGCATTGGAGGCAGTTGCAAAGGTAGCATTCAGAATCAATCCCGATGTTGGCCCAGATGATGAATCAGTTCATCTGGAGCTTTGGACTGGATTGCGGGAAAGTAAATTCGGAATAGATATCGAATCAGGCTCAGCGTACGAAGCATACAAAACAGCTGCAAATATGAAAAATGTGAAAGTAGTCGGCATTCACACTCACATAGGGTCACCTGTCGAGGACACACGCCCCTATCAGACCGCCACGGAGAGAGTCATGCAATTCGCCGCTAGACTGAGGAAGGAACTCGGAATTGAGGTGGATTTCGTCAACCTGGGCGGCGGTTTTGCGATTCCGTTCAGCCATAAAGAAGGTCTTCCTTCTCCGGAAGAGTACGCTGAATCAATCACGTCTGTCGTGAAGAAACGCGCGTGCGAGTTCGGAATGAAAGAGCCGAGGCTTCTTCTTGAACCAGGCGGAGCGATCGTGGGCGACGCTGCAATCCTACTTGTGAAGGTGGGTATGACGAAGAAAGTTCCAGGAGTCAAGAAGTGGGTTGCTGTTGATGGAGGAGCCAACGTTATGTTGAGAGCTTCCCAAGAGTGGTACATCTATCAATTCGTCGCTGCAAGCAGAATGCATGACAAAGACATCGAGACGGTTGACATTGCAGGTCCACTGTGCTACAGCGGAGACGTACTTGCGAGAGACAGGAGAATGCCGGAGCTACGGGAGGGAGATACTCTCGCAGCTCTTGATGCAGGTGCGTATACTTTCACGTACGAATTCCATGGTGCAGGATCACATCCTCTTCCTCCCATAGTTCTGGTTAGCAACGAAGGAAGAGACGAGCTGATACGGAGAAGTGAAAGCTTAGCCGACATAGTATCTAGAGAGACACTCCCGAGGAGACTCTCGAGAAGGAGATGAAAGGTCATGACTCTGAAACCGGCAAAAAGGTTCAGCGAACCCGCTGCGTTCCCTGTTTTTGATGAGAAGGTGAAAAGCCTCATTGCAGATTATGATCGTAGGGGTAAAGAGTATTTTCGATTGTACGGGGCGGATATGCCGCTTACTGGTCATCGGAACTATGCTGCGACTGAAATACTAGTTCAAGCAGTGAAGGAAGGGTGGGATTACTACCCATCGGAAACTGACTGCCTTCATGATTTTCAAGAAGCCGTAACAGTTTTTCAGAAACGCTTCAGGGACGTCAGCTATTCACCGGAGGAAATACTTCCCGTGGCTGGGGATGCTTCCGGCTGGCAGGTACTTCACAACGTTATCCTTGAGCCAGGTGATGAGATTGTTGCTCTGGAACCTGCGCACTACCTGTGGGGGCCGGCGTCGCAGATGTACTACCTCGGCTCACGGATCGTTCAGGTTCCCATGGTTGAGAAGAATGAGTGGGAACCGGACTTGGATAGACTGCGCGCCGCCATTACTCCTAAAACCAAAGGGATCGTGGTGGATCATCCGAACAATCCAACCGGGCACATTTGCAGTCAGAAAGCGAGGAAGGCGATCATTGACATTGCCGGGGAGCATGACATTCCGGTAGTCTCGGATGAATTGTACGACTTGATCGCTTATGATGGGAATGAGGCGCCTTCTATGGCGTCTGAGAGCGGTGACGTACCCGTAATAGTCCTCACCAGCTTCTCAAAATTCTTCATGAAACCGGGCTGGAGAATTGGCTACATCGCTTTCCACGACCCGCAGGGTAAGATTACGGAGATCAAGAACGCCTCCACCCGATTAGCAAGAACTTACGGTCATTCCACAACGGGCATCTCGTTACCGATCCTAGTCGCGGCCACAAGAATATTGACCGGGTTGAGGCGTGTTCCTGATGAAATCGCTGGCGCTCAATCCGTCAAGGAACCCTACCATGAATCGAGAGATATGGTCCGGAAATTGCAGGAACGACGAGACTACGTGTTCAAACGCATCAGCCAAATGCAGGGCATAAGCGTAGTCAAATCACAAGCGTCAATCTACATGTTCCCGCATGTGGAAGGCATCGGTAAGTGGTGGAAGACTACGGAAGACTTCCTTCTTGAACTATTCACTGAGAAGCAGGTGCTCTTCGTGCCCGGAACAATATTCGGCCAAGACGGCGTAGGGCACTTCAGAACCGTAATACTCAACGACATCCCCACCCTAGAAAAAGCCTACAATAACCTGGAAGGTTTCCTCAAACAGAAAACAGACTAGATCAACTATGTCGAAGCTTGTTGTGCATCAGTATACTCCGTCTTCTCTCCAAAGTCTGGAAATGCAGTGGCGCTTATGCTCGCCCCAATAACCTGGATCTCTCCCTTTCTCCTCGCTTCTGGGGCTTCTTCTACGATCCCCATCGATTTTGCTATCTTCTCATCCTCAATGTTCAACGGTGGTGAAATCCGCAGCACATTCTTGTAAGTGCCGAGGACCTTCATCAGTACGCCGCGCTCCGCTACTCTCTCTACGACTCGCCTCGAAAAGGTTCAAACCGCAAGTTCTCCTGTTTCAGTGGCTTGGTCGCCATCCAGCACCAATTCCGATCCACCCTCCTTAACGGAAAAGGCGGAAACAACACTTTCGTTTTCAGGCGCGAGCGCTGTACACAATAGCTATTGCACAGCGAGATTCATGTCGCGATTCGTTCCCTTACACGGGGTGAAGACATGCATAGCTCAGACGATAACCCTATCAAACCTTTTCACCCAGTAGATGATTTCCTAACAATCAACGTTATCGGTCATCTCGCAATCCACGGCTTAGATACTACAGTTTTGGCGCAGGAATACAGCACTCCTGCTTACATCATCGGTGAGCAGCGCATCAGAGAGAATCTTCGGAAATGGGTCAGAGCTTTTCGTTCCAAGTATTCAAGAACGAAGATCTTCTACGCACTTAAGGCAGGTTCCTTGTTGGCAGTGTGCTCCATTCTCAAGCAAGAAGGTGCCGGTTTCAGAGCGGGCAGCGAACCGATTGCGGGCAAGAACATAGGGCATTGGGAGAATTGATCACTAGATCCGCGGGCTGATCATATTGTTGGGTGGGAGAGCCAAGTTAGGTGTTCTAGTTCCCACCCTAAACAACACGATGGAGCCTGAGCTCTACAAAATGGCTCCTGAAGGAGTGTCAGTGCACTTTTCAAAGATCAAGGAAGATGAGGAAGACCTCAGAAGAATGGCTGAGGAAATACCGAGAACTGCTGCTGAGTTGGCAGATGCCGAAGTCAACATCATAGCGTTTGGCTGCACAGTCGGAAGCTTGATCGGCGGAACAGGTTACGATGAACAGTTGATAAGAAAGATCGAAGAGACCGCGCACATACCAGCAATCACAACCTCCACCGCGGTCATCTCCGCACTTAAGGAGCTTCGAGCTAGGACTCTATGCGTGGCAACGGCGTATGAGGAGGAACTCAATAGAAAAGTCAGAGAGTTCCTTGAAGCGCACGGATTGGAGGTATTAGGCGTAAAAGGACTGGGATGTAAAGGGTTGGAGGCAGCTCACATTTCGGTCAAACGGGTCTACGAGCTCGCCAAGGAAGTTTCTGATCTGGAAGCGGATGCGCTCTTCATAAGCTGCACGGACCTGCGGACCTTGGATGTCCTAGAAACACTCGAATTTGATCTGAACAAACCAGTCATATCTAGCAATCAGGCCACAATGTGGCTGATGCTCAAAAAGGTTGGGATCGAGGAACCCATATCAGGCTACGGAACACTACTAGCGAAAACGTCAAGTGCTTGAATGATGGTGATACGGGTCACAAGATGATTAGGTAGGATGAATGCCATGTTTGGATGGAGAGCTAGACTGGGCGTATTAGTACCCTCCATTAACAAAACGATAGAACCGGAACTGTATAAGATGGCACCGGAGGGAGTCTCAGTGCACTTCTCAAGGCTTAGGCAAAGAGAAGACACTGTTGAAGAATTGCAGAGAATGGCCGATGACATACCCAGAGCCGCGGCTGAATTGGCGGATGCTGAGGTTGATGTAATTGCATTTGGGTGCACAAGCGGCAGCTTGATAGGCGGACCGGGCTATGACCAACAGTTGATCAAGAAGATTGAGTCGGTTGCTCATATCCCTGCGATCACAACTTCAACTGCAGTTATCTCAGCCCTGAAGGAACTGGGAATTAGAACTCTCTGCGTTGCAACTCCATACATAGACGCGGTGAACGAGAGGGAGGAGCAGTTCCTGGGGTCGCATGGGTTCAAGATAATAAGCATGAAGGGGTTGGGGTGCAAGGGTCCGGAAACCGCGGACCTTTCACCCAAGACCATCTACAAACATGCTAAGGCGGTTTTCCGACCGGGCGCAGATGGTCTCTTCATGAGCTGCACAGACCTGAGAACTTCAGACATACTCGAAGTACTGGAGCACGATCTGAACAAGCCGGTCGTCTCTAGTAACCAAGCGACGATGTGGATGATGCTGAAGAGCGCAGGAATTGGAGACCCGATAGAAGGCTATGGAACACTCCTGACGAGACGCCGGATCAGCGAATAGCACGATTTCATGGTTATGGTCATGCTGCTCGGAGCTGAGATCGTCACACGAGCCTTCGAAGAGAATGGCGTGGGGCACGTTTTCAGCCTTCCTGGGGGACCGATACTACCGATATATGATAGTCTCAGAAACAGCAAGACTGTGCGAAATGTGCTGGTCAGACATGAGGGCGCAGGCTCTTTCATGGCCGACGCGTACTCAAGGATCTCCGGCAAGATCGGCGTATGCATGTCCACGATGGGGCCAGGAGCAGAGAACATGATGATTGGAGTCGCCACTGCTCACTCCGACTCAATTCCCCTCATGGCCATCACGGGACAGCTTAACACCACATCTCTGGGGAGAGGTTACCAGCAAGAAACAGATCACGTCAGCCTATTCAGGCCTATCACGAAGTGGTCCACTCTGGTGCTGAAGACCGAAGCCCTTTCGATGACAATTAGGAAAGCATTTCGCACATCCCTTGAAGGTCGCCCTGGTCCCGTGCACTTGGATATTCCCAAGGACGTGCAACTTGGAAGTGCAGAGCCAGAGCTGCATGGCGACCTCTCAGCACCGTTGTCCACCGTTTCGCCTACAACGGTCTCTGTCCAGAAGGCTGTTACAATGCTGACTCACAGCAAACGGCCTGTGGTTCTGGTTGGAGGCGGGGTGGTTACAGCGAATGCAAACGAGCAGCTCACAAGTTTCGCCAAGAATCTGCGAATTCCTGTAGTGACGAGTTACAACGGTAGAGGGTCGGTATCGGAAGAACTCGAGGAGGCATTAGGGCGCGCGGGTGAATACACTCTTCCAGTCCCGAAGCGAATTCTTGGAGAAGCCGATCTGCTTCTTGTCATAGGATATCGGTTCACGGATGTTTCCACAGATGGTTGGCGTCCGAGCAGCGAAGCGAAGATCGTTCAAGTTGACATCGACCCCAAGGAATTTGGTAAAAACAATCGAGTAGATCTCGCTATTCATTCTGACGCGAAACGCTTCTTGGAGCGCCTGCTCTCACTGATTGATACGCAACACGTTGCTGGCACCCTTAGACGAGATGAGTGGCTGTCATATTGCGCACGAGCACTCAAACAATGGAAAGATGCCTATCAAGAGAAGATGCTCTCAAATTCGAAACCGATCAAACCCCAGAGAGTGATTCACGAAATCAACAAAAGACTACCAGATGACGCAATAGTCGCTGCAGGAGCAGGAAGATGTAAGATGTGGGCCGCGACACTGATTCCGATAAGGCGTCCGCGCTCCTGGGTGCATTCCGGTGGATACGCCGTGATGGGATATGCTCTGTGCGGCGCGATCGGAGCGAAGATAGCTGAGCCGAAGAAGGTTGTCCTTGCCGTCGAGGGTGACGCAGCCTTCCAGATGCATTGTCAAGAGATTGCGACGGCAAGAGAGAACGATGCGGCTCCAGTGATATGCGTCCTGAACGATATGAGCCTAGGCTCGATACGTTCGAGCCAGATACGATCCTATGGAGGGCGAGTCTTCGGAACAGAATTCATGATCGACACCAACACAGCAGCCGTCGCCGAATCGTTCGGAGGCGCCGGGGAGAGAGTAAGTGAACCGAACGCGATAGGACCAGCACTGGACAGGGCTATGAGTTCAAGACTGCCTTACGTCATTGACATAGTCGTAGACAGGGAAGAGGAACCGATCTTCACCTGACTAACAGACCGGACATACGAGAACACACGCAAAAAGATATGCTGTCTGTTGTTGATGAGATCATCAGAGCAAATTGACAGGCCACTGCGGTCGGAGACCATATTCAAACTGGGGAATGAGATCGTACAGCTATATGGCTGACCGACATCATTGGCGGCTGGTATGGAATTATGAGAAGGAAGATTTTGGCAGATAGGGTAGCCAAGTTGGCTCCGTCGGCAACGGTTAGCTTGCCGGACAAAGCTCGCGAACTGAAGAAGAAAGGAATCGATGTGATCGACCTCTCTGAAGGACAACCCCACTTCGACACTCCCAAGCCAATCAAGGAAAGCGCGAAAGAAGCTCTGGATGCTGGCATGGTGTTCTACGTTGAGAGCGCAGGCCTGCCTGAACTGCGTTCAGAGATCAAAGCGAAACTCGAGAGGGAGAACACAATCGATGTTCCCATCTCCCAGATCATGGTAACGGTCGGCGCTAAGCAGGCCATATTCACTGCAATGCTCTGTACAATCGATCCTGGTGATGAAGTTCTCATACCTGACCCATACTGGGGAAGCCATGCCTCAATGGTTGAGATAGCAGGAGGAAAACCCATCTCCGTACCCATGCGCTACGAGAAGGGATTCCGCATCGACACAGACAAAATGAAAGAAATGGTCACCCCTAAGACGAAGATGATCGTGCTGAGCTCCCCTCACAACCCCACAGGCATGGTGATATCAAAAGAAGAAATCGAATCTATCGTGGACATTTGCACGAGGAACGAGATCCTCGCTATGGCTGATGAGATCTATGAGAAGATAGTGTATGACGGAGCGCGCCACTACAGCATAGGCTCGTTTCCGGGGATGGAGGATCTAGCGATAACGGTGAACGGTTTTTCGAAGCCGTATTCGATGACAGGTTGGAGACTCGGATACGTTGCTGCTAACAAAGATGTAATGAGTAGGATGCTCATAGTCCAGCAGCACTCCGTAACACACCCGAGCGCCTTCGTTCAGAAAGCAGGCATCACTGCTCTGCGCGACTGCGACAAATACGTGGAAGAGATGGTGAAGTACTATCGAGAGGCTAGAGACTACATCGTGCCTGAGCTTAACAAGTCGAACATCTTCAGGTGTGATATCCCCAAGGGTGCATTCTACGCGTTCCCCAAAATAGCCAATCCCTCGATGACCTCAGCAGGCATGTGCGAGTTGCTGCTGGAGAAAGCAAAGGTGTTGGCGGTTCCAGGCTCGGGGTTTGGCAGATATGGGGAAGGCTACGTCAGGTTCGTCTACGCCCAAGCTATGGATACTTTGAGGAAGACCGTTGAATCGATCAAGAGACTAGAACAATTCTCCCAAGCCAGACGATAGACGCATCAGCCTTGAGCTCTAGGCGCTCAGACACCTGCAACTTTCTTCTCCATTTCTTGGTAGCAATCCTCAAGGGTGGGCAGCTGCTTCTCCACAAACTTACCAACAACGATCTTACCCGTCAGCTCTGCCGGCGACATTCTTTCAGCTTGCGCACGAGTGACCGAGTTCTGTTGAAGATACTCGATGTTCTTCACGGGATCGGCGATCCCCAAAGAATACCGCCCGTAGATCGTTGGGCACTGGGAGACCACTTCGATAAACGAAAAACCTCGATGCAACAACGCTTGTTTGATGGCGCGTATCAAAGCGGCGGGTTGCGCTGTGGTCCATCTCGCTACGTATGTTCCGCCCACGGTTTCAACTAACTTGCAGATGTCGAACGGTTTTTCCATGTTGCCTCTTGGAGTTGTTGTGGTATAGAGACCGCTCAAGGTCGTGGGTGCCACTTGTCCACCTGTCATCGCATACACGCCATTGTTGTCCATAATCACCGTGACATCGAGATTGCGTCTCGCCGCGTGGATCAAGTGGTTGCCTCCTATTGAGGCGCAGTCGCCGTCGCCGGTCAGAACCACGACCTTGAGTTCGGGTTTTGAGAGCTTTATTCCAGTCGCATATGCCAGGGTTCTCCCATGAATTCCATGAACAGCATGCATGTCTAGGTATGCGGGAATCCTTGAGCTGCAACCCACACCTCCTATTGCGACCATCTTATTGATGTCCAGCTTCAACTCGTCGACGGCGAACAGTAGCGCATCCATGATTTGCCCACATGCGCAGCTGGGACAGAACATGTGTGGAAGTTTTCTCCCGCGAACATACTTCAGATTCGGATGCTCCATTAGCTGAACCTCCTAATTGCAGATAGGATTTCGTCCGGTGAATGAATCCTACCCGTGTTCTTCGGAACACAAATGACCTCGGCGCCGCAACCCACGAATTCTCTTACAACGTGGAAGTATCGTCCAGTATTCATTTCCGGTACCAAGACTGTCTTCGCGCTAGACGTTGAATCCTTCAGCGCCTTTACAGGGACAGGCCAGATGTTCTTCAGCTTCAACATTCCAACTTTCAGCCCTGATTTCCTGGCCATTCTGACTGCTTCGACACACCCTCGGGCCTCAGTTCCATATGCTACTACGACAAGTTCAGCATCTTCCGTGAACTCCGTTTCATACATGGCTATCTCGTCGGTCTTATCGGCAATCTTCTGAGTTATGCGGTTGTAGAAGTTCTCATACATCTCTGGGGTGTAAGAAATCCGACCCGATTCGTCATGAGGATTCAGCGTGTAGAGAACCCTGTATTCATCGCCGAGCTCAGACATTCGTGGAACAAGATCCTCTTCCGGCCTGAACGGCATGAATTGGCCGGGCGGGAGAGTCGGTTTCTTCCTATTCACAACCTTTAGTTCCTCAGGACTAGGAATCCTGACCCTTTCATGCATCAGGTTGATTGTCATATCGCAGAGTACTATCACAGGATTCCGAAACCGCTCTGCCAGGTTGAACGCCTCAAACGTCAGATCGAAGAGTTCCTGCACAGATGATGGCGTCAGGACTATCATTTCATGATCCCCTGCCGCACCGTACCTTGCTTGCATGACATCTGACTGTGTGGGATAGATCTCACCTCTCTGTCGCATCGCGTCAACAATCACGATTGGTATTTCGGCGGCTACAGCGTACTCGATGCCCTCCTGCATGTAGTTGTAACCAGAACTGGCGGTTGCAGTCATTGCCTTTGTTCCAGTGAGTGAAGCTCCGCAGATGGAGTATATTGATGCAAGCTCATCCTCCATCTGAATGAACCTGCCGCCAACTTCTGGCATTCTCTGAGCCATCCGCTCGCTGACCTCGTTCGCGGGTGTTATTGGATATCCAGCGAAGAATCTGCATCCTGCCGCGATGGCTCCTTCGACGATGGCGTGGTTACCGAGCATGAACTGAATGTTCGGACGTTCAGAGGTCAATTCTCCTTACTCTCCTTATACTCTTCGACAGCAATGGCGAACTCAGAACAGTACAAAGGGTGCGCTTTTCGGCAATGACTCATCATTCCCCTTCAAGCGATTCTCGGCGCGCATGGTTTTCTTCTGCTGACCAACTGCCGCGATCGTTCGATCGAGTGAGATTACGGCCGCCTTCCGTTCCAATCGAGTTTTCAAACGCCAATTTAGCTCTTTGCGGCCATTACCATGCCTGGGCACTCTAGCTCACGATCCAAGCGTTCTGAGAACCCATGGACTAATGACAAGACTTCACTTGTTCTCGGAGCAGCGCAGGAATTTCTCTTGGTGACTTGACAACGAAAGCGCCGCCGTCTCTCAGGGCGGCTAGCTTGTCTTGTGCCGATCCTTTCCCTTCCTGGATTATTGCACCTGCATGCCCCATCTTCTGTCCGGGCGGAGCCGATCTTCCTACAACCAAGGCCACAACAGGTTTTGGATATCCTTTCCCAATGTATTCCGAGACATCTTCTTCCATGTAGCCACCTATCTCACCGAGCAATACCACGGCATCTGTGTCATCATCTTTTCTGAACATCTCAAGTGCGTCGCGATATGTGAACCCCCACATAGGTCCACCGCCCAGACCAACAACTGTTGACTGACCGATCCCGCTCTCAGTCAGTGTCTTGGCGGTTTCATAAGAAAGCCCACCACTTCTCGAGACGATTCCCACATGCCCTTCAGCGAACAATCCGTGAGGATGAAGACCTAGTTTCGATCTTCCTGGCGAAATGAGCCCGGAAGTTTCAGGGCCTAGTACGAAAGTCTTATGCTCCTGGGCGAGAGCCAACATCTTAGCCGTGTCCCACAAAGGGACAGCGTCAGCCAGTACGACAACCAGTCGAAGGCCAGCGTCGATGGCCTCCATTGTAGCGTCACAAGCATAAGGGCCAGGAACGAAACTCATCGCCACCGTTGGCTTGGTCTCTTCTACTGCTTCATGAACCGAGTCAAATACTGGAACGCCGTTGAACACGCGCCCTCCCTTGCCTGGCGTCACACCGGCCACGATTTCCGTTCCGTATTCTATCATCAGTTTGGTCTGGAAGGAGCCGATCTTTCCAGTTATGCCCTGCACAAGAGCCCTTGTGCCCCTATCAATCAGAATCGCCATGTCATAGGTCCCTCGAAAGATCTACTGCTTTCTCCGCCGCCTCGTAGGGATCGTCGAAGAAGGCTATCCCGCTGTCAACCAGTATTTTTCGCCCCTCTTCTTGCTTCGTGCCACTCATTCTCACCAGAATGGGGACCTCAGCAGGGTGGCCTGCAAGGTAAGTGGTGATTCCAATCGCCATCTCGTCCATTCGGTTCGCTCCCCCGAGCAAATTGATCAGTAGAACCTTGACGCCCTCGATCATCAAACATACCATCATGGTCTTCCCCATCAATTCCGGGGTTATCTCGCCGCCCATTTCACAGTAGACACGGGTCTTGCCACCAAAGTCAGCAACTAAATCGAGGGCCAACATCCCTGAGCCAGCGCCGTCGGAAATGACTCCAATATTGCCGTTCATCTCGATGTATGTCGGTATGCCAAGTTCCCTGGCGTGAATCCGGCGTTGGGCGAACCCCTCGAGCGGCCCTGGCATCTTCTCAATTCTGCCAATCAGATCCGACTGCCTGTGAATGCTCTTGTCATCCAGGTTCAGCTTGGCGTCCAAGGCCACCAGTGTGCCATCTGCCAACAAGGCCAAAGGGTTCGTTTCGACAAGTTCCGCATCATGCTTTTCAAATATGTTCCAAAGAGCGTTCAAGATGTTTGAGTATTGGACGGCGACACTGGCTGCCAGGCCGATCTTTGCCGCAAGCATTCTTCCTTGGTAGCTACTGAACCCTTTGAATAGATCGATATGTGTTCTTGACACGTCACCAGGATGCTCCTTCGCAATAGCTTCGATATCTACACCTCCTCTTGATGATGCGATCATAACAGGGCATTTGTGCTGGTAGTCCCACGTAACCGCCGCATACAACTCACGCATTGGCTCGAACTTTTCTTCAACCAAGAGAGCCAAGGGTCTCTCCCCACGCAGTGTGGTATTCAATACCATAGAGGCAATTTTCCGTACTTCAGCAGGGTCTGACCCGAATTGTATTCCGCCAGCCAAGCCGCGACCTCCGGTCAGAACTTGCGCCTTCACCGCTACTGGTCGTCCGATTTCATTCGCAACCTGCACGGCGCTTTCAACCGTGGTAGCGAGGCGCCCCTTGGGAACGGGGACTCGAAACTCTTTGAAGATCTGTTTTGCCTGGAACTCATAGAGCTGCATGAAACTTTCTCCTACGAAGAGAAGAAAGGATGGCAAAGTACGTTTTGGTGCGACGCAAAAGATCGCGTGTAACTGTCATAGAACTCAATCTTGGACGGAGCTTGCTCCAAGTGAATTTATCCTCCGACAGTCAGGAGCGTGTCAGTTCGTCACGTGTGTGAGAGAACGATTCGCGGCAGCAATATGATAGAATGCCTGCACTTCCAGCTACTCATCCGCTGGATAGGTCGCCAGCGACTTCATCCTCATATTGTAGGGGTGTGGGGAGACTTTGACGCCTAGGCCATCTCTCCACAGTGGAGAGGACGGATAGACAGAGAAAGATAACGTCACGCTAGCTCTGTCTTGACAAATTCTTCCGTGCTTGCTATGAGTTTGTCGATATCTTCCTCAGTGTGCATGGCCGTGAGAAATATGGCGCCACTACCGGGATAGGTATAGATACCATGGCGCGTAGCCAGATACATATGCCATTTGTAGAGCTTTTCTGTATCTGTTCTCTTCTCAAAGTCATAGGCGCTCTTGATTGGCAGTTTCTCGGTGAAGGCTACTCCATTGGTAGAGCAGCAACCCACAGCTTGGGCTGGAAAATCATGCCTTGCAAAGACTTTGTTCATCCCATCTCTAAACCTCTCTCCTAAGCCATTCGCGTGCCTGTTCAATGCTCCTTCCGCCCTATCGATTACGTCAAGGGCTGCATACCCCGCCGCGGAATTCAGCGGATTGCCGCTGAATGTGCCTCCAGTAAGGACATATTCCCCCGGTCGAGTCTTTGGGTTGCCGCACTCCATGATTTCTCTCCTGGCAACTATGGCTCCTGAGCCTCCTATCGCTCCACCCACCATCTTGCCTAGCGTGGCGATGTCTACATCTATGTTGAAGTATTGCTGCGCACCGCCGGGTGCGTAGCGAAACCCTGTCACAATTTCATCAGCGATGAGCAGTGCACCGTACCTGCTCGCCACTTCCCTCATGGCCTTCATGAATTCAAGCGGATTTTCGCCTCCCATTGCCATGCCTCCATGGGCACTGCCATACGAGAAGTGGAAGATTACTGCCGCAGGATTCTCCTTTTTCGTGGTTTTCTCAAGAAGCGATATATCGCCTTCAGGGACCACCACGGTATTCGCAAATACTTCATCAGGGATTCCGCAACGATTCGAAGTGAGTTGGTCGCCCCAGCCGTGGAAATGCCCCTCAAATAGAATGATCTTCTTGCGCTTCGTATAAGCGCGAGCGTATCTTATTGCACCCATATTCGCCTCTGTTCCAGAGTTGACCATATCCACCTCTTCGGCGCATGGGATCATCTTTACGATCTTCTTTGCGAGCTTCACATTGATTTCTGTGAAGTCGTGCGCGAATGGGCCTCGGGCAGCATACTCCTGTATCGCTTTCACGACATCTGGATGTGTGTGCCCCAAGAAAGTGGCGGCATGAGCGTAGTAGTCGGTATATACATTTCCGTCCGCGTCGTAGATCTTCGTTCCGTTCGCCTTCGTTACATAGAATGGATATACCCCGCGCTCAACAGGCCACCTCTCGATCATCATAGTGTGACTGACTCCGCCTGGAGTTACCTTCCGAGCCTCTTCAAAGAGCGTTGAGTTCGGATGCTGCTGCTTCCACAGAGTTTCAAGCTGAGCTACTTCTACAACCAAATCGAAAATCATACCTCGCAGGTTGCTGCAGCTAATACGTTCGCCTCAATAATCTTTGCGAAATTCTCCGCTATGGTTTCTCAAGATATACTTCTTAGGAAGCGAACGCACTGAACGTTGGCGCCTGCACTTTTGCATATGAATTTCATGCAACAGGATGTCATCCTATCCTCCCGGCTGGTGGTATGCACGGTTAACAACATGAGCTTGGGTTCCGTTATGAGCACCCGCGCAGTCTCCGAATCCTACTGTATATAGACAAAGCTTAAACGCGTTCCGCCCGATCTTTTAACGATAAAATTTGACCGAATCAAAGAAAGTTACTAGGAGAGACTATCTCAAGACTGCGGGTGCTGCGGTTGTTGGACTCGCGGTCGGCTATGGAGCTTCAGAAGCACTCAGAGTACCAACCCCAACGGGACCAGGCGTGACCGAGACGGTGACGATGACTGGGGCGGCTGAATCGCCCATCAAAGAGGTTACTATCGGAGTTCTCACCACGATGTCGGGTGGCGGAGCAGGCGCTGGACAAGAAAACAAGAGGGTCTACGATCAGTACATTGAAGACTATAACGCAGCCGGCGGCGTGAAGAGGGGACCATTGAAGGGAGCGAAAATCAAGCTAACCTACGCGGACAATCAGACCCTTCCAGAAGTTTCTACAACTGAGGCTGAGAGGCTTGTGACCTCGGGTACAATAAATCTTATGATGGGAGGCAACTGGAGCATCAATACTGCACCCCAGAAGGAAGTCTGTGACAAGTATGGGTTCCCCTTGTTAAACGATAACTCATCACGCATCGGACTGACGAAGGGAGCAAACAATAAGTGGTTCTGGAGGAGCCACCCTCACGACGAAGTATACCTGCAAAACGTGTTCAGGTTCTTGAAGGACCTTCAGAAAAAGACGGGCGTTGAGATCAAGACCATAGGGGTAACCTGGGTCAACGACAACTATGGCATCCCTCAGAATGAGTACCTCGTGAACGTACTTAACAAGGACCCAGAACTAGGTGGATATGATGTTCTGTATGATATACCCGTCCTGACGGGCACACCGAGCGTTGACAGCGAAGTCCTCACCATCAAGAAGAAAGTTCCAGACGTCCATTTCCTAGTTAGCCACTTAGCGGAAACGATGCTCCTCGTCAAAACAATGAGAACGTACGATGTCAATCCGAAGCTGATGATTGAGCTCTCGTCTGAGATCCTAGACGACCGATTTGGCGACTCCGTTGGGGGCCTGGCAGACGGCATCGCGAGCAGAGCTGTCTGGGCGCCCGATGTCAACAAGCCCTTGTCATTGGACTTTGAGAAGAAGTACAAAGCGAAATGGGGATACGAAATCGGAGATGGATGCGAAGGTGCCGCAATACAGGTTGCCACAAAAATGTTCGAGAACGTCCAAGAGGCGTCGGTTGAGCCCAAGGTGCTTCAGCGGGCGTTCAACTCGCTCTACATCCCACCTGAAGAGATGATGGTTCCGTGGGGCGTCTTGTTCTGGCCGCCGGGTACGTTGGACGCTGGTGAGAACCTACTTGCTGGAGTCTGCATAGAGCAGTACACTGGAGCATATGAGCGACACACAGTTTGGCCATTCGATGCCGCTTCAAAGGACGTTGCCTTCCCGGTAAAAACCTGGAAAGAAAGAGGCCTCTAGCTCCATCAAGAAAGTCACAGCACTGAGATAAACCACACATGTAATCCCACTAAGTGGGATTACTTTTCTTTATCCGTTCTTCCACGGATCTGAACCTTTTGTGTTCCGCCTACAGGATTTACCAAAACACTAGACCGAATGAGATGACTTCTTGCAGCGGTTGTGTCTCGAATGTTAGTTCTCGTTCCTGATAATTGCGCTGTGAAGCTTTATACTTATGATGGAGGTTGCCGAGGTTGAGACAACTGGTCGGCGACTTAGAAGGTCGAGCATGTGCTTCTTGAAGAAACGCTTCTAATTCAAGCCATAGTGAGCGGGGTTCTGGTCGGAGGCATATACATCCTCATCACTGTCGGTCTGACTATGATATATGGTGTCATGGACCTTGTTAATTTCGCGCACGGCAGCTTTCTGATGTTGGGCATGTATTCCGCGTTCTGGCTCTTTTTCCTGTGGGGTGTTAGTCCGTATCTCTCACTATTGCTCGTTCCAGTTCTGTTCTTTGGCATCGGATGGGTGATGGAGAAGGCACTCATACAACGCGTTGTGGAGGGAGGTTACTTGTTGGGCCAATTCATGATAACCTTCGGCCTGTGGCTTGCGATAGAGAACACGGCAGTAATCTTTTGGCACCTTGATCCAAGATCACTTGCTCGGGGTGCGTTCCAGACCTTCTTCATCGGAGAGATTGTCATAACGTATCCAATGGCACTGGCCTTCTGCATCGCAATTGTCCTCTCTATCGCTTTCCATGTGTTCATGACAAAAAGCTGGACAGGCTTGGCCCTCAGTGCAACGGCTCAGAACCGCGCATCAGCAGAAATTGTGGGGATAAACGTACGAGACATGTACGCGTTGGCTATGGCGATCGGGTTAGCAATGGTATCAGCTGGTGGTGTCCTTCTAGCTACGTTCTTCCCAATGACCCCTTACGTAGGACTCTATTTCCTGATTATCGCGTTCGTTGTGGCCGTGCTCGGAGGACTGGGCAATTATGTGGGAGCGGTGTTCGGAGGGCTCATGATGGGCTTGATTGAGGGTTTCTTCGGTTTCGTGGTAGGCCCAGATATCAAACAACTCGCTTACCTATTCGTGTTCATCGGTATCTTGGTTCTTAGACCTCAAGGGCTGCTGGGTCGGAAAGAGATAAGGGGAGGATAATCACGGGGCAAGGTAATAGGCAAGGAAGGCCCGTCTGGCAACTCGTGACTCTTCTTATAGCACTGGGTTTTTTGCTAGCTGAGCCACTAATATTCAATCCCTACAACAACCCCTTCATCTTCAACATCCTAGTATTGACCTTCCTGTACGCCTACTTGTCGTCAGCTTGGAACATTCTAGCCGGCTTCACAGGACAGCTCTCTTTCGGCCACGCCGCATTCTTTGGCCTCGGAGCATACACTGCCGCAATGCTATGGACTATGTTTGGGCTCACACCTTGGATTGGCATGATAGTTGCCGCGGCGATCGTTGGGTTTGCGTCGTTTGGCGTAGGTTTGCCCTCGTTGCGGTTGAAGAAGCACTACTTCGTCATGATCACGCTAGGCTTCAGTGAAATATTGAGAATCACCTTCATCCAATGGCATCAACTCGCCGGTGGAGCCGGAGGGATAGGATACGGTGTGGTCGCCGATTCGTGGCTAGCCTTCCAATTTAACACCGATAAGACGCCATATTACTACATCATGCTAGCCATGCTGATTTTGTGTGTCCTGCTTGTTTACAAGATGAAGACGTCCAAATGGGGTTACTATTTCATGGCGATCAGAGAGGATGAGATCGCCGCTGCAACGAGCGGCATAAACGTCGTTCAATACAAGTTGATAAGTTGCGCATTAAGCGCTGTCTTGACGGCGTTGGGTGGTGTGTTCTACGTTCAGTTCATCCTCTACATCTTTCCAGACGGAGTCATGAGCCTTGATGTCATGACGAAAATATTCTTGCCTACAGCACTTGGAGGCCTCGGCACGCTCATGGGGCCAGTCATAGGAGCGTTCATCCTAATACCCTTGGGTCAGATCGTGAACGTCTACTTTACCACAACATACGGCCTTCAGGGATTACACTTGGTAGTATACGGCGTAGTTCTAATTTTGGTTTCAACCGTAGTGCCTAAAGGTATAGTAGGCACACTCTTCAAGCCCACGACCGGAAGAACCGAAAGACCGGGTGCCGGAATCATTCCATCATCAGCAATATCGGTACCGCTTTCAGAATCCGCTAACACGAGCCAAGTAGGGAATTGAAGTGCAAGAACCTGACGAAGCTGTTCAACATGTCGGCATGTTGGAAATCTCCAATCTGACAATGAGGTTTGGCGGATTGATTGCCGTAAACAATCTGACATTGAACGTAGAAGAGAAGTCGGTCGTGGGCCTGATTGGGCCAAACGGCGCCGGGAAAACCACCCTGATCAACCTTGTCAGCGGCATCTTTCGAGGTGAAGGAGGTATCTTTTTCAAAGGTGAACGGATCGACGGAATGAAGCCGCACGCAATAGCCCGTAAGGGGATAGGGAGGACTTTTCAAATCCCGAAGGGCTTTGGCGCCATGACCTGCTTGGAAAATACCATCGTGCCGGGCCTAGGGATATACAAGGATAGAAGCGAGATCGTTAGCAGGGGCCGAGAGCTGTTGAAGTTCTTCCTGCTAGATCAGGTGTCGAATGAGTTGGCCGCGAATTTGTCGGGGGGCCAGAAGAAGCTTCTCGACATGGCGAGGGTTATGATGCTGAATCCGGACCTAATACTCTTGGACGAACCATTTCATGGCGTGCATCCGGAATTGAAAAACAAAATTGTCGAAAATGTCCTGCAATTGAACAAAGATCAAGGTAAGACCTTCCTAGTAGTAAGCCACGATATACCCGAAATCATGAAACTTGCTAAGAGACTCGTCGTTATGAATGCTGGTACCTTGATCGCAGATGGCAGAACTGAAGAGGTCCGAAGGAATGAAAGGGTCATAGAGGCATATTTGGGAGTATAGCCATGTCGATGGAAGTGCAGGGTCTACGGGCAGGCTATGGGGGAGGCATAGACATAATTCACGACGTCTCCCTGCACGCTAAGCCGCAGGAAGTGACTGCGATCATAGGACCCAATGGGTCAGGGAAATCAACTATCCTCAAAGCAATGTACGGAGTCATCAAGCCAAGGTCGGGCACA
>Ga0315282_10005763_pt1 | contig 20987 bp, 17 predicted proteins | sample YL17G07_20_MG_FD_203693 | JGI IMG/M metagenome (GOLD analysis project Ga0315282, IMG submission 203693) | Sediment microbial communities from Yellowstone Lake, YNP, Wyoming, USA - YL17G07_20 | ecosystem: Environmental > Aquatic > Freshwater > Lake > Sediment | place: USA: Wyoming | collected... | reverse complement strand
TATCCCGGGGCGCGGTACGCGTGGGAATCCGACGGCGATGGGCGCGAGGCGTGCGCGCTGTGGCCGTACCGGGACCACGAGGTTCACGTGACGGCCGACGTTGTGTACGCGATGGCCCACTACGCGGCGGCCGCCGAGCCGGAGTACCTGCGCGGTCCCGCTGCCGAGGTCATCCTCGAGACGGCCCGCTACTGGATGGCGCGGATCGACCGGCGGCCGGGCGACGACTATCCCAGCCTCCTGGGCGTTATGGGCCCCGACGAGTACACGCCTATCTGCCACAACAACGCGTTTACGAACCGCATGGTCGGGTTCGCCTTGGCGCTAGCGGCCCAGACGCCCGGCGCTTCGGCCGAGGAGGCCCGGGCGTTCGCCGAGACGGCGCGTGGACTTCCCATCCCGCGCGGCGCCGACGGCGTCCTGGTGCTTCAGAGCGAGGACTTCGAACTCCTGGCCGAGCCGCAATTCGAGCGGTTCTGGCGTGACCGCCGCCGGCCCTTCTCGTCCCAGGTGCCGCAGGAGCGCCTGTACCGCACGCGGTGCCTCAAGCAGGGCGACGTGCTGATGCTGATGCACCTCGCGCCGCAGGAGTTCTCCGACGCCGAGGTTCGCCGCGCGTGGGACTACTACTTGCCCTACACGACGCACGACTCGTCGCTCTCGGCCGGCGTCCACGCCATCATCGCGTGCCGCCTTGGCCTGGATGAAGCGGCCTGGGACTTCTGGCGCCGCAGCGCCGAGATCGACCTGGACGTGGAGCACGGCGGCGCCGCCGAGGGCATCCACATCGCCTGTGCAGGGGCCAACTGGCAGGTGGCCGTCCTTGGCTTCGCCGGCCTGGCGACGGCCCTGGAGTCGGACCGCCTCCGCCTGCGGCCGCGCCTGCCGCACGCATGGTCGCGCCTGGCGTTTCCGCTGGTCTGGAAGGGGTGCCCCGTTTCGGTCGACATCGTCCCCGGCACGACGACGGTCCGCAACCGCGGGACGACGCCATTGCCGGTGACGGTGGGGGAGGAGACCCAGGAGATTCCGCCGGGTGCGGCCGGGCGGTTCCGGACGAGAGTCTGACGGCCGCGCCGGCGGCGGACCTCACGGCGGTCCGCCGCCGCAGCGGATGATCCGGCCCTCGACCGTGCACACGAGCCGTCCGGCGGTCAAACGAGTTCCACGGTGTAATCGTCGGCGTGGTCGACCGCGAAGCCCGGCAACCCCTTCGACGGGTACTTCCTGCCGTCACGCGCGTAACTGTTGATCGTGTGGCCCTTGATCCCGAACGCCGCCGGAACGTGGCCCGCATTGAGCGTCTGCACGCCTTTCACCGAGACCGTGCCCAGCGTCCAGGCCGAGACGTTTGAGTTGATGAACGACGGCGCGGGCGAGCCCTTGATCCCCGTCACCGTGAGGCTTGTGATCTTGCTGCGCGCATCGGTCAGGTTCCCGGCCGTCAGGGTGCTGTCCTGCACACCCCCCAGGCGCACCGTTCCGACCGACCCGGCCGAGGAGATCGTAGCGCCCATCAGCCACCCGGCGACCGACATCGCGGCGAGGGCGGGCGTGGCGCCCGTCCAGGTGAGTGTCACATCCGCCCCGAAGTCGCCCGACAGGTCCGGTGCCCTCCCCGCCGTCGTGATCGACGCGACCTTGGCCGCGCTCAGAGAGCCGTCGAGCCACCGGGCGGCCTTGACCGTCCCGACGTTGCCGGTCACCGTGACCACGGCATCCGCCACATCGCCCAAGGTGAGCGACCCGAGGGCCGTCGCGTTCTTCAGTTGCCAGGGCTCCTCCGCGAGACCCACGGCGCCGCCGAGCGTGACCGACCCCACCGGCCCCTTGATGTCCCACACGCTCGGCGCGACGTTGCCCTTGACCGTCGCGCTCGCCAGGGCTTTGGTGGCCGCCGGCCGGCCGTCGCCCGTCAGGGTCAGGCCGGCGCCAAAGCCGCCGGCGATGGACAGCGCTGCGAGCCATGGCGCCGTGATCTCGTCTGCCTGCCCATCGGCATCCAGCCAGGAGGCCGCCGCGATCGACTTGACCGGCATCTGGGAATTCACGGTCAAGTCGGCGGCGCTGCCGAGCGTAAGGCTCAGGCCGTAGTTGACGCCGGATAAAGGGCCGACGGAGACGGTATGCGGGCCGGCCATCTGGCCGGCAGCCTCACAGACGTTTCGCAGGCGAATCTCTCTGACGGGCCCGCCGGCCGTAATGTTGCCGAGAAGATCGGTGGTCCGGGCCGTCAGGCTCTTCAGAGCGCCGCTGATATCGGTGTTGCCAAGGGTCGTGAAGCCACTGGTGCCTTTTACGGTGATGGAGAACGTGGTGGTGGCATCTGTGCCGTCGAGGATGAGCCTCGTGATGTCGCCCGGCTCAGCGGCGTCTGCCACCTGTCGGACGATTTGGGCGCGGCCCGCTCTTCCGCCGAGCGTCACCGTCACCAGGTCCCCATCCGCGTCCGTGAAGGTCCAGGCGTTCTTGCCCCGCTCCGTCGTGAGGACGTGCATCCGGTCGGCCAATTGGGCGTTGCCCAGGGTCATCTGGAACAGGGGCGACTCGGAGCGGGAGGGGCTGAATTGCGACACGGCACTCACGCCGTCGTTGCCGTCCGTCGCCGTCAGAACGCGGCCGGGCGTGCCCCGGTAGATCGAGCCGCAAAGGTCAACCCTCTGGAACAAGTCATGAAACGTCACCTGGGCCTGGCCCTTGAGTTGTTCCAGGGCCCTGACCAGGGCAGTGCCCAGGTTGCCTATGTACCCTTTTGCGGCGGCATCCCAGGAGCCCCAGGAGAAATTGCCCTCGGTCGAACCGGCAATCAGCGCCGTGCGGTCCAGCGTCGCCAGGTCGCCCGTGTCGCCGTACGTGGTGGTTCCCCAGAAGCCGCCGCTGAAGCAGGTGTCCATGATGAAGAGTTTGTTGACGCCCTGCCAGGCCGGGTCGGCGAACAACTGCCGGAACGCGTCGTCGCTCAGCCAGTCATACGTCTTCTCGGATAGGCATAAGTACTCATCGCCAGTGGACAACCATCGGCGCGACAGGTTCGAGGGATCGTCCTGTACCCAGACAGGGGCCTCGTCTCCCTCGTCGGCCCACGCGCCGTGCGTATTGATATAGAAGACGAAGGTGTCGCCGGCCTTGACCTCGCCCCTCATGGCGTTGACGGCGTCCACGAGGTCCCGCGTGTTGTGATCCTGGTTGGCGTTCAGGGCGAGGGTCCGAGCATCCTTGACGGTACGGTAGGCGGCGAAGGCGTCGCGCACGCGTTGTGCCCCCACGTCGCAGGCCCACGGCGTCGTCCGGGTGAACCGGACGCCCACCGACAGCACGTAGGCGTCCGGCCCCGTTGCCGCAATCAGCGTGATAGGCGGGCCCCAGTTGTTGGCTTCGTCGAACTCCGAGACGGCGCCCAGGGCATCGGCCATCGCGCCGAGGTAGTAAGCGCCCTGCGGCGGCGCGGCAAATGTCACCGTCCCCGTCAGGCTGCCGCCGGCGCCCAGCGACGCCGCGTCGTAGTAGCCAACCAGGGTGTCGCCGGCATCGACGGTCTCGTCCGGTGAGAGGTACAGCGCCACCCGCAGCGGCCCGGAGGCCGCCGTATTGCCGATGTTGCGTACCTGGATCGGGACGCTGATCCGGTCGCCGGGCCAGCAGTTGATGACCTTGTCCTGCGGATCGCCGATGACCAGGTCAGGCAGGTTCAGGTCCTCAACGGTCCCGGTCACGGAGAACCGGAAGGGGCTGTGGGCTCGGTCGTTGCTCGGGATGAGCACGTTGGCCGACTTGGTTCCCCCCGTGGCGGCGGTCATTCTGAGGGTGAGGGTCGTAGATGCGCCGGGCATGACCGTGGTGTCTGGTTGCCGGACCAACTCAAAGCCCTGGTTCTGATCCAGCACCACGGGGCCGATGTCGAGGTGGGCTGCCCCCACGTTGCTGATCGTAAAGGTCAGTTCCGGCGGGGTCGTATCCCTAAGGACCCGGCCGAAGGAAATCGGGCTCGGCTGGCCGTCATCGATCGGCGTCAAGCCCAGTTGAACCTGGATGCTCGGGCGCACCTGCACGATCGCCGCATCGTCCACATACCAGCCTCGGCCGGTGAAGAACCCTCCCTGGTGGTAGAAGGCGATGCGCACCTTCTTGCCGGCATAGGCGGTCAGGTCGGCGGACGCGTAGGCCCAGCCTTGGCTGGAAGCGCCCTCCGGAACGGCTATCAAGAGCGTCGTCCACGGCCCCCATCCCGCGTCCGACCATTCGCAGACCTGGACCGTGCCCACGGTTTCCTGCCAGCCGTTGGAATACCACTGGTAGAACCGCAACTCGACCTTCTCGGTGCCCCCGACGGCCGGCACCCTGACGGTGGGGCTGATCAGGCGGCTGTCGGTGTAGGCGTCGTAGTTGCCGGCCAGATTGGTGCCTGCGCAGTTGCTGCCGCGGTAGGCGGCGGCGGGAGGCGGAAGCGGCGCGCCAACTTGCCATTCCCCCTGATCGGTGCACCAGCCGCCCCATCCGTTCTCGAATCCCTCGATGCCCGTCCAACTCGGCAGACTGTGAACCACCTCCACATCGTCAAGGTACCAACCGGCCCCCGTGAAGAAGTCGGCCTGGTGATAGAACGCGATGCGCACGGTCTTGCCGGCATAGCGCGTCAGGTCCGCACCGGTATACGACCACACCGAACTTGCGGCGCCGCCTTGCGCCGCCGTCACCACGGTATTCCAGCCGCTCCAGCCGGTGGGCGTCCGCTCCGAGACCTGCACGGTGCCCAGCGACCCGCTGGCGTATCGGTACCACTGGTAGAATCGCAGCCACACTTCCTCATCGCCGGCGACGGAGGGCAGCGTGACGGTGGGGCTGACCAGACGACTGTCGGTGTAACTGTCGTAACTGCCGCTCAGGATCGTGCCGACGCAGGTGCCGCCGGAGTGCGCGCCGACCGGCCCCCCCGAGGGCGTCCCCAGTTGCCACACGCCGTCGTCGCTGGTCCATCCGGCCCAGCCCTTCTCGAAGGTCTCGACACCGCTCCATCGCGGCGTGTTCTTGACGACGGCCACATCATCGATATACCAGCCGGCGCCCGTGAAGAAGTCCGCCTCGTGGAAAAAGCAGATTCGCACCTTGCGGCCCGCGTAAGCGGTCAAATCGGCCCCCGTGCAGGACCAACCTCGGCCGGCGGCCCCGTCCTGGGCAACTGCCGCCACCGTCTCCCACGGGCCCCAACTGCCGCCGTCCCACGGGGAAACCTGGACCGTCCCGTGCGACCCGCTGCCGTACTGGTACCACTGGTAAAACCGCAGCCACACTTCCTCGTTGTCCGCGATGGAAGGCAACGTCACGTCGGGGCTGATCAGGCGGCTGTCGGTGTAACTGCTGTAATCGCCGTTCATCACCGTGCCGACGCACTTGGTGCCGGCGTAAGGCGCTGACGGCCCCACGGCGGTCGGGAACCCCCACTCCCATACGCCGTGGTCGGAATACCACCCGCCCCAGCCCTGCTCGAACCCCTCTGTGCTCGTCCAACTGGGGAGGGTCTGAAGAACCTCAATCTGGTCTACGTACCAACCGCTGCCCGTGAAGAAATCAGCCTGGTGGTAGAAGGCCAGCCGCACCGTCCGGCCCGCGTAGGCCGTCAGTTCCACCGCGGATCGGGACCAGGACGGGCTCCCGGCACCACTCTGGGCCACCTGGGCCAGCGACGTCCAGGGGCCCCAGCCGTCCGGCGTTCGCTCGGAAATCTGCACCACGCCTGTCGTGCCGCTTCCGTACGCGTACCATTGATCGAACTGGAGCCAGTCCTGCTGGTCACCGGTGACGGCCGGCAAGGCGACAGTGGGGCTGATGAGGCGGGTGTCGGTGTAGGAGGGGTAGTTGCCTGCGAGGATCGTGCCCGCGCACTTCGCGCCGGCGTGAGCCCCGCTCGGCCCCGCCGTCGGCACGCCGACTTGCCACACGCCATGGTCCGAGGACCATCCTGCCCAGCCGTCCTCGAAACCCTCGACGCCCGTCCAGGCCGCAGCGCTCTGAAGGACCTCCACGTCGTCCACGTACCAGCCGCTGCCCGTGAAGAAATCAGCCTGGTGGTAGAAGGCCAGGCGGACCGTCCGGCCCGCGTAGGCCGTCAGTTCCGCGGCCGCGTACGACCAACCCCGGCTGCTTGCCCCATCCTGCGCCACGGTGGTTATAGTGGTCCATGCGTTCCACCCGGTCCCGTTCCACTCCGAGACCTGCACGCCGCCGGATGAGCCGCTCCCGTACTGGTACCACTCGTGGAACCCCAACCACAGTTCCTGGTTGCCGGTGACGGCCGGCAAGGCGACGGTGGGGCTTATCAGGCGGGTGTCGGTGTAGGAGGGGTAGTTGGCTGCGAGGATGGTGCCCGCGCACTTCGCGCCGGCGTGAGCCCCGCTCGGCCCCGCCGTCGGCACGCCGACCTCCCACACCCCTGCGTCAGCACTCCATCCGCCCCAACCCGATTCGAAACCTTCGACGAGAACGCTGCTCAGCAGCAACCGCGGTTCCAGCGACTCCAGCGCCGCATGCCCGCGTGCTTCCGCGTTTTTAGAATGCATGGTCTACCCTCACCAGCCCTGTGTCCGGCCAGCAGCGCGATCGTTCCTGGTGTGAGCGATCGAATGCAGGCGCTTCGGTCAACTGCGGTTCTGCCGACAATGCCCCCCGCAGGTTCCGGCCCGCTTACTCTAAGAGGACTCACATTTCTTTGCAAGGCCTCACCCTGCGAGCCACTGAACCTCGCGTTGCCCGGCGGCAGCACATGGATTACATCCCCCGCCTTGGATGACCGGTCTCAGGTTTGTCTTCTACGCGCGCTTGCGCCGGGCGGGAGATGAGGAAAGGGCTGCGCCGCGACCTGCCGCCAGGAAAGACCCCGGGCGGTCGTACCCGTCCGGCCGACACACGGCTGAGGATTGCCGCAGGTCCGGGCGGTCTATGCCTTCTTCGCAGGCTGAAGGCCAAGCGACCGACGAGGTCGGCAACGTGTCCGGTCTCGCCTCGCGGATGGCCAGCGCGCTGGGCAGGCAGGCTCTACTTCCGCATCAGGCGCGCCAGTCCTGCAGACAGCGCCTTCAAGGCCGCCTTGTCGGAGGAGTAAATGACCTGCTTGCTCTTGCGTTTCCCCTCGACCAGCCGCCCCATCCGCAGAATGCCGAGATGATGGCTGACGCCCGGCTGCTTCATGCCCAAGGCCTTGCACAGGCTTGTGACGTTGTGAGGTCGCTTGGCGAGCAACTGGAGAACGCCCAACCGGGTAGGGTCGGACAGCAGATTGAAACCCCGTACAAGTTCATCATGAGTCTTCATCGCCAGAGTCCTTTCTAGAAATAGGGGTGCCGTGATGCTGAGGGAATCATCCTATTAATGCTCGGGTTATGCAACCAAAAAATGGGCAGACATTTAGTACTACGATCAGCGGCGCCGCCGTTCGACTTCCTGGTGAAGTCCTTTCTGCCCATCTTGCGGCGGATGTGGCCGCGTGTTGCCGCGCGTCTGCTGCGGCCGGGCGTCTACCCGGCGGGCGGGGGCAATCCCGCCTGGCCGGATGTCACTTGGCCGGGGGCCTCAGGTTCCGGCTCTCGATGAGAATGCCGTCCTCGTTCGAGATGACGTAGGTCACCTCGGCGCCGAAGTACTGCTTGACGGCGCTGAAGTCGGGCAGGGCGGTGAAGTCGCAGTAGGCCTTCAGCATTTCCACGACGGCCGACATGGGGTTCAGCGGGTTGACGGGCGGCCCCGGGTTGCGCTGGGGCGGCCGTCGCGGCGCGGGGTCGTCCCCGCCCGGTGCGGCGGCGGGGGCCTTGGCGGAGGCCTTGGCCGCTTCCTTGATCTGCGTCCAGAACATCTCCGCGGCGATCTGCTGGTTGCCGTACACGATGCCCCCGGCCTGGGCGGGCAGGAACTTCGAGGCGTAGTCGTACATCGGGTCGGCCTGAAGGCCCTCGCTCTTTTCCTTGTCTCTGCGGGCGTCGCGGATGCCCTGTTGAACCAGGTCCAGGCCCCCGATGACGAGTTGCTGTCCCGCGACGGCGAATGCCAGCGGATTCTTCTCCTCGGCCGCCGGCTCATCGTCTGAACGGGGCGCCATGAGTTGCTCGAGGGGATTCCGCCCGGGCATGACGTAGATGTTGGCGTTCAGCAGTTCCTGTTTCAGGTCCTTCTTCATCTCCACGGGCATTTTGTCTGTGAGGCGCGCGTGGAACCGGCCGAGGGCGTTGTCGAGCGCCGCCCCGTCGCGGACGGCCACGGCAAACAGCATCTTCTGGCCGCCGGGGGCCGCGGCGGCCTTGAACGTGTGCATCTGCAAGGTGATCGGGCCGGCCAGTTGGCCCAGGACCTCCTTGCGCAGGTCGATCGGCTCGGCGTTCGGGTCGTCGGTCTTCATCATCATGACCTGCTTGACCCGCTCCGCCTGCTCCTCGCCGCCGGCCTCCCGGACCATTTTCAGGACCTGGTCGTACGCCCTGCCGGGATCGAGGTTGATCGCGAAGAACGATGAGACGTCCCTGGTCGCGAGGGCCGCGGTCCCGGCGCTCAGGGGGGCCGGGCTGAGCAGTTCCATCAACCCGCGTTTCTGCCCGTCCACGCCGATCAGGAGCGACATCCGGACGTTCTCCTTCTCGTTCGGCGCCAGGCTGGCCGCCGCCCCGAGGCCCGAGACGTTGTCCAGGCCCAGCGCGGCGACGATCTTCTTCGGGTCCTCGCGGGACTCGTCCTTCTCGGCCGCCTGCTCCGTGAGGAAGCGGATCAGGGCCTTGACGCCGAGGAAGCAGCAGCCATCCGCCTGGTCGGCCGAGAGTTTCTTCATGATGCCCTGGAACCCCTTGTCATCCGCCAGCGACTCCTGGTCCGTCGCGCTCAGGCGGACGGCCACGTCTTCGAGCATCTTCAGGCCCGTGCCCAACAGGAGCGTCTTGTCCTTGAAGGCCCAGGCGACGGGGTCGGCGCGCTGAACGGCGGGGGCTCCGTCCGGAGTCACGGCCTGCTTCGGCGGCGTGAGGACCTCGATGTCCAGGCCGCGCAGGGATTCCTGGGTCCGCTTGTAGCCCTTCTCCACCGCCTTCTCCGCCAGTTGCTGGATGAGCGTCCTGGCCTTCTCGGCGTTTGCGCCCATGTCGGCCAGGAGCACCAGCCGCGGCTCGGGCGACTTCCTGTCCTCCGTGCCGACCACCTTGGGGGGTTCGTTGTCCTGTCCGGACCACTCCATCTTGGGCACCTGGCGGGTGACCATGTCCAACCGCACGCCGAGAATGACGCGGCCCTCCGGCCATGGCAGGGACTCGGGGGGATTCTCCAGGCCGGCCTCCTTCCATGCCTCCTTCAACTTCCCGTCGATGAATTCATTGACTTTCTTTTCGGCGGGGGCGACGAACGCCTGCATGGCCGGGTCCTTGTAGAGCCCGTACATGCTGGTCTTCTTGGCGTTCTCCTTCAGGGAGTTGACGTCCTTGATGAGCAGGAAGAAGATCGTGTCGCCCGGCAGGAGCCTGGCGGCCGCCTCCGCAGGGCCGGCCGGCGCCGGCTCGGCCGCCAGAACAGCGGGGGCCGACAGCAGCAGGCCCGCCAGGAGGCAGAAAAACCACGGCTTCGCTCCGACAGCCCTGATCCTGCGATTCATTGTGGGGCCCTTTCGTTAGAAGGCTTCTGGGGGACCGGCCGCGATTCCCCGGCGGGCGACCGGCCGGCGGAGGAATCTTCCTCCGGTGAAGGCAACACGCCTGCCGGGGGGCTTTGGCGGTCAACCCGGCCGGCGGGCTGGAGGTAACGGAACCCGGAGTTCGGGTTGTCCTCGTCATAGGCGAAGGCGTCGCGGTTGTCGACGAAACGTTTGACCACGTCGGCCGGAATGGCGAAGTTCAGCCCGCCGAAGTAGAGGTACCCCATCGACGTGACGCCGATGACCTCGCCCTTGAGATTGAACAGCGGCCCGCCCGAGTTGCCCGGGCTGACGCTGGCCGTGGTCTGGACGTAGAGTTGGCCCCCGAAGTTGCGGTTGGTCGTCGACACGATGCCCTGGCTGACCGTCCGCGTCAGGCCCAGGGGGTTGCCGATGGCGAAACACTCCTGGCCCCCGACCAGTTCGCCCGTCTCGCCCAGGTAAACGTACTTGAAGGCCGCCGCCGGGGCCTCGATCTTCAGCAGCGCCAGGTCCATGAACGGGTTCAGCGCGACGATCTTCACCTGTTTGTAGGGCTTCTGCTCGAAGCCCTCCGCGGTCTTGCAGAAGACGGTGACCTTGACGCGCGTCTCCCGAGCGATCACGTGGTAGTTCGTAATCAGGTAGCCATCTGCATTGATGAAGAACCCGGAGCCTTGCCCGGCGGGGCTGGTGACCATGACCACGCCTTCTCCGAACCGGTCGACGTTCTTCTCAATGGTCGTGGGCGTGAGTTTGGCCGTGCGGTAGAGTTGCCACTGGGGGCCGGCCTTTTCAGGCGTCTTGCCTTCGCCCCCGGCCGGCGGGGCGGCCGCAGCCGCTGCCGGCTGGTCCGGCTCGATCTTCTCCACGTCGGAGCGGTTCAGGGTCACCACCGTGCTGCCGAGGTCCACGACGACCGTCTTGGTGTCCTGTTTGAGGATGCCGGCCTTGATCTCCTGGCCGGACTTCAGCACGATCCGCTCACCCGAGGCGCCGGACACGGCGAAGGCCGCGACGGCCAGGATCGGGAACATCAGGCGGTAGATTCGCATCCCCCCTCCTTCTCCACGGAAGGCCCTGGAAATTGAGTTCGTATTATAAGTCGTTGCTTTTGGAACCGCAAGGCAATATCCTATGCCAATCGGGCGGCGCGCCCCGGCGGGTTGCGGCACCTTATGCCGGACCAGGCGCCGCAGTCTGCGGCGCGTTGGGACAGGCTCTCCGGCCGGTTCGGCGCAGCCCGGAACGGCTCTGCCACGGTGTAGCGGACCGCGCGAAAGGCAAAACCATGATCGCCGCAAAAGGGCGTCGTTCTGCCAGTCTGACCGTTCTTCTATTCACGGCCGCCTGCCTGAGCGCCGGTTTTCTCGCGGCAGGGGCGATCCGTGCTTCGGAGCCCAAGGCGAACGCGCCCGCACCGGCCGCCGCCCCCGCGTCGGAACTGGCCAAGTACTACGGCTTCGGCGACATGGAAATCCTGAAGATGGAATTCGACCTGGGGCGCCCGATCGTCGCCGACATCAACCGCGACGGGCTGAACGACATCATCGTTGTGAACAACGCCAAGTCGCGGATCGAACTGCTCCTTCAGAAGAAAGGCTTCAAGCCCTCCGAGAAGGTCGCGGCTCCGGCCAACCCCGACGACATCAACGATTTGTCGTGGAAGGAGGCGTCCTGGCGATTCAAGCGTGCCAGTTATGACCTGGACGTGGCCGCCACGAGCCTCGAAGTCGCCGACGTGAACGGCGATGGCTGGCCGGACCTGGTGTACTACGCCAAGAACGGGCTGCACATCATCCTGCAAAAGCCGCCCGCCGCCCAGCCCGGCACGGCTGCGGCAAAGCCCCAGGCCGACAAGCCCGACGCCGGGCCGCCACTGCCTGTCTGGCAAGAGGCCAAGAAGATCGACATCCAGGAAGGCATTCCGGTCGAGCGGGCCGTGGCCTGCGGCGACCTGAACGCCGACAAGCGGATCGACATCGCCCTGCTGGCCAACGACGGCGTGTTCCTGCTGTACCAGAAAGACGACGGGACGTTCGCCCAGCCGGTCCGCTATCCGAGCGGCGGGCAGCGCCCCCGGCAGGTGCACGTTGCCGACGTCGACGGCGACGGGCGGAACGACCTGGTCCTGCTGACCGGCGAGGAAGACTACACCGTCCGCGTCCGATTCCAGGCCGATGACGGCAAACTCGGCCCGGAGGTCCGCTACGAGGTGCCCATCCCCGCCGTCATGGAGACCATCTCGCTGGGCCGCACGCCTCAGATGATCCTTGCCACCGTCTCCGCCGGTAGCGGGCGGGTCTTGCTGTACGCCCTCGGCAAGGGGCTCCAGGAGGCGACCTATCCCGTCCTGATCTACCCGCTGCCCACCGCCGGCGAGTCCGCCGGCGACCGCGACATGACCGCGGCCGACGTGGACGGCGACGGAATCCTCGACGTGGTGGCGTCGGACCCGGCCACGGCCGAATTCCTCCTGTTCCGTGGCCGGCCGCGCGACTTCCTGGGCACCCCGGAGCGATTTCCCGGCATGATGGACATGCGGAAACTCTGTGCGGGCGACCTCGACGGCTCCGGCAAGGCCGCCATTGTCGCCCTGAGTGTCAAGGAAAAACTGATCGGCACCAGCCGGATGGAAAAAGGCCGCCTGAGTTTCCCCCAATCCGTGCCCGTCGTGGGCGAGCCGGAGGCGATGGACCTTGCCGACGTCGACGGCGATAAGAAACTCGACCTGGTCTATGTCGCCAAGGACAAGGCCAGCGGCAAGCGATTCCTGCGGGTCCTGCTCAACGTCGGGGCCAAGGACCCCAAGCCGGGCCCGGAACTGGAACTGGCCGACCTGAAAGACAAGCCCCTGGACATTCGCGCCGCCGACGTGGACCACGACGGCCGGTGCGATGTGATGGTCCTTTGCCCGTACGGGCCGATGATGCTCGTGCGCCAGAGCGAGGCGGGCAAGTTCGCCTTCGTGACGGGAAAGGACGTGCACGCGGGCCTGGTCGCCGAGGTGACGCCCGCCGCCATGAGCCTGGCTCCCCTGGGTCCCAAGGGTCAGCCCGCGGTCCTTCTGGCGCAGAAGACCTTCGCCCGCTCCCTGATCTTCGATGCCGAGAAGGGCTGGACCGTGGTGGACCAGTACCCGCCGGCCGACCCGCGGAGCAAACTCGTGGCGGCCGCCGCCTGCCCGCTCGCCAGCGGCGGAGGACTCGCGGTGGTCACCTATGACAACGTCCGCGGGAAACTCGGAATCCTGTCACGCCAGGCCGACGGCACCTACAGGACCGACCGCGAAATCGAACTCGGCCAGTTCGAGGTCAGGAAGATCCTGTCCGGGAACTTCGGAGGACCGGTCCCGGTCAGCCTGCTGGTCTGCGGGTCCCAGCAAATGGCGCTGGTGCCGATGGTCTCTCGGTCGAAGGTGCTGAGGAAGTTGGCCGGCTTCGAGACGCAGATCAAGCAGGCACGCTTCGGCGCCCTGGCCGTCGGGGACCTAAATGCCGATGGCGCGCCCGACGTCGCCCTTTGCGATCAGGCCACCGGGCACGTGGAGGTCCTGACCTTCAACCGCCAGGCGGAACTGGTCTCCGCCACGCGATTCAAGGTCTTCGAGCAGCCGAGGGAGATCGAGCCCGGCCGCCGCCCCGACCGCAGGGAAGCCCCCAGCGAGCCCCGGGCGGTTCTCATCGGCGACGTGACCGGCGACGGCAAGGCCGACCTCATTCTCGTGGTCCACGACCGGGTCATCATCTACCCCCAGGACTGAGAAGCAGGGACGGAGTCCGGCGGCCGTCCCCGCGCGCCGCGGCCGCGCCACGGGGGCCGTGAATAACAGAGGGGGCGGCGAATCCGGAGCCTGCCGGTCGTCCCAGCGCAAGGGTGCGGCGTGGCGGCTCCGTCTCGGCCCCCTGCTGTCGTTTTTCCCGATCCGTACGTCTTGTGCTTCTACGCGTCCTGTTTCCTGGACGGCGGCGGCGTTCTTTTTCCGGGACCCGCCGCTTCGAGTTTCTGCACGCGTCTTTTCAGTTCCGCGACCTCGTCTTCGGGCGGCGGGGCGGCGGCCTTCGACGTGAACTGGGGGTTGAGCACCCACCAGTCCATGCCCAGTTCCTTCGCCTTGTCCACCGAGGCGATGATGAGGCGGATCTGGATCGTCAGGAGTTCAATATCTACGAGTTTAACTTTAACGTCGCCCACGATGACCACGCCCTTGTCGAGCACGCGCTCGAGGACGTCGGCCAGCGTCGCGCTCGCGACGGCGTGCGGCATGCAGCGGTCCGGGGCGATCATGCACTGGTCCTTAAAGCAGCCTGCCCAGCGGGCCCAGGTCGAGGTTGAGATCCTGGCCGTCCAGGGCGAACTCCTTCTTCAGCCGCTGGACCTCTTCCGACAGGCGGATGAAGGTCGTGCCGAGGCGCTCGACCTCGGCGTCGGTGAGCGCCCCGGCTTCCATGCGGCGGATGGCCTGGCGCTCCAGCAATTGGCGGATCAGTTCGACAAGCGTGAGAACGAGTTTTCCGAGGCCGTTCTTGACGTCGTTCGGCCGCAGGGCGATCCTCGGCGGGGCCAGGTTCGCCGCCGGCGTCATGACCCTGGCAAAGTCGCCCAGAGCCTCGGACTCGGCTGCCGGCGTCGCCTCGGCGTTCATCCTTGGCGCTCCTTGCAGGAGGGGTGAACGCCGGCCGCAGGCAGGCCGATGCGATTCATGGTTTCCACCGACGTCAGCACCACCTGGAGGCCGAGGTAGATGAGGTCCACGTCGGCGACGGAGATCACAATGTCCCCCGCGATGACCACGCCCTTGTTCAGGACGCGGTCCAGGACCTCGCACAGGGAGACACGCTCCTCGTCCGAGGGTAGGGCGAGCCGCGCGGCTCCGGCCGCACTCGGCCTAAAGGAGGCGCTCGTAGAGGCTTCGTGCCTGGCGGCGTTCATTGGCTTTCTCGTAGCGTTCCGCGATGGCCATCAAGCGTTCTCGTGCCCGCGCGGCCTGCGGCGTGTCGGCATGCTTTTCAAGAATCTCGAAGTATAGTTCGGTGGCCTGGCGAACGGCGCCGGACACGTAGTAGCCGTCGGCCACCTTCATCAGGCGCACGAGCGCCGGCGGCGCGGTCTCGGCCGCGGGTTGAGAAAGGACCACGGTGCGCGGCCGCGCGGGCGCATTCTCCCGCGGGGTCTCGGTCGGGGTCTCGATCGTACTGACGCTTTCTGGGGTCATGGTCTCCTCCGCTTTATCGGGCAAGCCCGCTCAGCCTGTATAGAGAACGCGGCCGAGTTCGGTCAATCGCTCCAGGCCTCGCCGCTCGCCGCACCAATAGACGACGCACTGGTGAACGTCGGTGAACGCGGCCTGGAATTCCCGGCGGATCTCGGACTCCGCCCGGAACCGGTCGCTGCACAGGGGGCACTGGCCCGGGGGCGTGGCCAGGTTCAGGAAAAGCAGCGGCACGCCGATGCCCACGCGCCGGCACGCCCCGAGCAGGTCCCGGGTCTCTTCCAAGGCCATTTCCGTCGAGATGCTGACCGCATGAAGCCGCGCGCGCCGCGGATTCGCCAGCAGCGCCAGCAACACCTTCATCTTCTTGGACATGTTCACCAGGAAATCGGAAGTCCTGGGCAGCCAGAACACGTGCTTGTGTTTCAGGAAGAGGCCGAACATGACTCGGAGCCAGTCCTGCACGAGGCCGGGCAGTTCCAGCAGGCGGACCAGGTGCCCGGTGGGGGCGGTGTCGAGGACGAGGATGTTATCGCCGCCGGACCCCAGCAACGCCACGACGCGCGCGATGGCCATGAGTTCGTCGAGGCCGGGCGGCGACAGATCGAGGATGCGTTCCATGACCTCCCGCTCGAACTCCAGGTCCACCACCGTCTGGCCCGACAGGAGGCGGTCGAAAAACTCCGCCACCTCCTCGGCGTACTGCTTTTTCAACTCGGCAAATTCGGCCTCTGCATCGATCTGCATGGCCGTCAAGCGGCCATAAACTCGGGTTCCGCCGGGACCCAAACGCACGTCCAGACAGTCCGAGAGGGAGCAGGCGGGATCCGTCGAGACCAGCAGGAGGTTCTTGTCGGGATACGCCTCGGCCAGACGCAGGGCTGTGGCACTGGCCAGGGTCGTCTTGCCCACGCCTCCTTTGCCCGCGAAGACCAGCAGGCAGGTCTCCGGCCCCGGCAGGGCGGCCGGACGCTCCACGCGGGGCGCCAGCGGATGGAGCGGCGACTCCCCGACCGGCTCCTCGATGGCGCGGACCTCGTTCCAGAACTCGGTCAGGCGACCCACGCCCCGGACCTCCGCGCCCTGGACAAGAATCTGCCAAAGGGTGTAGCGCGAGAACTCCCGCCGGAGTTGGTGCAACTCCACGGCCTGTTGGCCGCGGACGCCTCGGCAGACCGGGCACTCGCCTCCCGACGGGTAAATCTGGTTGACCACGATTTCCCTGACGGGGATCTGCATGCGTTCCAGCCGGCCGACCAGCCGCTGGGTCTCGCTGACACTAAGCGGTTCGGCCAGCATGACCGGCACAAAAAGACATCGGGCGGGGTCGCCGAGAACCGAGGCGAGGCGCTCGAAGGATTCCTGAAGTCGCCACAGAAACAGGTCGGTTTCGTCTCGCCGATATGATCCCCGATAGAGTTTGGCCAGGTAGCGGTGCTTGGCGAGCATGGCGTCGAGGACGCCCAGCCACTTGCGCAGCATCTGCGGAAGTTCGAGGAATCGAAGGGTATGGCCTGTCGGGGCCGTATCCACGATAATGCGGCAGTAGGCGTGCCGCTCCAGGAGGAGCGAAATCTCGTCGAAGGCCATGACCTCGTCCAGGCCCGGTATGGACAACTCCAGAAGTTGCCCCACGTCGCCGGCGTCAAGAAACGTGCCGCGCAGCGCGATTTGCCCAAGGTGCCGCGAGTACGTCTCCTTGAACTTCCTGAAGCACTCGCCGGCATCGATCTCCAGGAGTTTCAGGTTGGGAGGAAGCGGGTCGCCGGCAAAACTGTCGCGCAGCGAGTGGGCCGGGTCGATTGAGACGACAAGGAAGGTCTCGGCCGGCGCCCTGGTGGCCAGAAACAGGGCCGTGGCGGCGGCACAGGTGCTTTTGCCCGTGCCTCCCTTGCCGCCGAAGAGCAGCAACTCCAGGCCCGGGGTCCCCAGGAAGTGAGGGAGCCGGGGCCGGCTTTCGAGGAGGCCCGGGACGGGGTCAACGGTCGTCTGTTTGGCCGTCATCGTCGTCATCCGCACCACGGGATTCCAGTTTGTCGAGGCGGTCCAGGAGCGGTTTCTCGAGCGCGTCGAACTCCGCCTCCGAGAGTTCGCCGGTCTCGACCTTCATATACATCTGGCGAAGTTCATCGCGGATGGCCAGGGCCTCGTCGGCGGATTCCTGCTCGGCCGCCTGGTGGATCTTCTGCGCCACCAGGGCGATCCCGCGCAGCGGCAAGAGCAACAGGTCGTCCACCAGGAGCATCGGCAGGTTCGCCTCCGGGCCGGTCAGGTCTTCAAGTCCACCTCGACAAAGTTATAGGGCGGCCACGGGCCGCTGTAATCAAACGAGTAGTTGTCGTCGAAGTTCTTGGCCGCCTCGAAGACGCCTTGCTGAAACCCCGGCTGGGCGTCCCGGTCAATGAGGCAGGCCAGGTTGGCGACGTCTCGCTCCGTTCGGGGCGGGTTCTCGCGCACTTCTGCACACAGGGGACCCAGAATCTCGACCACGCGCTGGGTGTCGGCCGCCCGGTCTTCGTTGAGCATGCGGTCAAAGAGCCTTCCGAGGTCAATCTTGTCGTCCGCGGACGGGTCGCGTCCCCCGCCGAACATCCGGTCCCGCAGGATGCGCAGTTCCGGATGCGTGCGAACGAAGTACTCGAAGATGCTGGTAACGTCCCAGACCACCCGGAGGGTCATCTCCACCTTGCCCTCGACGCGCTGGAGTTGGTCGGTAAACGCCTCTCGGTTCAGGACCAGCATGCGGCGAACCGCCTCCGGCCCGTCGGCGATGATGCCGAAGGACGTCGGCAGCAGGGCGCCCTGCCCAAGCAGATATTTGTGGACCGCGTGGTGGGCCGCCAGGTGGCGGCGCTCCGGGCGGACCTTCTCGTGGGGGATGTCGCTGACGACGGCGGCCAGCGCGCCCTCGACAATGGGGTACACTTTGCCCCCCTCGATGCCTAAGGCCTCGCAGGCCCTGGCGGCCTGCCGGGCCGCCACGATGGCATAGAGATACGGTCGGGTTTGGGTGGCAATCTCAACCACGGCCCGCGGCTCCTTTCCGAAACTTGGGCGCCCCGCCGAGGACGGCGGCGCCGCTTGTCCGAATCGGCCGCCACCCGGGGCGCAGGATCAGGCGGCCCAGAAGATCGGGTTCCGTGCGTTGGGCCGGCGTATGGTGTGAAACGTGCAACATGGCGCTGCTCCTCCTGCGAACAAGGCCCGCGAACGAGTACCGAAGCATCACCTGTTCCGTGTCTCGCGCGGACGACACACGCGTACGCTTCTAGTGGGCGTGCTCTAACGAACGGCGCGGCACGGCGGCGGCCACATTGACCGACTTAAGATGGCCCTGGTCCGTCTTGATGTGCAGGATCGCACCGCAAGCGAAGCACTTGACCGAGCCCTCGTAGTCGTCATAAACGTCGTCCAGGTCCACCTTGTGGCCGCAAGAAAGACAGTTGGTCTTCATGTCACGTCCCTCTTCCTACGGAGTCCCTGAGTCCGTAAGCCGTAACATTGAGTTCGCCGTCCAGCCTCAGCAGGTAGGCCTGGCGATCGAGCACCGGCCTGCGTGTCGGCAGGCCTAAAGCCTTTACGGTCGCATTCGGCACACAGACCTCCGCCTCAGCCTCCCATCCTCCCTGTTCGGGGTCCATGAGCGCCAGTTTGATGATGTTCGTGTGCCTGGCGTCCGGCAGCATCTTGTTCAAGAAGTCGATCACGGCGTCTCTGGCATTTTCAATCGGCAGCACGTTCGGCCTCGCTTGCGAACCGCTCCCAGATGACACCCGCTCGGCCATCCTGACGTTATCCAGAATGCTCGCCATCTGACCGCCTTCCTAGGGGTCTGGCGCCTTTTCCGGCCTTTCGGAAAAGGGGCCTGACCCCTTCTCGGTCGGGACAACTAGGGGGTCAGACCCCTTTTCGCAAAGGCGCGAAAAGGCGTCAGACCCCGACCGGGTCAAGCGACGCCCTGGCCCTTGCACGGGGTGCAGTAAAAGACCCCCTCTTTGCCTGTCCCCTTGCACTTCGGGCAGGTTGCGGCGTCCTTGCGGACCGACACGACCCCCGTCCCCCGGCACGCCAGGCAGGTCAGGTTCCCACGCTCGCGTCCGGTCCCGCGACACTTCAGGCAGGTGACCACCGGCGGAGCGACCTTGACCTTGCCGGCCGCGCCGCAGACCGGGCACCTGCTGCCGGCCCCGAACTTCGGGTTCACGCCGCTGCCTCCGCAATAAGCGCAGGGGACCGAGTGCGTGAAACGCTTGGTCCGGGTCCGTCTGCCTTTCATCTTCCCGGACTTGGCGAGGATCTCTTGGGCGTATTCCATGCCTACTTCCCTTTCGTTTGGCGGGATCGCGCCAAGGGCGGCACCGCGGCCTCAAAGTGTCTGGTCCACTGGTCCTCGAGCCAAAGTCGCCGCGCTTCCCGCGCGAGCAGCCTCTCTTCTTCGCGGGCGAGGCGCGCGGCGTCAAGACGAGCCGGCGACACTCCCGTGGCCGGTGGGCACGAGCGAAAGCCCTTGACGTTTCGGCCGGTGCGAATGTGACGCGAATTCCTTATGGTAAGCACTGGGCTACTCCTGTTTCGTCAGTATCTGTGTGTGAACCGGGCCGCTGCCGCGGCAGGCGGGGGCTCGGGCTTGGAGCCCGAATCCCGGGCATCGGTCAGCCTGCCATTGTCGAGTTCGGCCTGGGCCTGCAAAATCGCGGCTTTCTCGTCCTCGATTTGCTGCACGCGCGCATCGATGTTTTTCACCCGAAACGACGCGCTCTCCCTTTCCTTTCCCCGCCGCGCTTTCTCCATCTCCAGACAGGCAATCTTCATATATGCCTTGTAAGGAAGAGAGGTCTGATCCACTCTTCCCGAGAGGGTGGGGATGTCCTGTAAGCCCCGGATATTCCTTTTCGCGATAGCCATATGCTCATCTCCTCAAGGCCGGCATGTGTCGGTTGAGGTCCCTGGCGTGTTCGGTTACGTCGCGCAGACCTTCCGGATCACCTCGTCCACTTTCTGGGGCATGAGCGACTCTCCGCCGCGGGTCACCTTGGCAGTTTCCGTGTTAAGCACGTCCCGGCAGACCCATTGGAAAACGGGATCATTCCAGCGGGCGCTGCCGCCCTCACGGGCGAGGATCCGCGCGATGGTAATACAAGCCCGGATCGTGGGCCGATGGTTGTTCACGCCCACGCCGCGGAGTTCCCTCACGATATCCACAATCCTCTCGGCGTCCGGCATCGAGAGGCCCGACTTCGCCATCGTGATGCGAACCTCCGTGTCGCGGTCGTAGTGGCCGAGGTGGATCGTGATGAGCCGGTCCATCAGGGCATCCTGCGTCTTGTGCGTGCCGGCGTACTCCTCCGGGTTCGAGGTGAAGATGGCGCGGAAGTCCGGATGGACCTCGAGATACCCGTCGCCGCTTGCGCGCAACTTGGGCAGGTTGAGGATCTTCTCCGACAGGATGCTCAGGAGGGCATTGTTCGCCTCCGCCCTCGACCGGTTGAACTCGTCGTAGATCAGGGTGTCGCCATTCTGGCACGCCGTGGTGAGCCGGTTGTCCACCCAGAGGGTCTGCATCTGCTCCTGGGTCTTCAGGACGGAGTGGATGAAGTTGTCAATCAGTTTGGACTTGCGGTAGCCGGCGTCTCGGCCCACGAGGTCGGAACTCCCGAACTCGTCATCCCCGTGCATGAGGGTGACGGGCCGGCCGAGTTGGGCGGCCACGTGAAAGGCCAGGGTTGTCTTCCCCGTCCCCGCCGGGCCGGCGAAGTGGATCGGGTATCCCGCCTTGAGGTAGGCCAGCGCCCGCTCCGTGATCTCCTGGACGTAGGGCGTCAGGACGAACTCAACGCCGGGCTCGGGCAGGATGTTGTCGCCGTCGGTCTGAACCCTCACGGTTGTGGCAAGGGCCGTATCGCCGTTGTCGCCGTTCATCCCTTCGCTCCTTGCCTATTGGGCTGTGTTGCGTTTGCCCTCTTGTCTGTCGCGTCTGCGGGAACCTTCCCCCGGCCGCGGCATTCCAAACAGGCCATCGCCGGCGCCGCCGGGTCGTCGCCGCTTCCGCCGCACCCCGGGCACACTTCAGTCGGGCCTTTGAGGACGGGAAGCACGCCTCTGCCGCCGCAAACCGTACAGGTAAGGCGTTTGACCGCCCCC
>Ga0315282_10005762_pt1 | contig 20987 bp, 11 predicted proteins | sample YL17G07_20_MG_FD_203693 | JGI IMG/M metagenome (GOLD analysis project Ga0315282, IMG submission 203693) | Sediment microbial communities from Yellowstone Lake, YNP, Wyoming, USA - YL17G07_20 | ecosystem: Environmental > Aquatic > Freshwater > Lake > Sediment | place: USA: Wyoming | collected... | reverse complement strand
CCTCCGTCTCCGACCGCGACAGTATCTTCAGGATCGCCGTGGTCAGCATCGTCTTGCCGTGATCCACGTGCCCGATCGTCCCTACGTTTACGTGCTCCTTCGTCCGCGCAAACTTGGGCTTGCCCATGGTCCGGGTGACCTCCTGCTCTGCACAATGGCACGCGGCGCCGGCGGCCAACCCCAGCCCTGGGGCGCGCCGGCGCCCGCAGCTTAGCTTCGCACCGGCCTACCTGCCCCTGCGGAGACGATGGTCTCTTGTACCTCCGCCGGCACCGGCTCGTACCGGTGCGGCTGCATGGTATAGCTGGCGCGGCCTTGGGTGAGAGAGCGCACGGCGGTGGCATAGCCGAAGACCTCCGCCAGCGGCACCAGAGCCACGATGGTCTGGGTGCCGCCGGGGCTGGGCTCCAGCGACTCGATGTTGGCCCGCCGGCTGTTGAGGTCGTTGGTGACGTCCCCCGTGTACTCGTCGGGCGTCACCACCTCGACCAACATGATGGGCTCCATGAGCACCGGCTGGGCCTCCTGCGCCGCTCGCCGCACGGCCATGGAGGCGGCGATCTTGAACGCCATGTCGGACGAGTCCACCTCGTGGTGGGACCCGTCCAGCAGCGTGACCTTGATGCCCACCAGCGGGTAACCGGCGAGCACTCCACCCTCCGCCGCCTCCCGCGCCCCCATCTCGATGGCGGGCACAAACTCGCGGGGTATGACCCCTCCCTTGCTCCCGTTCACGAACTGGAACTTCTCCTGAGTGTCCCGCAAGGGCTCCACCTGCAGCACCACGTGCCCATACTGCCCGTGCCCGCCCGTCTGACGGATGTACCTGCCCTCGGCAGTGGCCGCCGCGCTAATGGTCTCGCGGTAAGCAACCTGCGGCGCGCCCACGTTGGCATCCACCTTGAACTCACGCAGCAGGCGATCCTGGATGATCTCCAAGTGCAGCTCGCCCATCCCGGAGATGATGGTCTGGCCGGTATCCGGGTCTACCCTCACCTCGAAGGTGGGGTCCTCGGCGCTCAACTTGCCCAGCGACAGGTCCAGCTTGTCTTGGTCCGCTTTGGTTCTGGGCTCAATGGCCACGGAGATGACGGGGTCGGGGAAGGTGATGCTGGCCAGGAGGATGGGGTGCTTCTGGTCGCACACCGTGTCGCCGGTGGAGGTCTGGTTAAGGCCCACGGCGGCCACAATGTCGCCCGGGCCCATCTCCTCCACCTCCTCGCGGCTGTTGGCGTGCATGCGCAGCAGGTGGCTGAGGCGCTCGCGCCGCCGCGTGGTCACGTTGAGCACGCTCTGGCCCTTCTTGATGATGCCCGAGTAGGCCCGCAAGTAAGACAGTCGGCCCACATACGGGTCGCTGGCGATCTTGAAGACCAGGGCGCAGAACGGCTCGTCGGGCGACGGCTCCCGGTAGAGGTCCTCTCCGGTGTCGGGGTCTTGGCCCCGCACCGGGCCGATGTCCAGAGGCGAGGGCAGGAAATCCACGATGGCGTCCAGCAGAGGCTGAACGCCCTTGTTCTTCAGCGCGGCGCCGCACACCACCGGCACCATCTGCGATCTGACCGTGGCCCGCCGCACGGCCGCCCTCAGTTCCTCCGGCGTGGGCTCCCGGTCGGCCAGGTAGGCCTCCGCGATCACATCGTCCAGCTCCGCCAGGTTGACGATCAGGTGCTCCCGGAAGGCCTCGCACCACATCACCATGTCCTCCGGGATGGACACCTCTTCGCTCTGCGTCCCCAGGTCGTCTACATACCGAAAGGCGCGCATGTCCACCAGATCCACCAAGCCGACGAAATCTGCTTCGCGCCCAATGGGCAGCTGCAAGGCCAAGCCGTTGGCCCCCAGACGGCTGCGAATCTCGTGCAGGCAGCGATGGAAGTCGGCGCCGGTGCGGTCGAGCTTGTTGACGAACGCCAGGCGCGGGACGGCGTAGCGATCCGCTTGCCGCCAGACAGTCTCCGACTGCGGCTCCACCCCGTCCACGCCGCTGAGGATGACCACGCACCCATCCAGCACCCGCAGAGAACGCTCCACCTCGACCGTGAAGTCCACGTGGCCGGGGGTGTCTATGATGTTGATGCGATGCTCGTGCCAGTGGCAGGTGGTGGCCGCCGAGGTGATGGTGATGCCCCGCTCCATCTCTTCCGGCATCCAGTCCATGGTCGCATCCCCGTCATCCACCTCGCCCATGCGGTGCACCCGACCCGTGTAGAACAGAATCCGCTCGGTGGTAGTGGTCTTGCCGGCGTCAATGTGCGCGGCGATGCCGATGTTGCGCGTGGACGCCAGGATAGGGTCCCAGCGCGCGTGCGCCTCCGCCTCGCGCTTCTGCCTCGTCTTCTGTTTCTCTGCGACTGTCCTGGACACCCTGGCTCGTCCCATCCTGCGGCCTCAGCGACCGGCTGACTGCCTACCAGCGGTAATGCGCAAAGGCCTTGTTGGCCTCGGCCATGCGGTGCATTTCCTCGCGGCGGCGCACGGCGTTGCCCTGCCTGTTGGCCGCGTCCATCAACTCGTTGGCTAGCCTGCCAACCATGGTCTTCTCATTGCGCTGGCGCGCGGCCTGGATCAGCCAGCGAATGCTCAGCGTCACTTGACGATCCGCGCGCACCTCTATAGGCACCTGGATATTCGCGCCGCCCACGCGCCGACCGCGCACCTCCAGCATGGGCATAGCGTTGCGCACCGCCTGGCTGAACACATCCACGGGGTTGCGCCCACTGACCTCGCCGATCTGCTGAAGCGCCCCGTAGAAGATCCGCTCGGCCTTGCTCTTCTTGCCGCCCCGGAGCAGGTTGTTGATGAAGCGCGCCACCAGCTTGCTGTGGAACACCTGATCCGGCGTCCGCTCTCGCTTCGGGGCTGGTCCCTTGCGCGGCATAGCCAGGCACCTCGCTGCCAGTGATGGCCCCCGGCGGCCGTCCACAGGCCAAGCGGCCCGCGCTGCGCGGCACACGCCCGCGCCAAACGCAGGCCTCAGCAGCCGGACGCCAGGTCCTAATCGGTTACTTGGGCCGCTTGGTCCCGTACTTGGAGCGGCCCTGCTTGCGGTCGGCCACACCGGCGGCGTCCAGAATGCCGCGCACGATGTGGTACTTCACTGAGTTCAAGTCCTTGACGCGCCCGCCCCGCACCAGGACCACCGAGTGCTCGGCCAGGTTGTGGCCCACGCCGGGGATGTAGGCCGTGACCTCCTCGCGGTTGAACAGCCGCACCCGCGCCACCTTGCGCAGGGCGGAGTTGGGCTTCTTCGGCTGAATGGCCCACACCCGCGTGCACACGCCGCGCCGCTGCGGCGCGCCCGCGATGACCGTCAGCTTACGCTTCAGGGCGTTGTAGTTGACCTTCAGCGCCCGAGCGCGCCGCTTCCGCCTGGCCTTCTGGCGCCCGTTGCGTACTAGCTGGCTTATGGTCGGCATGTGCGCCTACCCCCCAACAAAAAGCCCCTCGTGTAAACAGCAGGAGGGGCCCCAAAGTGCTGCCTAACGTGTCCTCACTGTTTACAGCTTTAGACGGCCGCTCTGCTGTGCCGGGAACGCCCCCTTCAAGCTTCCGCCACCACCCGCAGTATCAAAGCTTGACCCAAGGCCTCAGTGGTGCCCTCCCTGTACGCGGCGAGCACCCAGGCAAAAACGCCGCGACTTCGGCCCTGTTGGGGCAGCGTGCCAAGGCGCGTACGACGTGCCCCGCAAGTCGCCCTTGGCGCCGAACGACGGTAGTCAACGTGGCAGGACACAATTGGTTAGTATACCCAGCCGCCCTCGGCCTGTCAAGACCTAAGATGTCGTTTTTTGGCTACCCCACAGGCCCCCTGCGGCCTGGGCCACGGACCCCACCTGCGGGCGCCTCAGCGCGCAGTCTCCGTCAAGACCGAACGCGAGCTGGTAGGCGTCGTTCGCCGTGGCCACTACGGCTCAGTGCTATCCTTCGGCCCCCAGCTCTCCCTCTCCAGCCTCCAGGGCGGCAGCCAGCTCCTCGACGACCGCCTGGACGTCGGCGTCTCCGTCTCCATCGCCGCTCCCGGTAGGCTCGGGTTCGGGGGCAACCACCACCGTGTCGCGGTGCTCGGGCATGCCGCTGCCGGCAGGGATGAGCCGCCCGATGATGACGTTCTCCTTCAGGCCGCGCAGCTTGTCGCGCTTGCCCGCCGTAGCCGCCTCCGCCAGGACCCGGGTGGTGCGCTGGAACGAGGCGGCGGACAGGAAGCTCTCGGTCGCCAGCGAGGCCTCGGTGATGCCCAACAGCACCCAGTCGGCGGTGGCCTCGCGGCCTCCCAGTTCGCGCACGCGCGCGTTCTCCGCCTCGAACCCGAAGCGGTCCACGATCTGCCCGGCCAGGAAGTCGGTGTCGCCGTGGTCGCGGATCTTGCGCTTCTTCAGCATCGGCCGCAGGATGACTTCGATGTGCTTGTCGTTGATCTCCACGCCCTGCGACTTGTAGACCCGCTGAATCTCGCGCAGCAGATACTCCTGCACGCCCTCCACGCCCTTCATGGCCAGTACCTTCTGCGGGTCTAGCGGCCCGTCGGTCAGGCGGTCGCCCGCCTGGAGTTCCTGGCCCACGCGCACGTGCAGCCGTCCCCGGTAGGGCACCAGGTGGGAGCTTTGCACCTTGACCGTCTTCAGGCCCGCCTTCTTCAGGCGGCGGGCGATCTTCTCGGTGAGCTTGTCGCCCGCCTCTACCAGCACCTTCTTAGTGCGCGGGTGCTTCCCCTGTTCGGCAGCGCGCTCGCCCCGCAGGGCCTTGGGGTCATCCAGAGGACGGTCGCTGTGGATGACGACGGTGCGCAGGCCCTTGGTCTCGACGTTGGCCACGCTTCCATCCACCTGCGCCGTGATAGCCTCGCCCTTGGGCTTGCGCGCCTCGAACAGCTCTACCACACGCAGCAGCCCGTGAATGGGGTCTTCCAGCACCTTGAGCATGGCCTGGATGGCCCTGATGCGCTCGCGCTCGGCGCTGCCGCTCTCCAGGGTAACGACGCCCCGGTCAATGTCCTCGTGCAGCCCGCGCAGCGCTTCCTGCTTCTTCTTCTTGACCTCCGCCACGCCGGTGATGTACTGCGCCCCGACGCCGCCGGTGTGGAACGTGCGCATGGTGAGCTGGGTACCGGGCTCGCCGATGGACTGGGCAGCGATGATGCCCACGGCGGTGCCGGTCTCCACTTCCCGGCCGGTGGCCAGGTCTCGCCGGTAGCAGGCGGCGCAGATGCCGTGGCGCAGCTCGCAGGTCAAGGGCGAGCGGATCTTGACGCGCACGATGCCGGCGGCCACGATGTCCTCGACCATCTCCTCCGTGATCTCCTCGCCCGCGGGCACAATGGCCTCGCCGCTCTCCGGGTGCACCACATCCTCGGCCGCGGTCCGTCCCACGATGCGCTCCTCCAGCGGCTCCAGCACCTCGTCGTGCAGCGGCCGGGGCACCTCGGCGCCGCAGAACTCGCACACGCCCTCGCGCTGCACATCCTCCAGGCCGCACTTGGGGCAGTGGACCTCTTCCTCAAACATGGGGGTGACCACGATGCCCTCAGTGGTGCCGCAGTCGTCGGCGCGGATGATGACATCCTGCGCTACATCCACCAGCCGACGGGTGAGGTAGCCGGCGTCGGCGGTGCGCAGGGCCACGTCCGCCAGCCCCTTGCGCGCCCCGTGGGTGGAGACGAAGTACTCCAGGCAGCTGAGCCCCTCGTGGAAGTTCCCCTTGACGGGCAGGTCCTCGATCAGGCGCCCGAAGGGATCAGACATCAAGCCGCGCATGCCGGCGATCTGGCAGATGTGCGTGCGCTTGGCGCGCGCCCCCGAGCTGACCATCATCCAGATGGGGTTGAAGCGGCTGATGTTGCCCAGGATGGAGTCCGCCACCTTGTCGCGGGCTTCCGTCCACAGCTCCAGCACCCGCTGCTGCCGCTCGCCGGCGGTGATGAGCAGGTCAGCGTACTGCTTGTTCATCTCCTCCACGCGGCGCTCGGTCTCGGCGATGATCTCGTCGCGCTGGTTGGGCACGGAGGTCTCGCTCAGCGAGATGCTGATGCCCGAGCGGGTGGCGAACTTAAAGCCCAGCCGCTTGAGCTCGTCCAGGATCTCGGCCGTCCGCTCCGCGCCATGCACGTGGAAGCAGCGGTCGGTGATGTCGCTGAGCTCGTTCTTCTCGACCTCCCGGTTGATGAACTGGAGGTCCAGTGGCAGCAGCTCGTTGAACATGACCCGGCCCACCGTGGTCGTCAGCAAGGAGCGCCTCAGCCCCAGCCCGATGACCGTCCCGGCAGCACAGCGCCCCAGCGCCGCGGCGTCCGCGATGAGCTGCTTGGCCTCGGCCGCCACGTCCACGCCGCCCTCACCCTCGGCTTGCTCGGGCTCGCCGCTGCCCTTGTAACGGCCGCTGGCCATGGTCTTCGACACCGTGATCTGGTGGGCAAAGGGCTGCGGCTTACCACCGGCAGCAATCACCGCGCGCGCCACCAGGGCGCGCAGCTTCAGCAGCAGCGGACGGAACGGGGTCACCGGCTCGCCGTCCAGCTCTGCTTCCACGAAGACTACGGGTATGCGCACCTTGATCATCTTGTGCAGGTCAAGTTGGCCGTACTCGTACCGCTGGACGGCAGCGTCAGCATTGGGGAAAACCGGCGGCTCCCCTTCCGGGGACTCCTGCTCCTGGGTGAGGTAGTAGCAGCCCAACACGATGTCATACAGCGGCGAACAGATGGGCCGGCCGTCGGCGGGCTTGAAGATGTTGCGGGAGGCCAGCATCAACAGGCGCGCCTCAGCCTGGGCGTGAGCCGACAACGGCACATGGACGGCCATCTGGTCGCCGTCGAAGTCGGCGTTGAACGCCTGGCACACCAGGGGATGCACCTGGATGGCCTTGCCGTCCACCAGCAGCGGCTCGAAGGCCTGGATGCCCAGGCGGTGCAGGGTGGGCGCCCGGTTGAGCAGAATGGGGTGCTCCTGGATGACCTCCTCCAGCGCGTCCCACACCTCGGGCTTCACCCGGTCCACCATGCGCTTGGCGGTCTTGATGTTGGTGGTATAGCCCTTCTCCACCAGCCGCTTCATGACGAAGGGCTTGAACAGCTCCAGCCCCATCTCCCGCGGCAGGCCGCACTGGTGCAGCTTCAGCTCCGGGCCCACCACGATGACGGAGCGCCCGGAGTAGTCCACCCGCTTCCCCAGCAGGTTCTTGCGGAAGCGGCCCTCCTTGCCCTTCAGCATGTCGCTGAGCGACTTCAGCGGCCGCCGGTTGGAGCCCGTCACCGGGCGGGTGCGCCGCGAGTTGTCAATCAGCGCGTCCACCGCCTCCTGAAGCAGCCGCCGCTCGTGGTTGATGATGGACTCCGGCGCCTTAATCTCCACGATGCGCTTGAGGCGGTTGTTGCGGTTGATGATGCGACGGTACAGGTCGTTGAGGTCCGAGGTGGCGAAGCGGCCGCCGTCGAGCTGCACCATGGGCCGCAGCTCCGGCGGCAGGACCGGGATGACGTCCAGGCACATCCATTCCGGGCGGTTCTTCGACTTGCGGAACGCCTCCACCACCTGAAGCCGCTTGATGGCCCGCGCCCGACGGGCCCCCGTGCGCTCCTCGATCTCCAGGCGCAGCTCGTGGGCCAGCTCGTCCAGGTCAATCTGCCGCAGCAGCTCCTTGATGGCGTCCCCGCCCAGGCCGGCACGGAACAGGTCGCGGAAGTTGCCCTCCAGCCGGGACTCGCACACGTCCACCAGCGCGAGCAGGCAGCGGTACTCTATCTCGGTGATGAGCTGCTTCTTCTCCAGGTTCTTGAGCAGCTTCAGCGCCGAGTCAATGTCGCGGGAGCGATCGGCCGCCGCCTCGGTCTCGCCCTGCACCCGCTGGCTCAAGTCCTCCTCCGAGGTCACCGTAGGCGCGGCGCCCCGGCCGAAGAGATCGGTGGCCAGGCTCGACTCCAAGAGGTCCTCGCCCTCCTCCTCGTCCTCCTCCTCGTCCTCCTCCAGGTCCTCCTCTTCCTCTTCGGCCGCGGCCGCCTGCTGCCGCAGGTACTCCACATACTGGCTGCGCGCCTCGGCCACGTTGTCCTGCGCCTGCTTGAGCAGCTCCTGCTTCTCCTCCTCGGCCGCCGCGGCAATCTCGTCCCAGCGGCGCTCGATCTTCTCCCTGTCCACGTCGGTGGCAATGTAGCTGGCGAAGTAGGTGACCTTCTCCAGCAACCGTGTGGACATGTCCAGCAGCAGGCTGATGGGGCTGGGCACGCCCTTCAAGTACCAGATGTGCACCACGGTGGAGGCCAGCTCGATGTGCCCCATGCGCCGCCGCCGCACCTTGGCCCTGGTCACCTCCACGCCGCAGCGATCGCAGATGATGCCCTTGAACTTGACCTTCTTGTACTTGCCGCAGTGGCATTCCCAGTCGCGCGAGGGGCCGAAGATACGCTCGCAGAACAGCCCGTCGCGCTCCGGCTTGAAGGTGCGGTAGTTGATGGTCTCCGGCTTCTTCACCTCGCCGCGCGACCAGGCGCGAATCTCGCGGGGTGAGGCCAGGCCGATGGCTACTACATCGAAGCTGGTGATGTCGGACAACCTGTCCGCCTCCTTGCGGAGCAACGCTCCGCGCGGAGCTGTGCTCCGCACTTCGTCCCCGTGCTGGGGGCAGACCTATTCGGCGCCCTCTTCGTCAGGATCCCGCAGCTCCACGACCACGCCCTCCGCCGTCTCCACGGTCACCTGAAGCCCCAGGCTCTGTAGCTCCTTGATGAGAATCTTGAACGACTCCGGGATGCCGGGCTCTTGGATATTCTCGCCCTTGACGATGGCCTCGTAGGTCTTGACCCGCCCCAGCACGTCGTCGGACTTGATGGTGAGAATCTCCTGGAGCGTGTAGGCGGCCCCATAGGCCTCCAGCGCCCACACCTCCATCTCCCCGAAGCGCTGTCCGCCGAACTGAGCCTTGCCACCCAACGGCTGCTGTGTGACCAGCGAATACGGCCCGGTGGAGCGAGCGTGGATCTTGTCCTCCACCAGGTGCAGCAGCTTCATGATGTACATATAGCCCACCGTCACCGGCTGGTTGAAGGGCTCGCCCGTGCGGCCATCGTACAGGGCGATCTTGCCCGTCTTCGGCTCGAACTGTACCTTGCCCAGCGCGTTGCGCTCGGCGGCCTGGGCCACTAGCGTGGCCCACTGCTCCGGCCGCTGCGCCCGCTCCCAGGCCTCGGGCTCGACGTCCAGCGTCTCCGCCAGGCCTTCCAGCTCCAGCTTGTCGTGGCCGGCGAGCTGGTTAGTCACCTCGGCCAGCACATCCTCTTCCTCCCCCGTCACCTGCACGAACGGGCCAAAACGGTTCAACTCGCAGTTCGCATAGGCGGCGAGGGCCCGGCGGCGCTGGCGCTGGTAGACCTCCTCGAGCCCCCTCATGATCTCCTCTTCCGGCACTCCCTGGAAGATGGGGCTCTCGTAAGTCCGATTCAGCTCGTGCGCCACGTAGCCCAGGTGCGTCTCCAGAATCTGGCCGATGTTCATGCGCGAGGGCACAGTCAGCGGGTTGAGACACACGTCCACCGGCGTGCCGTCGGGCAGGAAGGGCATGTCCTCCTGGGGGAGGATCTTGGCGATTACGCCCTTGTTGCCGTGGCGGCCGGTGAGCTTGTCGCCCACCATGATCTTGCGCTTCTCCGCCACGTAGACTTGCACGCGCTGGTTGACCCCGGGCAGCAGCTCATCGCCCGGCTCGCGGCGCAGTCGGCCCAGGCACTTCTGGCATTCGAGGCGCTCCGCGGTCTTGCCGTAGTTGTACTCCGCGCCACAGGTCTCGCAGGTGTACTTGTAGCGCGAGAAGATCTTGGTCGCCACCACGATGCCCTTTTCGCCGTGGGGCACGGGCAGGGACACGTCGCGCATCTCCTCCGCCTTCTTGCCGAAGATGGCGATCACCAGCTTCTCCTCGGCGGTCAGCTCCGACTGGCCTTTGGGGGCCACCTTGCCCACCAGGATGTCCTCGGCCCGCACTTCGGCGCCGATGCGCACCACGCCGCTTTCGTCCAGGTCCTTGAGCGCCTCCTCGCCCACGTTGGGGATGTCCCGCGTGATCTCCTCGGGGCCCAGCTTGGTGTCCCGCGCCTCGCACTCGAACTTCTCGATATGAATCGAGGTGAGGATGTCTTCCTTCACCAGACGCTCACTGATCAGGATAGCGTCCTCGTAGTTGTAGCCCTCCCAGGGGATGAAGGCCACCAGCAGGTTGCGGCCCAGAGCCAGTTCGCCCTCATCGGTGCAGGCGCCGTCGGCGATGGGCTGCCCCTTGACCACCCGATCGCCCTTGCGCACCTTGCGCCTCTGGTTCACACAGGTCCCCATGTTGGTGCGCACGAAGTTGTCCAGCCTGTGGCGCTCCTCGCCGTCGCCGCGCGTGCGCAGGGCGATCTCCCGGGCCGTGGCGCTGGTGACCACGCCGTCAGCGCCGGCCAGCACCACGGCGCCCGCATCCTCCGCCGCGCGGCGCTCCATGCCCGACTTCACCAGCGGCTGCTCGGCCACCAGCAGGGGCACCGCCTGCCGCTGCATATTGGACCCCGCCAGGCCGCGCACCGGGTCGTCGTTCTCCAGGAAGGGGATCAGCGCGGTCGCCACCGAGAAGATCTGCTTGGGGGAGACGTCCATGTAGTCAACGTCTTCCACCCTCACGGTGGGGAAAGCCTGCTTGCGCCGCACCGTCACCTGCCTGCGCACGAACCGCCCCTGCTCATCCAGCGACTCGCTGGCTGGCGCGATGCTGCGGTCCTCTTCCTCGCCAGCCGTCAGGTACTCGATCTTGTCGGTCACCCGCCCGTTCTCCACCCGCCGGTAGGGCGTGCGGATGAACCCGTACTCGTCCACCTTGGCGTGCAGGGCCAGGTAGCCGATGAGCCCGACGTTGGGGCCTTCCGGCGTCTCGATGGGGCAAATGCGGCCATAGTGCGAGTGGTGAACGTCTCGCACCTCCAGCTTGGCGCTCTGCTTGCTCAGGCCGCCGGGGCCCAGCGCCGAGAGCCGCCGCTTGTGAGCCAGTTCCGCCAGCGGGTTGATCTGGTCCATGAACTGGCTGAGCTGGCCGCTGCCGAAGAAGCTCTTGATGGCCGCGGTGATGGGCTTGATGCTGATGACCGACTGAGCCGTCAGCTTCTCCGGCTCCAGGCTGGTCATGCGCTCCCGGGCCACGCGCTCCATGCGCAGAAAGCCCACCCGCAGTTGGTTCTGCAACAGCTCACCCACCGCCCGGATGCGCTTGTTTTGCAGATGGTCAATGTCGTCCACGCTGCCCTCGCCCTCACGCAGCCGGATCAGGTACTCCACGATGGCTATGACGTCAGCGCGGGTGAGGGTGTGGATCTCCAGGCTCACGTTCAGCCCCAGCTTCTCGTTCAGCTTGTGCCGGCCGACGCGCGCCACATCATACCGCTTCACGTCGAAGAACAGCGAGTAAACCAGCGACTCGGCCCCCTCCACGGTGGGCGGGTCGCCCGGACGCATCTTGCGGTAGATATCCAGCAGGCCCTCCTCCGCCGTGGTGGTAGGGTCCTGGCTTATGGTGGCCGCTATCTCGCGCGGCACCTCCAGCAGCCGCAGCCGCGTCCGCTTGAGCGCAGCGATGTCCTTGGCCGCCTGCTCCCCGATCCGCTCAAAGGGGCCCACGATGCGTTCCTTGCCCTTGGGGTCAACGATGGGGCCGGTGGACCACAGCCCCGTGAGCTGCCGCGCCGAGGGGCTGGACAGCGTGACCACCTGGCCGAAATGGGTCAGGAGCTCCTCACTGGTCCCCGTGCGCGGCACGCGCGTGCCCACGCCCTCGTCGAAGTGATCCAAGGCGCGCAGCAGCGTGCTGACGGGAAACTTGCGCGTCTGGCCGATCTTCACCGAGATGACGCCGTGCGCGTCAGTGTCGAACTCCACCCAGGCGCCCTCGTTGGGGATGACCTGCGCGGCATACAGAATCTGCCCGCTGAAGTCAATGGTGTCCTTGAAGTAGACCCCCGGCGAGCGCGCTAGCTGGCTGATGACCACCCGCTCCGCGCCGTTGATGAGGAAGGTGCCCTTGCTGGTCATGCAGGGCAGCTCCCCCATGTACACCTCGGACTCCTTGATCTCGCCGGTTTCCTTGTTGACCAAGCGCACCTTGGCCTTGAGCGGCGCGTCATAGGTCAGGTCCCGGTCCCGGCACTCCGCCAGAGAGTACGTGGGCTGGCCGATGTTGTAGTCCAGGAACTCCAGCGACAGGTTCCCGGTGTAGTCCTCGATGGGAGAGAAGTTCTCGAAGAGCTGGCGCAGCCCGTGCTCGCAGAACCACCGATAGGAATCCAGCTGGATGTCAATCAGGTTGGGGACGTCCAGCACCTCGTGGCGGTCCCCTGCTCTGGGGGACCGCATGAGGGTCCGTTCACTAACAGCCATGCAGGGTCGTCCTCCTCGGTGACTTGACGACGGTGCCAGGGGTGGAAGTCATGTACGCGAGATGAGAGCGAACCACCATGGCCCCGGCCGGCAAGCCCCGCAGACGCGCGGCTGCCAACCGGGCAGCGGTCCGGTGCCCAAACCTTTAGTTTACTACGCCTGGGCCGCGATGTCAACCGTCGCAGCGGGCTTTTTCTGTGGCCCAGCCCCTATCCCCGCCCCCCACCACCTCGGGCTGACAGCCGTGGCCAGCTCTGGGGCCCGAAACGCGGCTTCCTCTGGTCATAGACGGGCTACGGGCGTGGGAAGTTCCCCTGAAGTGGTCCCGGCTGTGGTGGTCCGTTGGGGCTGTGAGGCAGCTCACCCAGGTCGGCCCTCGTCGGCTACGACCTCGTTCCCGCCCCGGGCCTTGGCCCGGTACACCGCCTTATCCGCCGCGTGCACCAGCTCGGCCGCCCCCAGGTCACCGGACGAGCCGGCCACGCCGATGCTCATGGTCACCCGCGGGCCCTTCACGCCTCCCTCCAGGATGAAGGGCTCGGAGGCCACCGCATTGAGGATGCGCTCCGCCACGGTCTGCGCGCGCTGGAGGTTGGTCTCGGGCAACACCACGGCGAATTCGTCGCCCCCATACCGGGCGGCAATATCGGCGGCGCGGATGGAGTCAGTGAGCACCTGGGCCACCCGCTTCAGCACCGCGTCTCCCACCATGTGGCCGAAGCTGTCGTTGATGTACTTCAGATCGTCCAGATCGGCCAGCAGGAAGGCCAGGGAGCGACGATAGCGGCGTGAGCGCTCGGCCTCGGCCTCCAGACGTCGCCACAGCTCGCCGTGGTCGTACAGCTTGGTGAGGCTATCGGTCACCGCGGCCTGCCGGGCCTGATCGTACAGCATGGCGTTCTCCACCGCCACCCCTATCTGGCGTCCTACCAGCTCCAGCAGGTACTTGTCCCCTGCGCTGAAGCGGCGGTCGCTGCGGTAGCCCAGGATGAGCACACCCAGCGGCCGCTCCCGCGCTTTCAGCGGCACCACACCTGTGGCGCGCAGGCCCTCGTTGCGTGCGGCCGGCGGGGCCAGGGCCGGGTCTGCGGAGATGTCGTCTACAAACAATGGCTCGCCAGAGGCAATGGCGGCGCCAGTAAGGTCGCGCGAGGTGCTCTCCGCTTCCACCGCACCTCCCGGCACGGAGGCGCCGCGCTGGAAGGTCAGATTCAGCGCGTGCGCCTCGCCCCCCAGCAGGAATACGCCGGCGTAGTCCGTCTCCAGCAGCCTGGCCACCTGGTCCACCGCCGCGCCCAGGCTCTCATGCAGCTCCAGCGACGCGCCCAAGGCCTCGGAGACGGCGTTCAGGGCCAGCAGCTGCCGGTTCTGGCGGCGGAGCTGCTCCGCCGCCCGCCGCCGTTTGGTGATGTCGCGCCCGATCAGCAGACGCCCCGCGAACTCCCCGTACTGGCGCAGGGTGATGCCAACCAGCTCCATGGGCACGGCCCGTTCGGAGCCCTTGACTCGCACATCCACCTCATAGGCCTCGGTGTCTGCATCACCGGCGCGCGCGCGCTGTAGGTCGGCGTCCGCCTGCACGGAGGTGTCTGGTGTCAGCAGGAAGGAGAAATGCTGCCCGATGAGCTCCTCGGCCGAGAAGCCGGTCACCTCGGTCAGTTGGGGGTTGACATAGGCCAGGCAGCCGTCCCCATCAAGAGAGAGGACAATGTCGCTGGCGTTCTCGACCAGGCTCCGGTAGGGCGCGCGCAGAACCGCCAGGCCATTGGCGGCCGCCTGGCTCTCCTCATACAGCCAGCGCAGCCCCTCGTCCATCCGCCGCGAGGCGGCTATGACCAGGGCGCTCAGCTCCGCGGGCCGCTGCCGCAACTCCCGTACGATAGTGCCCAGCACGGCTTCCCGCAGGGCCGCGTAGGCTTCGGCGGCCTCGGCGCCGGTCAGCCCAGCATGCATGGCCGCCTGGCTCAGGGCCTTGTGGGCCTCAGCCACCGTGTGCGGCTCGTCGGCAATGGCACGCAGGGCACGCAGCCAGGCAGCGGCCTCCCGGTCGGCCAGCTCGGCCGGAGGCCCGCCTATCTCCGCCATGCGCGCGCCCCAGGAGTCTATGATGGACTCCGCGTGCTCTCTGATGAATGTCCTTAGATCGGACACGTCCCTCATCCCCGAGGCCGGCGAATATGCAGCCTGATCTGTAGCGCTAGGTAGAGTCTTGTGCATGGCCCCGCTACTGTCCACCAAGCTGCTCATCTACTTCATTTTTTCCATCCCGTGACCGGCCACCGGAAAACATTTGTAGGCCATCTGTAAACCTTTTTCCACGGCATCTTACGGCCGCGACAGGGCACGTTGGAATAGGTGTAGGGCAAGCAGCAACCCCAGCGCGGCGCAGGCCAAGAACACGGCGGCAGCAGCGCACGCCCAGGCCAACAGCACCCCTGTCGGCGCACCCGCCAGCGGCGCCCACACCCAGACCATAACGGTCACCGCCGAAGTCGCAGCGGCCAGGGCCAGAGCTGCGGCGGGCGCGCGCGTGACCACGGCGGCCACGACGCCCAGGACCCCGCTCAGATAGCAGCCTGCCAGCCCCACGAAGGCCAGGCTGACCACGGCCGCGGGCAGGTCAAGCGTGACCGCAGCGCCCGTGGCGAGCGCCACCATCACCGCGAACAGGTCCGGCGCCAACACGGCTGCCAGGATGGCCAAAGCCGTGCGGGCAGTGGCGTGGAACTTGCCGCGCAGGATGTCGTAGGCCGGCACCTGGGTCAGCGCCAGGGCGTCCAGGCGACGAGCGGCGAACTCGGAGGCGACCGAGTGGGCCATACCGACTGCAACCCCCAGGGGACACGCAGCCGCCACACAGACACAGCCGCTGAGGATGACCAAGTGGAGGAGCGCCCCCGCCCGGTACATGGCGAGGGAGAGGCCGACGGCGTTGACCAGCATTACGATGAGGGGTGCGATGGCGGTCGCACGGCGGCGCTGTCGGCGGCTGAGTTCAAGCTGATAGACCGGGTTGTCGGCCAGTCTCATTCGCTGCGGCGGAAGCCGCTGGCGGCCACCACGGCCGCCGCAGCCGGTTTGCCTGCCTCCAGGCAGGCCGCTAAGTTGCGGGGAGGTCGCGGCAAGGAGCCCAACCCTACGCCCGACGGCGGCTCCGCCCGGCCAGGATTGCTTCACAGACTTCGCGTACCGCCCCTGCTCCGCCCTGGCGCTCGGTCACCACGTCGGCAGCCGACCGCACCGCCGGCGGCGCCTGCGGCACGGCCACGCTGACCCCCACGCTGGCGAACGCTGCCAGGTCGTTGACATCATCACCAATGTAGGCCGCCCGCTCGGCCGGGATGCCGCACTCGGCCAAGACCTCCGCCACTGCGGCCGCCTTGTCGCTGACGCCCAGCTTGACCACCTGGACGCCCAGCTTGGCCGCCCGCGCGAGCGTAGCAGCAGCCTCGTCCCCGCTGATCATGGCCGTGCGCACGCCGGCCTCATGCAGCAGGGCAATGCCCATGCCGTCGCGCACGTCGAACCGCTTCAGCGCGACGCCCTCGGGGCCATACAGCAGGCCCCCATCGGTCAGCACGCCGTCCACGTCCATGATGAGGAGGTCAATATCGGGAAGCGAATCCAGTACCCTCACCCGCCAACCCAACTGCGGTCAGACAGCAGCGAACCCTCACTCCACCACTAGGCCCAATAAACGCTGCCTCGCCTGGGCGCAGGCGAGCGCAGCGTCAACTCGGTGCCCCGCTAGCGTCCAAACACTGGCTGCGTGATGTAGTAGTGATAGCGCAGCTCCGCCACCAGCCGAGTGTTGGGGAACCACATGTCGTACATGATGCGCTTCGGGTCCATCGTCTTCACATGGCCGTCCCCGAACAGCACATTCAGCCTCTCGTTGTGCCAGGCCGAGAGCCCGGACTCAATCTGCACCGGATCGCCGACCCAACGGAAGATACTGGCCTGATAGTCGAACCAGGCCGTTTGCGAATCGCACATGAGGATCTGGTAGACCGGATCGCGGATCTCGCCCTCCTGCCGCTCGTTCCAGCACAGGTAGTTGTAGCCGTAGGAGACCCTGGCCGACAGCGTCTCGTGGAAGATCTGGCACACGGGGAAGTTCCTGCTGGGGCAGCGCTGAATGCCCTCGTTGCGGATGTAGGGGTTGATGACCGCGAAGACGCTGCCCGGCCAGTTGGCGCCGGTCCACTGGGCGTAGGCTCCCCCGCACCTGGAGTCGTCCGTCACCATCGAGTAGCCCAAGGGGAGTCCAGGCCCGCCCGGATAGACCTGGTCGTACTCAGCGCAGTACATGAGCACAGCTTCCCCGAGCTGCTTCAGGTTGCTGGAGCACTGCGCCTTGCGCGCGCTCTCTCGGGCCTTGGAGAAGACTGGGAACAAGATGGCAGCAAGAATGGCGATAATGGTGATGACTACCATCAACTCGACAAGCGTGAAGCCAGCCCTGCCTCGAGACACTACGGCCACCTCCGTGTGCTCAGGTTGCTCATCTTATACTATGCAGGTGCGCTAGTGTCAAGGGGTAAGTTGCGCCGGTAGCGGCCGGAACCCGGTCGCCAGGCTGTCGGCCTGGCTTCACAGAAGCCGGCTCGGCAGGCAGGCTGCCCACTGGGGCGCCGGAGGCCGGCGCCGGTATGCCGCGCACTTGACGCCCACAGTGAGGCAGGGCTACAATGCCGCCAGGTTGCCACAGTCCTGGTACCATAACCGGCCGGCATGAGGTGGGTCATGCGCAAGGCAGCGACGCTTTTCGGTTTGGCAGCCGCCAGCTTGGCCCTCGCAGGCCTGCTGAGCTGCTCGCGGCACAGCTCTGGGGACGCCGCCACAGGTCCCGCGGCCCAGCCGGCTGGCCCGGCCATCAAGGTGCGCCCGGCCCAGTTCGCCGGCCCGGGGATGTTCTATCCCGGCGACGCCGCAGAGCTGCGCCGCACGGTTGACGACCTGCTCAAGGGAGCCAAGACGGCCGACCTCAAGGGCGACTTGCTGGCCCTCATGGCCCCTCACGCCGGCTACAAGTACTGCGGCCACGTGGGCGCTTCGGCCTACGCGGCACTCAAGGGCCGGAAGTATGATACGGTCATCATCCTGGGCCCCAGCCACGGGGCTGAGGTCCAAGGGGGCGCGCTGAGCGGCGCCGAGGCCTGGGAGACGCCCCTGGGCCAAGTGCGGTTGGATCGGGACCTCTGCAAGGCCCTCGAGGGCGAGGGCGGGCTGCACGTGGACGACGACGCCCATGCCCACGAGCACTGCATTGAGGTCCAGCTGCCCTTCCTGCAAACCGTGCTGGGCGATTTCGCCCTCGTGCCCATCATTATGTCGGACTTCTCCCAGCAGACCTGCACGGGCATCGCACAAGTCCTGGCGGCCACCATCGAGGCGAACAAAGACAAGCGCGTCCTGCTCGTGGCCAGCTCGGACATGTCGCATTACCCTTCTCACAGCCTGGCAGCCACGGTAGACAAGGAGACGCTGGCCGCCATCCAGACCCTGGACCCGCAGAAGGTGCTGGAGAACGAGGAGCGCGTGCTGCTTCAGTACCCGCGCACCGTGGAATGCGCCCTGTGCGGGCTGGGGCCGGTGGCGACGGTGATGGCCGCGGCCAAGGCCCTCGGAGCCGATAGCGTCACCGTCATCGAGTACCAGAACTCGGGCGACGTGGAGGAGGGCACACGGAACCGGTCCGTGGGCTATGGCGCCGTGGCTCTGTGCCGTACAGGCACCGGCGTGCGTCCGACCGCTCCGGCCAACCCCACGGAGCAGGCCGTGGGCGAGCTCAACCCCACGCAGCAAAGGAAGCTCCTGAAGCTGGCCCGGGACAGCCTCCAGAAGTTCCTGACCACCGGCCACATCCTCGCCATCGAGGGGACCGAGGAGCGGCTGCTACAGCCGCAGGGCTGCTTCGTCACGCTGAAGCGGGAGGGGCAGTTGCGCGGCTGCATCGGCCACTATGGGGCGGACCGCCCTCTGGCTGACAACGTTCAAGAGATGGCGCTGGCGGCCGCCGTGCAGGACCCCCGGTTCCAGCCCGTCGCGCCCGACGAGCTGGACAAGATCAGCATTGAAATCTCGGTGCTTTCGCCGCTGCGCAAGGTGCACAGCCCCGACGAGGTGCAGGTGGGAAAGCACGGCGTGATCGTGCGACAGGGCGACCAGCAAGGCGTGTTCCTGCCCCAAGTGGCCACGGAGATGGGCTGGGATCGCGAGACCTTCCTGACGCGACTGTGCAGCGAGAAGGCCGGGCTGCCCCCGGACGCCTGGAAGCACGGCGCAAGCCTCTGGGTGTTCACCGCACAGGTATTCTCCGAGAAGGAATGACCGGGCCGTGTCGAGACGAGGCAGACAGACCAACGAAGGCCGGCGGCGGCTGCTGTTCAGCCTCGGCGCCGGGGCCCTGGCCCTGGCCGGCTGCGGTCGCAAAGAGCAGTCGGACCCGGGGGCCAGGCTGGCCCAGGCTCCGCCCAGCAGGCCTGCGCCGGCTCCCTCCGGCAAGCCGCGCCTGGCCGTGCTGCGCGACCAGGGCGCAGTGAGCGCCGCCGGCGCGCTGGACCAGCGGCGCGTGGTCGAGATGCTGGCCGAGGGGATGGTAGGTCTGACCGGCGCCGGCACGCCGGCTGAGGCGTGGTCGCGGTACTTCCGAGCGGGGGATGTGGTGGCCATCAAGGTCAACTGCCTGGGCGGGCCGGGCCTGAGCACTCACCCGGAGCTAGTGCAGGCCATCGTCGGCGGCCTGGAGAGCGCGGGAGTGAGACCAGCCGACGTCATCGTCTACGACCGCAGCAGCAACGAGTTGCGCGCATGCGGCTTCGAGGTGCAGACCGACGGCAACGGGCCGCTATGCTACGGCACGGACACGGAGGGCGTGGGGTATGACGCCGAGCCCACGGTGGTCATGTCGGTGGGCTCGTGCTTCAGCCGCATCGTCTCCGAGCTGTGCACCGCCATCGTCAACGTGCCGGTCCTCAAGGATCACGACGGGGCCGGCATGACGGGCGCCCTCAAGAACCACTTCGGCTCCATCCACAACCCCAACAAGCTGCACACGGACCATTGCTGCCCGTACGTGGCGGACCTGAACTGCGCCTCCCTGCTGCGAGACAAGCAGCGGCTGATCGTGTACGACGCCCTGGCGGCCTGCTACGAGGGCGGGCCGGGGTTCAAGCCGGACACGACCGTCGCCTACGGCGGCCTCATGCTGGGCACGGATGCCGTGGCCCTCGACGCACTCGCCATCAAGACGCTGGACGAGCTGCGCCAGGCCAAAGGGCTGCCGGCCTTGGGCACGCTGGAGCGGGCTCCCAGGTACGTGGCCGTGGCAGCCGACGACCAGCACCAGCTAGGCACCGACGACTTGAGCAAGGTGGAGATTGTGCGGCCAGGGGGCGCCGCTTGATCCCCACGGCGGATCGCGATGTCATTCTGAGCGAAGCGAAGAATCTAGGGACAGGCCTGCCGCAAACATGCCTGGGCGCGCTCAGCATGACTGCCTTTGAGGTGAACTGCTAGCCCCCGGATGGTGGTGAGCCCGGGAATGAGCGCCAAGCTGACCAGGCGGGAGATGCTGCGGGAGGTGGCAACCAAGGGCGCCGGGCTGGCCCTTGTGAGCGGGGCGGCCACTTTGTGCGGGCTTTCGGGCGCCACGCCAGCCAAGGCCGCCTCCAAGCTGAGGTTCTACCCCGCCCGCTACTTCGAGAAGCTGAGCGGCAAGCGGGTGAAGTGCACCCTGTGCCCCAGGGAGTGCATCGTGGGCGACCGCGAGCGCGGGTTCTGCGGCGTGCGGGAGAACCGCGACGGGACCTACTACACCCTGGTCTGGGGCGAGTTGGCCGCGCAGCACGTTGACCCCATCGAGAAAAAGCCCTTCTTCCACTTCCTGCCGGGCACGCTGGCCTACTCGGTGGCCACCGCCGGCTGCAACATGGACTGCAAGGACTGCCAGAACTGGGACATCTCCCAGGCCCGCCCCGAGCAGCTCCAGAACGTCGTCCACGAGTCGCCCAAGGAGAGCCCGGCCACCGCCAAGCGCGTGGGCGCCCAGACCATTGCCTACACCTACAGCGAGCCGGTGGTCTACTACGAGTACGTGCTAGAGACGGCGGCCGAGGGTCACAAGCAGGGCGTGCGCTCGGTCATCGTCAGCAACGGCTACATCAACCGCGAGCCCATGATCGCCCTGTGCAAGCACCTTGACGCGGTCAAGATTGATCTCAAGGGCTTCGACGATGAGTTCTTACGCAAGTACTGCGTGGGCACGCTCCAGCCGGTCTTGGACACCATCAAGCTGGTGCACTCGCTGGGGAACTGGATGGAGATCGTGTACCTGGTGGTGCCCACGCTGAACGACAAGCCCGGGCCCATCCGGGAGATGTGTCGCTGGCTGAAGAAGACGGTGGGCACCGACACGCCGCTGCACTTCAGCCGCTTCATCCCGCAGTACCAGCTCAAGAACCTCCCCGCGACCCCCTACAGCACCCTCGAACAGTGCCACCAGATCGCCGTGGAAGAGGGCCTCAACTACGTCTACATCGGCAACGTGCCCGGCAACCCCACGGAGAACACCAAGTGCCCGCACTGCGGGAAGATCGT
>Ga0315282_10005761_pt1 | contig 20991 bp, 22 predicted proteins | sample YL17G07_20_MG_FD_203693 | JGI IMG/M metagenome (GOLD analysis project Ga0315282, IMG submission 203693) | Sediment microbial communities from Yellowstone Lake, YNP, Wyoming, USA - YL17G07_20 | ecosystem: Environmental > Aquatic > Freshwater > Lake > Sediment | place: USA: Wyoming | collected... | reverse complement strand
GTGTTTCAAGCAGAAGTTCAGGGGTTGCTACACGCAATAGTAAAAGCCGTCCATTTCACTGCATAACCTTTGGGAACTCATGTACGACCTGATCGTAATCGGAGCTGGCCCCGCTGGAACATCCGCTACCAGAGCTGCGGCTCAACGTGGATTGAGTACACTCCTGCTGGAAAAGGAGCAGGTGCCAAGAACTAAGCTCTGCGGTGGGGGTGTGACCCCGAAGGTTCTGACCAGGTTGGATTTCGGGCTCCCAAATGAACTCATAGAATGCGAAACACGAGCAACTCGAATCCATGTCGGGGAGAGCGTTCACCACTTCGAATCAAAGCAAGTCCTCGTCTACATGACCTCCCGCGCCAAGTTTGATTCGTTCTTGACCGGAAAGGCTGCTGACGCGGGAGCAGAACTCAGAGACAAAAGCCCAGTTCGCAGGATAGAGGTGACAGGCTCGCATGTCGAGGTGAAAACATCTGTGGGAAGGTTCCGCTCGAGAATTCTCATAGGGGCCGACGGCATGGGCGGTCCGACAGCGAGGGCTGGTGGGTTCTACGACAGTTGGAAATCAGATCAGGTGTCATATGCAGTTGAGAGTGAGGTATATGTTGGGGAAAGATCGGTTCAGGAATTCGTCGGAGAATCAGCATATTTCGATCTGTATTTTGGCGTCTCTCCAGCGGGCTACGGTTGGGTCTTCCCCAAGGACGATCATCTAACGGTGGGAGTGGGATGCAGGCTGAGCCGACTCCATAGTGGGATAGAGCTATTCAGTGATTTCACAAAGCGAGTTCGTGCATGGGAAGGGTTTGAGATTCCGAAGCCTCAGGCCCACTTGATACCCTTGGGAGGAGCAGCCAGAGTCCCTTCAGCCAAGGACAGAATGTTGCTCACGGGAGACTGTGCTGGGTTTGCAGAGCCTCTGCTCGGCGAAGGGATCTACTTTTCCATTTGGGGCGGCCAGATGGCTGCAGAGGTGGCGGCAGAGGCATGTCGCCTGGAGAGATTCGACCGCGCATGTCTCGCAGCCTATGAGCAGCGTTGCAGAACAGCGTTCGGCAAGGATTTTGATGTCGCATACCGCGTGGCACGTATGACCTATCTTGAGCAAGACGGCATGGATCGAGTGGCGCGATTCTTCTTTGAGGAAAGGAAGTTCCAGGAGTGCATGGTCGGCCTGATGGATGGGAGAATTCGCCACAGAGACGCACGGGTGAAGCTGGTGCGGCCGTACTTCAAGTATCGCCTGGCCAGACTCGGCGTACCATTCCACTCCTAGACGAGCCCATATACTGAAAGCTCACGGAAAGCATCTAGAATACGAAGCCAGAATGCAATCGCAGTTCGTCAGTTCCGAATTCTACAGTCGGCAGACTGTCCTGCCTGAACTCGGCGTCGCTGGTCAGGAGAAGGTAAGAAGGTCAGAGGTCACCATCGTCGGCCTAGGTGGATTGGGAAGCGTCTCGGCACTTTTCCTTGCTTTGGGAGGAGTCGGGATCCTGCGTTTGGTGGATCAAGACACCGTTGAACTGAACAATCTTCACAGACAGGTTCTGTACAACTTGGCGGATCTGAGGTATCCCAAGGTTGAAGCTGCCGCACGACATATCGGGGACATAAATCCGGAAACGAAAGTAGAGCCGATGCCTGAGAACCTCAACTCAGAAAACGTTGAGGCATTGCTCGCTGACTCGGACTGCGTGGTTGACGGACTTGACAACATGCAGACACGATACTTGATCAACAGATACTGTGTCGAGAGAAAGATTCCGTTCATTTTCGGGGGGGCTATAGGAATGGAGGGGAACGTGGCTGTCTTCAGGAGTCCCGAAACGCCCTGCCTTGAATGTGTTCTTCCAGGCTTGAACGACGCAGAGCTTCCCACATGCGACACTCGTGGGGTTCTAGGCGCCACCACAGGGATCGTGGGCGCGATTCAGGCCATGGAAACGATAAAGATCCTTGCTGAAATCCAACCGCAGTCAAAAGGCAGGCTGATGATCTTTGACTTCGCACAGTCAGAATTTCGAACAGTGGATCTGAAGATTCGTCCTGATTGCCGGGTCTGCCAAGTGAAGCCCACTGAAGCTGAAGTATACAAAAGCCGACTTGCCTGGCTTTGCGGCTCGAACACAGCAAACGTAAACCCGGAAAATCCTCTCAGACTCAACTTGCAGGAGCTGAGCAAAATCATCGGTGCAAGCTACCAGATTCTTCTGAAGACACCGATGGTTCTTGTCTTCGTTTACAAGGGGCACGAAATAAGCCTGTTTGAGAGAGGCAGAATGCTCATCAAGAACGTGCGTAGTGAAGACGAAGCTCAGGAGATCTTCGGGACGGTTGCTAGAATGATCGGCAGGTGATCACAGAGCTTGACGCTACAGGTTCCCACTATTGTTGGCAGGGAATGGCCCGATGTGAGACTCGTCGGCAAAGCTGTATTTCTGGTCTCTGGTGGCATCGATTCCCCGGTCGCTGCGTGGCTTTTGATTCGGAAGGGAGTGAAGCCAGTCTTTGCGTACTTCGACAATTATCCTCTCTGCGACCAGGCTGCTGAAGGAATTGCGCTAGAGACCATTCGAAAGGTCTGCACCGCAGCAGAGGTTGAGGGAGCCAAGCTATTCATAGTGTCTCATTCTCCTGATCTCCAAGAGATTCTGTCAAAATGCCCGCCGAAGTTTGCTTGCATACTTTCGAGAAGGATCATGTTCAGAGTCGCAGAGCAACTGGCCATTGGAGAGGGTTGTGGAGCAATAGTCACAGGTGATGCGATCGGCCAGAAGGCCAGCCAGACACTGCAAAATATCGTGGCAGCCGATTCTGTGCTGCGACAAGTGCAAGTGCTCAGACCACTAGTGGGCATGAACAAGCTCCAGATCGAGCGTTATGCTAGGAGAATTGGGACATACGATATCTCGATCCGCCCAGGAGTGGCAAGCTGCGGTGTTCCAACCAATAATCCCAGCACTTCAGGGAGGCGTGACCGCTTGAATGAGATCGAGATGGCTTTGGATATTCAGGTCATGGTGAGACGAGCAGTTGAGAATGCCCGACTCGTCAATCTTTGAGATTACGCTCCGAAATCCTTGAGAACGAGACCAATCATCTCTGCTGCCGCTTGTCTTGCAATTGCCTCGGACTTGGCGTTTCTGACCAGCATGCGACCGTCTCCTCTGAGGGTAATCTCCTGACCTCCCTGATTCCTGACAACCACGAAATGTGGCGTCCACATGACGAGTTCATAATTCTGTGGGGGGCGTTCTTTCATTTTCGCGAAGTTGACTCTAATTCTCCTCTTGGGTATTGCTTCGACGGAAAGATGATCGGAGCACAGCTTGAAGTAGATCTGTTCCGCCGGATCATTTGCCATCTTGCATACCTCTTGGCATTGAGGGAATGAGCGAGACACTTTGGTCCCGCCAACACGTCTTCGCGCGATCAGGCCATGTTGACGTTGAACTCTGCGGTGACCTCATGTGCAGGTTTATTAGAGCTTCCGGCGTGAACGCTTTGATGCCGGGGAAAACGCCGGGGTTGGTCTTGGGAATTAATCCTTGGACCACCGAAGGCCGAACGGTTCAGGCGGCGGGCTGCAGAAGCCTAGCTTTGCCGCAACCCGCAGTATAGGTGAAAACATTCGCTGATGTGGGTTCGATTCCCATCCCCGGCTCCAAAAGCTTCTTTCGGTTCCCATTCGTCCTGAACACGAATGTCAATTAGAACATCCACCGGCGAGCCAAATTATTAGGACGCGCGTAGTAAGGGCAGATCGCCTATTCGCTGTAAGGTGAGCCACACCTCCCCTGCAACTGCATGCCAGTTGCACGGGAATGACCGTCAGTTGGACTACGGTGAGCGTCACGGGGGGTGGGGCTGACCGTCAGCTACCCTCACTTTCACCGTTAAGTGGCTGACACCCTCTCATGCGACAAAGTGCCACCACCCTTGATGGTGTGGTGTCAAACCACCCAATTGCACTACTTCGAGGCTACGGGTGTGTCACACGTGGGTGTGCTCACTCTGTCACGCGTGACATCTCCATTCTACTGAGAGACTAGACTATGTCTGCACGAGAGTTCACAGAAAAATTGGCCAAAACGGTTGATGAGATCGGTCGCCTGACATCAGAATTGGATCACGTGAAGGCATCGAAGATGGAAGCCCTATCACAAGGCAAGAGCACAGATGAAGTGGAGGCGCTGAATGTTCAACTTCGAATCCGCGTTGCTGAATGATTAAATTGTCCGCAAATGTTTTACGCATGACTGACAGTGACAGCCGCATGAAACCTGACGATTCGCAGCTTCTCCTCCTCAAGATTGAAGACAAGAAGAAGTATGAAGATACGATCACCTACATCTACGCGGGAAGCGACGCCGCGGCAGTGCACAAGCCCATAACCGTGTACAAGGAGAAGAATGCAAGCGCCTACCTCGTAGCTGGGCGATATGCTGGCGTCAGCGAAACCCACCTCAAGTACAAGCCTCTGAGCGAAGAAGAGCGAAAGCTCGTGGTCGAGAAACTCGGGGCAGGCAAGATCGTGAGATTTCTTTCTAACGAACCGCCACCAGTTGCATGACTACTGAGATTTCTACGATCCTTATCATATGCCAGACCGCAAACAATCGATCTTGAAGCCCAGACTTGAGACTACTCTGCGTCCTTCAAGCAGTGGTATCACTCGTCTTTTCTTCTTCAGCCTGCCGGTTGATTCGAATTGCTCTCTAGGAAGTCCCGCCCATCACGGTTGGCGTTATGCGCTTCTCGAAAAACGCGCATTATCGAGATGTGACTGGAATCGTCAGCTCCGAGAGCTGATGAGAGTTGCCAGTGCAAGCACGATCCCTACAAGCAATAGAGTGATTCCAACGATCGCCCAAGCCAGCCAATTCGGCATAAGGATGGAGAACCATTTCACAGCCCCGACTGCAAGAAAAGCCACCCCTAGAACGCCGATGATGACTCCCGCCAAGGCCATTGCGACCATACGGAGCGCTCTTTTGACAAATCGCTCGGCACTCTTGACCAAGCCGCCTAAGGTCCGACGTAGCACCAGCATGATTAGTCTCTCAATAAAGGTGGGTTTCTCATGCTCTGACAATGTGATTCGCCTAGTCGCTTGCTTTTGATAGCGCTATCCCGACTGCCATTCCCGCGACAAACGCTATGCCCAGAGCCAGTAGCGGCCGCTCGGCAACCTCCTTGGTTGCTTTCTGTGAGATTACGTTCATCTGAGCTTTGAGTTCATCCAAACGTTTGTCCACGTCTTTTCGAAGATCCTTCACATACTCTTCGATGTCTCGCACTTCCTTCGTTTCTTTGTTCTTCGACAAGAATCCTACCCGAGGGTAGTTTGACTGCTTACGAATAAAAGACTACTCTTGGCGTTTCATCTAACAATGCATTTTTGCTATATGAGTCGGATGGAATATGGCATGAAAGGAATCCAAGGGAGGGGAAAGACCTGTCGTTACCTCTTACGGCGCGACCGAAGGGAAACGCCGAGAAGTAAGCCGAAGGTGAACACAAGCCCCGTAACTAGGAGTGGATTCTCTCTGATCATTTGGCGTAGTTCTGCGACGCTAACCTGGCCTTTAGGTGCGCGCATGTCCATTATTTCTTCAAGCTCTTCGTCAGAGAAGCTCTCACTATCTTCCTTAGTTTCGGGCATTGTTCTCGACTCCGATATCGATCACACTATCAAATATGTATTTGTGCTAACCCAAGTGAATGGACCTTGGTCCGGATGGAGGTTAACCATATTTCGCAGAGCATGTCGTGTGAATGAATCAGTACACGCCGACTGTGGACTGCGAATAGGGGAGAAAAAACGTCGTTCTACTCTACCTGAGCTTCGTCTGAAGTACCCTGTCTTCAGCTCAGAGCAATTTTCGGGCGCGGTCTGCGATTGCCTCAGCCATTTCGGAGAGGCGCGTGGTTCCCCCCAAGTCGTACGTTACCTTCTTTCCTTCCGCGATCACAATTTCTGCCGCTTTGAATATGGCCTCCGACTTTCTCTTCTCACCCAGATAGTCCAACATCCAAGCTCCTGCAAGAATTGTGGCCGCTGGGTTGACCTTGTCCTGTCCCTTGTACCGCGGAGCGCTCCCATGGGCAGGCTCAAACATTGCGTAGTCATCTCCGAAGTTAGCAGAATATATGCATCCGATGCTGGCGACAAGAGCAGCAGCCTCTTCAGAGATAATGTCCATGAAGAGATTTGTTCCAAACACGACGCTCTGATTGAAACGCTGGGGATTCTTGATTAGCTGCTGCGAGAAATTATCGATAAAGTACTCCTCGAGAGTGATTTCTGGATAGTTCTTGTGAACGCTGTTCGCGGCCTCCATGAAGAGGCCATCGGTCTCCTTCAGTATGTTCTGCTTAGTAATAACGAAAGCATGCTTCCACCCGCGGCGTTTGGCTTCCTCGAAAGCTGCCTTGGCCAGTTTCTCACTCGGCTCGCGGGTTATCTTGCGAAATGCAATTGCAACATCTTTCGATAGGCGATGTTCAAGTCCCGAGTAAAGGCCTTCGGTTGCTTCGCGCACGCAAACCAGATCCACGTCGCCCAGCGGACGTTTAGTTCCCTCAAACGTGCGTATCGGGCGAACATTCGCGTACAAATGCTTGCCTTGACGAATCGTCACAGCCACACTACGAGGTGTACCCGGACCTGTTGGCGTGGTCGTGGGCCCCTTCAAACAAGCATCGGCTGTTTCAATCGATTTCCAACTCTCAGGCGGTATCAGGGTTGTTCCTCCGTGAGATTGCCACCATTCAAAACCACCCTCGCAATTCACAAAGTTGACCGATGTGCCCACAGCCTCTAAGACCTTCAAGGTCGCATTGATCAGTTCGGGACCGATCCCATCTCCCTTAATCAGTGCCACGGTCCGCGTCAAGACGCATCGCCACGCATCGAGATTCGAGCATAGTTAAGAATTGCTTCCTCCGTCCCAAATTCGAGTGACAAGGGATCTATCGCTAATTCAATCGGCTCAGGTCGTGTGGCGGGCGGGGAGGGATTTGAACCCCCGATGGTTCCGTTCCGCTACGCTTCACTGCACCACTGCCTTCGGCAGCCGTCGGCTCCGGAGGCCCATTACTGGATGTCATTGAACTCGTAGAATACTACGTCGTTAACTGATATTAGATTAGTAGATGAGTGAAAATAATCAACGTTGGTTTGAATGAGCCAATACGTATCTGGACTTTAGTGCCCAGCGTGGAGCACAACTTCAAATTCGAACTGATGGTTGTGGGAGTAGTGATGAAACATTTCAGCCAGAGTATCACACATTGTTCTTTCGTTGACCAACACGCTTGGGCAACACTTGCATTTCCATCGGCCTTCCGATTCAGTCGCCATTACAAGTAGCAGCTCTCTGCATCTTCTCTCGCTATCGCTTAGGTCACTTCTGGTCAAAGTCTCTGACGCCTTCACTCAATTATGTGTCTTTTGCGGCATCAATGAGATACCGTAGAGATTCTTGACCAAGACCCGACCTTTGTCAGTGAACACGTATTGATTCTTCTCCGTAGCTTCTATGAAGCCCTTAGCCGCCAGATTGGTGACAGCCCATCGAGCGGTTTTCTCCCAGCGAGTTCCACCGGATTTCAGCTTTGCCATATCGGCTTCGGAGAATTTGTCATGGAATGCATACCAAATGAATTCAATGATTTGCTTCCCTGTCATGGGTCGCTTTTCGTGAGTGAGACCCTGAAGAATCATCGACTCGTAGTCTTTTTGTTTGAGGTGCGGTCCTTTGATTCTCTCCCGCACAGTCGTAACAGTCTGTCGTGTATCTCTGGGGGCTCCTGTCAATAGTTGGTTAAGGTTCTCTCGATAATTCCTGAGTGCTTCATAACTTGTTGTGCCTTCCTTGCCAATTTGTAAGCGCAAGTATCCGGTAGTATGAGCTGCCATTTTGGAGAACAACTTAGAGGGGATGAGCCAGTAAGTTTGAGGAGTGCTACACATTATGTAGAAGCTGTCTCTAGGCTGGAACTTACTGTCCCTAACTTGGAATAGCCCACGGTCTTGACTGTATTTGACTTGGATTTCCTTGTAATTTCCTTTCCCTACGTCAACTAGGCAATCAATTCCTGTGTCAACCACGGGCGTGTAGACCGAGTAACCGAATTGTAGCAGGGCGCCTAGACCTTTGAGTTCTCCGAGTTTCCCCTTGACTCCGGATATTAGTTCCTCCGTGTCCTCTGACATAGAGCTTCATTGACTATTACTCCATTAGAGAATTATCATTTGCCGTAAGACAAGAACCTAGTACTGGGAATAGCTAGAGCGTTGTTAAGTTACATTTTCGTACATTACCCTGCAGTTTCTGTGACCGGCAATCCTTGAACGAGTCTGAAGCGACGGGGACGAAATCCACCTCGAACAAGAAAGTAGGTGCAGAAGTTGCCAAGAACCATTATGTCAACGACGACCGTTACAATAAACCACCAGTCTTCGGCCCTGTTTATCATGGAAGAGTAGGCCAAACCGAGAATCCCGACGAATATCTGCAATGTGAACAATGCAATTGCAGCGAAGAAAAGATTGAGAAAACTGGTCTCTTGCCAAAGAAGGGTGTCCCTTTGGCTTTGGCGTAAGATAATCCTGTCTCTTAAGAACTCCAATATGCGAGGAGGAACATTCCCCGATGGAATTTTCAATTCTAAGTTTCTAAGGTCTCTTTCTAGCTGGTCTAATCCTCTGTCCATTTCATGAACGGCAGAACGATTGGAGCTCAATGTGAAGATACCAACTAGCCCCACGAGTCCTATTAGTACCCCGCCGAGGTCTACGAAAGCTCTGAACACTTGAGACATTACACTGGGTTCTGGAGGGGCCCAATATTGCACGACAACCGATGTTGTAACTAAATCCAGAACCAGTATGAATGCCCATACTCTATTCCATGGAACGGCAAGAAAACTTCGAATCTTGTGCAATCTGCTCCATCTGAGATACAAGTTCAGTAGCGGCTACTTGGCGGCTGGTAATTTATCGTTAGCTGTGCATGGCTCTTCCGTCTCTTTGAAGGCGACCAGCACTTCCTGATTTTCGCAGATGTCTGAGGGGGATTGCCTCGCCCCACATCGACTATTGTTAGTCCCAGATAGAACCTTACCTTATGAAATGTCCGAGATGTGGTAATGACGTTTTCCTGTGGAGTTCATCGTCTCAGTGGCGAAGAGATGGATGGGCAATAACTGAGCGATTCCACTGCAATTGCTGTAAGGTATTCATTGACTGTGAGGAAGACCGGATTAGGGTTGTTCGATATGGTAAATAGAGATTCGAAACACGCTCGGAGAGCCCACTTCGGTTCTCTGCACATCAGTTGCACTAATTGTATAAGGGCCGTACGCCTTACGTGAGATGTGGGTTGCCCGCTACTAGAGTGTCGAGACATGTCACCCTTACCGATAAGGGTGGTTCTCCTTGTGTTTTTCTTAGCTCTCGCAATGATACCAGTGAGAGTTGAAGCTCAGCAATGCATTCCGTTGATTGGTCAGAAGTGGCCGAAAGACTACGTAGGAGTCTACGTCGCTGGTGGAGTGGGAGATGCTCAGAGGAAGCAGGTACTATTTGCGCTGAACGTATGGTACTCTGCCCAAAAGTGGTTCGTAGATAGCTTCGAAGGTGCGGTCGGTACTCCCTATCTGCTCTATCTAGCAGACCAGCCCGCCGATAACACAATTACGGTATCATTCTTCATTGGCCAGAACGAACAGTTTGCAGGGCGAACACTCAATTTCTACTATGTGGCCGGCAGCAACACATACGTGAAGGTTGATGTTCAAATCAATCTCCCCGCGGATAGAGCCACAAATCCAGACGACTTAATGGTTGAGTCGATAATTGTGCATGAACTGGGGCATGCTCTTGGTCTTGGCCATTCAACCATTTCGAGTGATGTCATGTACCCGATTGACAATTATCCACAGAACTACGGCCTTCCGTCAACTCTTGATTTGAATGCCGTTTACGAACTGAAGAAATCTGGCAATCCCGCAAACTTAGGTGGCTCTGTCTGTCTCTCCCCCGCCATTCCCTACGGGCAGCCACCTTGGGTTCAGAAGAACTCCGCTGGAAACTTTGTCATATCATTTCCAGTAGGAGGATTCGAGTCTGGCCTCACCTATGGAGCTGAGTCTACTTCAGAAGTCAATCGGGGCGGCAAGGCTAGCTTTATTGTCAATATGATATGCACCGGGAGAATTCCTGTTAAACTTGTATCAGCATCGGCTCAGCCAGATTTTGGGCAGAGTATACCCCCAGAAGAATCACTCCCAATTGTATTGGAACTGGGAGACGTTCATCAACTGTCTTTTGAGTTTGCAGTCCCTGACAGCGCAAGCCTCGGGACACACACAGTGAATTATCGATTCGGCTTCACTGTTCTTACGACGTCAGGTTGGGCTACAGATGTACAATATCAGCCGTTTTCATCAAGCTTTCAGGTAATCGAACCTCTACTGTTTACCCAGACTACGCCTGCCCCTACTGCTAATTACCCCGTGACAATTGAAAATCAGTCACCTAACAATGCGCCACCATATCCTCTACTTGCTCTAGCAGCGTTAGTTGCAATCATCATTGTTGCACTATTAGCAATGCACCATTTCACGAATGAGAATCGAAGAGTAGCTCACCGGAAGGACGGTCAATCGCAAGCCAAGAAGAGCGATATTTTCTGCATTAGATGTGGCACCAGACTTACCGCCGATTCAGATTTCTGTCACAAATGCGGTGTGGCACAGAGGTAGATGTGGATTGACAATACCCAAGCGGAAGGATTTGTCATGAACATGCGGTCGATTCTGTTTTCAATTGCTCTGACTCTGTTCGGTCTCATGGTAATCTTTGGAACAATGTTCTATGCGGTCACTGGTGGATTTACAAGGCCAATTCAGTGGTACACAACCACGACATATACTGTTGGAATCGGTCAGGGGCTTGTCGTTGTTGCCGGCCCCTCTACATCAACAATTACGTCCAAGAGTCTTCCGGGAGTCACCTTCATCATCACCGATGTGATTTTCGTTCCAACTGTAAGCTCGTCGCTGAGCTTTTTCTACGTCCTTGGAATAGTGTTCATCGGCATCGCTTTGGTACTTCCTATCTACTTGGCAAGTGCCAGAGCCGGCAAAGTGAAGCGGATTCAGAAATCTGGACTTCAGTCATCCTACTGTATTAATTGTGGTTCGAGGCTGCTGCCAGAAGCGCAGTTCTGCAACAAGTGCGGAGCCAAACAGTAGTAAGTTCGTTGAAGGCGGTCTGGTCGGAGAGTCATCTTGAGCGGTACTGAATTTGAGCTATTTATCTACAGAGCCATTAGACGACGATTCCCACAATATGAAGGCTGGGAAATCCTCGAACAGCCCACGCTAGACAGCGGAGCAAGACCAGATTTCGTCGTAAGGGGAAACAGTCGGACTGCCGTAATCGATGCCAAAGACAAAGAAAATTTGGAGCCAAGCGATATTGATAGGATAATTGAGTATGCCAATGAATTACATGCCCATTGGGTTATCATCTACATTGCTAATGACACCTATGTGTCAGATGCAGTCCAACAATATGCAGACCGGGAACGTGTCGAGGTGGCGAGAACACAGTGGCGTGCTCGACAGACCTAAGACTCAGCGAGGAACCAGCACGCTCACTGACATCGAATTTCTGCCAGTGGCAATCTATCCTGTGAATAACCGTTATCCTGCTTCTGCAACAGAGTGCTTCCAAGCTCTCCCGCCTATTGCGAGTAATGTGTTAAGCCAGTCTCGTCTAGAAGAAATTACATTCAGACATCAACTAGAGGCCATGTAAGCTCAACGAAAGAAAAACAGCTTGCAATAGAATTAGGTAAGAGTAAGAAAGATTTCCAACGCACCTAGTTGTGACACTGTATTATTGACTTGGGTTGACGGTCGAGAGTATGTTACTTGCGTCCATGTCGTTTGATGGTCTTATGTGATTGACATATTCTGCAAATGAGATAAGTTGACTTCTTAGTTCTCGGAGCCACAAACTTGTGATTGCCTCTTCCACAGTTCATTTCCTTGCGATATCTTCCCCAGTTCTGTGCCAATGCAGGTCATCATTGAACTAATCGACTAATACTCACTTAGTGCTTCGTCAGCTTGATTTTCTCTTGGACTGCTCTAGCAAGAAGTAAAGAATGTGTTCTGTCTCCACCAAAACAAAGAGAGCCATCGATTGGTCTGGGGAAGTGTGCTCCTCTGCCGATTGCGCGCTATAAATGGCATCAACCAAGTCTGCGGCTGATTCCACTAACTCAGTCTTATGCCTTGAGCCTAGAATTCGCCTTACTCTTTCCTTTCTGTCAAGTGCTTCTCCGCCGATAAGTTCCTTTGTCACCTGATTGAGCAGCTCTCTACAGGAACTTACCACATGTCTGTATCTGTCAGGATTGTCGGAGTAGTATGCTTCCCAAGCACCATTGAGCATAGCTGGGAAATCCTCGCCTATCTGAGCGAGAGATGCTTCTAGCGCCGTTCGGAGTTCCTTCTCGGCCTCAGGTCGAGTTGTCGTGGGTTCAACACGCTTTTCCGCTTCGTTCCAGTCCATACCCAGAGGCTGTAGATGGTTGTGAAATGCATCCGGGTTGTCGGGGAAATATCCAAGCCGTAACATCTGTGTCAGGAATTCGGCTAGTTTGCCCGAGCATTCTAGATAGTCTAGAATGGCCGCAATACCGAAAGGATTGCGAGCATTGTGTCGTGATAGCAGACTTAGAGTGACATCTCGTTCGATTCCCACGTAAAGAAGTGAATCCCGAACTTCAGTGGAATCTAGTCTGAGCCACCCACCATCCCTTCCCAATACGACTGCCATTCTAGTTATTCGAAGGTCTTCGGTTCTAGGTTCGGGAGCCCTACCCCTGAATTTTGCTTTCGGCATCATGATTCACCCCTCGAATCGAAATAGCCTAAGGCCATCATTCACTTAGCAGATTGCGACCAACGTCAATCCAAGGTTAGTATGAGCAGTTAAGACTTGGCGAACGAAAGGTGGGTACGTAGTCGTGTTCAATCGAACAGCATAGTTTTGACTAACCGAAAACCTCCGTGTCTAACCCCTGGTATTCCACTTCTACGGCTTGAAATTAGCTTGTAATTAGCCTGCAATCATCATGTAACAAAGGCCTGCAACCCCTTGAAATCAGCTGATTTTGGCCTAGAAAGGCAGAAACGAGCTGTTTTGAGGCTCCAGACGCCCCAAACCCAAAATCAGGCGCTGGCAAACACCCCTAACACCATCCACTGGTACCCATAACCACCATACAATTACATCCAATTACAGCCCATAATTAGCCAATAATTAGAGTACTTTAGTACCAATTCCTTGTTTTCTGCCCAGCCAGCCTACTTTGACCTCTCGATGAATGCCAACACCAGACTTGTCGGGCTCCACCTACCTGCCCTTGGGAGGCTCAAACCCTTTCTTGGATAGGTACCCCTGCCGCTTCTCCATGACAGTCTGACCGAACTTTCTCTTACGTGGAGGAAGAGGCTTGGCCCTAGTGGCCTCGGTACGGATTACCTGTCTAGTGCCTTGTTTCGGGACTAACGCTTCTACGAAGGGTTCTAGCAGGGAGGTTAGCCGCCGCTTTACTTTTGGAGGAGTCTTTCTGTTGGGCATTGGTTGGTAGCCGAGTTCAAGTACATTCAGCTTGAGCCGGCTGATTCGCCACATTATTTGGTCATATGGGCTTAAAGACGGTGGACGCCTCCAGCTCATCTCAATTGGCTTGTCCTGCTTTGCCTCACCTGTGAAAACGAAGTTCGGCATCAACAACACCTTTACAGCCCTCGGAAATAGATTCTGGAAGCCTGCATACCGTTCCCAGTCAACGTTGAAACCCAGAACGTTAGCTGCGTCGTTTGGAGGTGCCTTGCCTGCCCAGATGAACCTGCTCATTACGTCGTCGTCGAATAACTTCACGCTCTTGGGATAACCCCATCGAAAGTCTAGATTGTTATTCTTACACTCGATAGCCAGTATGGCCTGCTAACATCAATCTTTGTATTCCCCATCATTTTCTCTTCCTGAACAGTTTGTAGCCTTCTGCGTCTGTAACGTAATCAAATCCGTCCTCCACGAGACCCTTAGCTTCGTCGATTGTCCTTGCTACCTTGCCCAAGCGCCGTAGAAGTGGATGGTTCCATGGTTGCGTTGTGACTATGAAATTCAATTCAGCGGGAAGCGCTAGAAAGCTGACAAGAGTCTCCGTAATCCTAAATACTCAGCTCTCTCCGATTCTGGTATCTCACGTGCCTGCTGAACCAGAGAAGGCTTGATGAATCTTCTATTCTTAATCAGCAAACCTACGATTCGGTCGCTTGCCGTGAATCCATGATGGATGTTGACGTTCTTGAGGTACCCTTCGAAAAGAGCGTTCGCCTTCTTAGCATCATATGGGCCTAGCTCTTCAAGCAGTTCGCTTCTCTCATTAGCCTCCGGAAAACCGTTGCTATCATTGAAACAACTTATGAAAGACCATTGGAGCTTTTCTCTTAGCTTCTTATCATCCTTGACTTGTGTCAAGATGTCGGGTAATTTCTTCTCTAGCGACCTCGGACTAATCTTCTGGTATGGATAGCTTTCAAGAAAGCCATGAGGTTTGGTTGTGCCCACTCTTAGGGGTATGATTAGCTTCCCCTGAGCTACCGCAATGCCAGTTTCTTGGTCAGTCCATTCCGATTTTCTGAAGTTCTTTGTTAACAGTGGAAGGAAAACTTCGGATTCTCTCACGCTCTTGATAATTGTTTTCCGCCAACCTTCACGACTTGCTTTGATGTCAGAAGGTGCAACGAAGACAGAAATGCCGCTTAGATGTTCGAGCTGTTTCTTAAGTCGATTCGCTGTTCTTCTATCCTTAGTCGAATAACTCAAGAAAGCTTGAAGACGTTCCGCCATAGAACTTCATTGACTATTACTCGATTACAGAATTATCGTTTGCCATAATCAGGGAGAGTAGTGGAGATGGCCCGTCTTTCAACTGATGGTCACGCTTGCACTTGTCACATCTGAAGTCGAACTCGTGCACCTGTCCTGACTCTGAATTGTATGCTGTGGGCTTCCAAAGCTAGCGGCCCCTTGCAACTGGGGCAGTTGTCGAAATTAGTCTCGAACAACATTTTATTGGAGCCTCGACAGCGCTTGAAGCTTCAAAGGAGCGATTTTGCCATCTAGCTGAAGCTCAAACCAACGGTTGCAGGAACCGCAGCGAAAAAGGATGAAGCCGTCTTGGCCCCAAAGTTTCGACCCACATTCTGGGCAATCCAACATGAATCACAATTCTTGCCGTTGAGGATACAATCAATTAAGCAAACAGGCGCATGATGGGTGATGGCTGAGACTTCAAGCAAAGTGAAGTCAGAGGCTTGGGAGAGAACAGTGAAACTCAAATGTCATGTTGTCATGCTTGAGTGTGTAGGATTTTCTCAAGAGCGAGCAGTTGCTTCCATGTTAGGGCTCGTCTGCCACGCAGAACTTGTTCCCGTAGGCTGTCCACAAAATCATTCTTCAGGTGAATCTTGCGCATTAATTCAGCATCTGAGATTCGCAGGTCAGCGTTGACTAGCACTCTCAACTGCTTAAGTGATGGCCTCCCCCCTGATTTGACAAAGGCCTTTGACGTTCTGAGAACCTTCTTCTCGAAGGTGTTTAGGTGACCGGCGTTCTCTTCCATCCGTTTGAGGAATTTTCTGACATCGCCAACGTAAAGCAAGGCTGAGTTTAGCCGCTTGACCTTGAGATAATACGCTCTTTTCATGACATCATAGGATGCCTTCGCCGGGGCAGTGCCTGCAGCGACTTGACGATTCCAAGCTCCTACGACCATTCCTGCGGCGAGCAAAGCATCACGGTTCTGTAAGGGGGCTTCCTTTAACGACCTGTATCTCTTGGCGCATGTTGAGCCAAGAACTACTTGTTTCTTCTTAACGTTCTCGAAGATGTAGTTGCTAGTGATTGTCATTCCGCAAAGACAGTTGGTAAATCGGCCCACATCGTACTGCACGAAGGCGTAATCTTCGCTAATCAATTCCTTGTGCATCTGGATGAATCTGCGTCGCTGGTATGGTATTTCCTCGCTCGTAGCCAGCACGCACGCTGGACTTGACGTATGTTGCCCAGCTAAATCGCTTATGCTAGGGCCTTAGCTGGCTGTAGTTTCAACGAACTCTGAGGGTAGTTGAGCAGATTACTCTACGCCCTATCTAGTGTGTTTTCTTTAGGCGACCCTGTGATTCAGGTTGAGATGCCCCCGCTGCAAATCCAGCTATGCCGTAGAATGCTACGAGCAAACGTGGACGAAGGATGGTGATGTCTGGAGGGCAACGTTGTGGTGTGAGACTTGTGGAAATGATTTCAATAGTCAGGCCGAGTTACATGGCAACCCTTCTCAAGAAACCAACGCCAGAACAGCACCTATCTAATGGATACCTGCTCTAACATCACATGATGCCGAGGGCTAGAGAGCGCATAATCGAATGTGCGAATTGCGGTCTTCTTGGCCTTGACAGTGAGTGGGGCGACCGACGGAAAGCAAATGCTACCTATGAGTGTCCGAGATGCGGGTCGCAATGTTACCGTGACATTGGTTGGTGGTAGCACACGCAGGTCCTACCGTGACTTAATGACGTGTGCATTTATCTCTGAAGGACTTCCAAGCAAACCTTTGTCTCTTAGAATCTGCGTACATTCTGTTCCGCTTTCGTATTCCAATAGTTGAGTCCCATGAGAGAATATGAGGAACAGCAACTCGACTACAAAGGTTCGTGGTGGCTTCCTGATAATTCTGAGGAAAAGATAGTCGGTAATCTGCGATTCAATCCAGAAGAAGGAGGCGAGTTGAGCTTGGTTGGTGATTTCGGAAAAGCAGCCCTTGGAGATAGATTGATGAAACGTTTTGACATTATTTTGGGCGTTTGCGAAGGCAAAGAAATTACTTTGCTGGGCTGTTCAGAAGAAACCCGAAACTTCTATCTGACATCGGAAGCACAGTCCTCACAGTCCTCATATCGGGTCGAACAGATTCTTGTCGGTCAGCATTTCAAGGAAAGGAAAGGCATCAAATTTGGGCGGATGGTTGTTGAGTATTCCCATCTCAATGAATGGGCCGGCGTGTCCGGAATCAAGGTAGAAGCTCCCGCAAATGTCGATGATGAGTGGATAATCAGGTACAAGCGGCCTCCAAGAATCGAATGGACTAAGGTGGGGGACTATAACTTCTCCATAGATTTCGGTGTAAGTTTTCCGAGCTTCGCCGCTGTTCAATCGGAGGCCAAGTTCGAACAGAGCTCCGGCGTTGTAATCAGGAACACAACGAAACAGCATTTGGACGAGTATTGGAAATTCGCCCGCAGCATCCAAGATTTGCTCAGCCTTGGTGTAGATGTACCTGTCCACATCGTCTCCTTGAAGGGCCGCATAGATGACGATTCACCTTCGCAAAATCTGGTGAGAGTATACTTCGGCCAAGCAGGTTTTCCGAAATCAATTGGTTATGTTCACCCCGGACTTATGACGTTTAGGCTGGCCGACATGCCAGTTCCGTCGTCTGGTTCCAATGACTATCTTAAGAACTGGCTTGAAAAGAACGAGCGGCTGCAACCAATTCTGGCGTTGTATTCGACAACGGTTTACGGAGTTCCAACCTATCTTGAAAACGAATTCCTGAATATGGTTCAAGCATTGGAATCTTACCATAGAAGGTTTGCTAGTAACTACGAACTGAGAACCGAGGAGCACCAAAAGCGTATAGAAGAGATAGTTGGGGCAGTGAAGGAAGACTATCGGGATTGGCTTCGTAATCAGCTGCAATTCAGTAACGAGCTATCGCTACGAAAAAGGTTGCGTGATATAGTTGACAGGTATGCCTCTGCTATTGAGAGGACTATTGGCAATAAGGAAGAATTCGTTGAGACTGTTATATCGGCAAGAAATTACCAGACTCATTACGACGAAAAACTCAAGAGTAGGGCAGCTTCCGGCCAAAACCTCTTCAGAATCACACAAGTCCTTAAGTTGCTCTTGGAAATGTGTCTGGTTGAGGAATTGGGATTCGACCGAGGCCAAGTCAATGTAATGTTTGGACGGAAAGCAAGCCGTATTGCCACAATACCCCTATCCTAGCAAAGACCATTCTACGAGAGCCTTAGCTTCCTCAACGGTCTTGGCGACCTTACACACGTAATCGTCTGACTCGAATTTAACGAGTCTAACGTACCTCATGGTATTCAGGATTGACCTATGGCCGAGAATCTGTTGAACCCAAACTAGGTCTTTGGTCTTATGATACTCGTATGTTCCTTTGTAATGGCGTAGAGTCCTGAAGCTGATTTGGTTAATGCGGGGATTAGCCAACTTGAGGCTGAGAGCCTTCCTCTGCTTCTGGAATGTTCTTGTAAAACTCTTCAGCCCTGCCCCGTAGTATCTGTCCTCTACCTCATCATGAAAAATGAACTTGGAAGTCTTGGGTAACAGGCTTACTCTTGCTATGAGGTTGTCGGATATTCTCAGTTGTCGGCTGCGGCTTCCTTTCTCAGGCTTGATTATGATTGACCTATTCGCCATGTCTAGGTGTTGCCATTCAGCGTTCCACGCTTCACCGGGCCTAGAGCCTGTCTCTTTCAGCATTAGGCAGAACGTTCCAATTCGACCGCTGCGCAGTCCCGTAACTAGGGCGTCAACTTGCTCTTCTCTCGGTACGAATGGGAGCAGGTCAAGCTTCTCGTACTTCGGTCTCTCCCACTTAATGCCCTGAAACTTGTAGAACCTGTCAACTTCCTCAGTAATCCTCTGCTTTCCTCCTTCAGTCCAAGAACAGTTGGCTAGGAATCGCTTGACGGATTCAGGGTCGGTGATGTTGCATCTACGGTCTAGTCGCTTTAGGCTGCGGACAGCAAAGTAGCAGGTTGACTCCCTGTACCCCTGCTTACGCATCCACAACCCGAAGTTGATGATTTCATTCAAATGGGCGGGGGTTAACCGTGGCGGGCGGGGAGGGATTTGAACCCCCGACCACAGGCTCCGGAGGCCTGTGCCCTATCCTGACTAGGCTACCCGCCCTGCAAATCAAAGAGCTAGATTCCATGTATAAGTGTGGACGATATGAGCCGTTCACTGGATTTCTGAACGCTACATCGAAAATATCTCCCGAACCAGTTTTAAGAACCGTGCCTCACTAGGACATGTCAAATCGGGGACAGGGCGGAAAACCAGTCACATGACCTACGTTCTTCAACAATTCAGAGAACAATGCGAGATCGCATTAGGGGAAGCGCTCAAGAAGACCTTTCCGGACTGGACTGATGACTTGCCTCGCCTCGCCATTCCGTCCAATTTCGAATTCGGTGAATTGTCCTCTTCGTCTCCCCACGAGATCGCCAGAAAACTCGGACTTACACCTCATGAAGTTGCTGTAAGGATCAGCCAAGCAATTGACTTGAAACAGAAGACTCTGATCGCTACGGTCGAGGAGCTTTCGGGCTATCTGAATTTCAGACTCAACTACAAAGTCGCTGGCGATATGATACTCGGCACTGCGTTAAGAGAAGACAAGGATTACGGAGTGATGAAGATCCAGACGCCCACTAGAGTCTCGGTTGAGCACACGAGCGCAAACCCAAGCGGACCTTTGACTATGGGGCATGCACGCAACTCTATCCTAGGAGATGCTCTCGCACGCCTCCTCAAAGCTAGGGGTCACACGGTGAACAGACGTTTCTACGTCGATGATGTAGGTAGACAAGTTTCGATCCTGGCATACGGGTACAAGCTGCTTAACAGGCCGAAACCCAAGGGAAAGGTTGACCACTGGTTTGGGCGCCTGTACGCATGTACGAACTGTGCTTTGCAGGTAGAGGTCACTAACAAGAAACTGAAGATGCTTGCTGATGATCCCGAGCGATCCGAGGAAAGACTCGAGCTGCAACGCACGTTAGATGAATGGGTCGGAATAGCCGCAGAGCTGGAGAGCGCAGACAAAGAGTTTTTTCAGCAAGTGGTCGGCGCGGTGAAACAACAGACTGACCCCGAAAAAGATGTTGAAGAGATAGGACGAAACTACGAGAAAAATGAGAAAGCAGCCTCGGCACTCGTTAGGGAGGTCGCTAGTCTCTGTCTCGAGGGGATGAGAGCGACTCTTGATGAAATGGAAATTGGAATTGACACTTGGGATTGGGAAAGTGATCTTCTCTGGGAAGGAAAAGTGCAGGAGGTCCTTGATAGATTACTGAAGTTGCCTTTCGCCAAAACTGATGGATTGTCGGCATCCCTGGACGTCAACGCCATAGCGGAAGCCTACTCTCTGCGAGATCATTTCCATCTATCTCAGAACTACGAAGTGCCATACCTTACGCTAGCCCGCAGCGATGGAACTACACTGTATCCTACGCGTGATGTGGCCTACACGATTGCGAAGTTCTCCGACTCGGAGAGAGTCATTAATGTAATCGCCTCTGAGCAAACCCTTCCGCAGCTTCAGATCCGACTGGCTCTCTACGCGTTGGGTGAACGCCACGCAGCCATGAATCTGGTTCACTATGCATATGGCCTTGTTGAGCTCCCCGGAACGAAAATGTCGAAGCGCAGAGCGCGTTTCGTAGCATTGGATGAGGTTGTTGAGCAAGCCAGAGTGAAGGTGGGAACAACAATGGCCGAAAGAAAGGAGAAATTCGGCAAGAAAGAGTCTGAGGAGATAATCAACGCGATCGCTCTTGGGGCAATAAAGTTCGCGATGCTCAATCTAAACAGCGTGAAGAACCTCACCTTCACTTGGGACCGTGTTCTCAGCTTGGAGCGTAACAGTTCTCCATTCATCAATTATGCATACACAAGAGCTGGCAGCATTCTGCGGAAACTAGGCGAAATCCCGAAAGAGGCAGATGCATCTCTGCTTACTCATCCTCTAGAACGCCTTCTCCTGTTCAAGATCGGACAGATGCCTCAGATGT